>R14__coassemble_867_pt1 | contig 17634 bp, 19 predicted proteins | sample R14__metabat2_high_PE_015 | metagenome-assembled genome bin R14
TCTCTTTTTGCTCCCGCTTCGCTGGCTATGCTCCTAAAAAAGTGTCCTCGGGCCGCAAATGCGGTATTTGCGTATAAAAGTCACGGGGCCGCGGCCCCTTGACAATTCCCGGGGCTGTAACCCGACTGAACCCGATCCGATCGATACAGGTGACCGCATGAGCGAATATGACGATTACGATCCGTACGCCGCGGAGGACGAAGCGGAGGACCTGCTTCCGGCCTATCTGCGGGACGGCGGGCCGGCCTCACGGACCTACGGCACCCTGAGCTACAACCGCCGCAGCAAATGCTGGGTGGTGAAGGGCGAGCCGTCGGTGACGGAGATGTGCAAAAGGCTGTTCCCCGGCACCGCCGGCAGCCGCCGCGGCGAGGCCCGCTTCACGAACCACCGCCGGCTGGTGGGCGAAATGCACTGGCTGATGCTGCGCTTCCCGCTGGAGATCCGCGAGGCGGACCGTCCGCTGTGGGAAAAGATGCTGGCCGAGGCGCGGGACTACGCCGTGCGCCGCGAGCAGGCCGCGAAGCTGCCGCCGCTGATGACCCCGCCGGAGAGCGGCTTCGAGGGGCAGCTGCGTACCTTTCAGCAGGAGGGGCTCGCCTTCCTGACCGGGCACGACCGCTGCCTGCTGGCGGACGAAATGGGCCTGGGCAAAACGGTGCAGGCGCTGGCCTGCCTGGCCACGACGGAGGCGCTCCCCGCGCTCATCATCCCCCCGGCGCACCTGGTGCGCTCGTGGCAGGAGGAGACGCGGCGCTTCCTGCGGGTGGAGGGCCGGCTGCCGCGCATCCATGTCATCAAAGGCCTCAAGCCCTACGACCTGCCCGAGGCGGACATCTACATCATGCACTACCTGCTGCTGCGCGGCTGGAAGAGCGTGCTGGAGGATTTCCCCTGCCGCACGGTGGTGTTCGACGAGGTGCAGGAGCTGCGCCACGCCGGCACGGAAAAATACTCCGCCGCCAGCCTGCTTTCGTAGCACGCGGAGCGCGTGTACGGGCTTTCCGGCACGCCGATCTACAACCGCGGCGGCGAGATCTGGAACGTGGTGAACATCCTCGATTACCACTTTCTGGGGGATTACGAGAGCTTCACCCGGGAGTGGTGCTACGGCTACGGCAACGCCGTCGTGGCGAAGCCGGACGTGCTGGGCAGCTATCTGAAGCGCGAGGGCATGATGCTCCGCCGCACGAAGGCCGAGGTGCTGAGCGAGCTGCCGCCCAAGCGCCGCCTGGTGCAATAGCTGGATTTCAACGACCAGGTGTACGCCCGGCTGATGGCGCCGGTGACCGACAAGCTGCGCCGCTGGCGGGAGGGCACGGACATGACGCCCTCCGAGCGCGCGCTGCTGGCGGAGAGCATCTCCCAGTACGCGCGTCAGGCCACAGGCGTGGCGAAGGCGCCATATGTGTGCCAGTTCGTGCGGATGCTGCTGGACAACGGCGAAAAGGTGCTGCTGTTCGCCCATCATCACGAGGTGATGGACATCTACCGCAGGGAGCTGAAGGCGTACCATCCCGGGTTCATCACGGGGCGCGAATCGGCGGACGAGAAGGCCAAAGCCGTGGAACGCTTCATGGACGGCAAAACGGACCTGTGCTGCATCAGCCTGCGGGCGGCCAGCGGCCTGAACCTGCAGCGCGCCGGCTGCGTGGTGTTCGGCGAGCTGGACTGGAGCCCGGCGGTGCATTCCCAGGCGGAGGACCGCGCTCACCGCATCGGCCAGCAGGATTCGCTGCTGTGCTACTACCTGGTGGCCCCCGGCGGCAGCGACGCCGTGATGCAGGAGGCGCTGGGGCTGAAGGTCAGCCAGTTCGTGCAGCTGATGGGCGACACGCCCCAGAGCCAGGAGGAGGTCCTCGCCGGCGCCGGCCAGGCCAGGGAATACCTGGAAAAGCTGGCGGAGCAGGTGTGCGGGGAAACGAAATAATGTGTCAAAGCAAAGGAGGAACCGACAATGGATCTGCTTTATGAGCTGTAGAACAGGATGCTCCCTTCTCTCTTTTTTCAGGACACCAAGGGATTTGTGGAAGCCGGTCCTTCCCTTCCGCTGAATGCCGCGACCTGGCTGTGGAAGCAGCGTGGCGAAAGCTGCCCGTACAAGGCAGAGGATTTTGAAGTGAAGCTTTTCAAAGCCAAGCCGGACGACTGGGTCCTGTCCTTTACCTGGCCCCAGGGCCTTTCTCCGTTGAGCCGGTGGTCCTTCTTCTTTTTCACAAAGGATTATCAGCCGCTCGGCTGCTATACCATGGAATACGATGACGATCCGGGCAGCAGCTCCATCTGGTGCTGTGGCTGGAACGCCGAGGGGCGGCATCTGAACTACGGTATGATCAAGAAAACGACTGAGGGCGACGCGCTGTCGCATTGCCTTTTCCTGCTGCGGAAAAGTCAGAAAGGATAACCGTATGCTCACCATCGGCTGTCATCTCTCCAGCGCGAAGGGCTGGCTGCACATGGGGCAGGAGATCGTGTCCCTGGGCGGGAACACCTTCCAGTTTTTCACCCGCAACCCCCGGGGCGGCGGCGCGAAGGCGCAGGATCCGGCGGATATCTCCGCGTTCCTGGCGTTCCGGGAGGCCCACGGCATCGGCACCCTCGTGGCCCACGCGCCCTACACGCTGAACCTCTGCTCGAAGGACGCGTCCACCCGGGAGTTCGCCCGGCGCGTGATGGCGGAGGACCTGCTGAGACTGGAAAGCATCCCGGACTGCCTGTACAATTTTCATCCCGGCAGCCATGTGGGCCAGGGCGTCGAAGCCGGCGTCGCGCTGATCGCCGACGCGCTGAACGCGGTGCTGACGGACGACACCCACACCGTTGTGCTGCTGGAAACGATGGCCGGCAAGGGCAGCGAGATCGGCGGCCGCTTTGAGGAGCTGCGGGCCATCCTCGACCGAGCGGAGCGCGGCGACCGCCTCGGCGTGTGCCTGGACACCTGTCATGTCAGCGACGCCGGGTACGACCTCATCGGCGACACGGACGGCGTGCTGACGGCCTTCGACCGGGTCATCGGGCTCGATCGTCTGAAGGCCGTGCATATGAACGACAGCAAGCATCCCCGCGGCGCGAAAAAGGACCGCCACGAGCGCCTCGGCGAGGGCTGCATCCGCCTGGAAGCGCTGACGCGGGTGCTGAACCATCCGGCGCTGCGCGGGCTGCCGGTGATCCTGGAGACCCCGAACGAGCCGGAGGGTTACGCCCGGGAGATCGCGATGCTGAAGGAGCGTTATATCGGATGAGAGTATCGGCTGGTATCCTGACAGACGGCAGCGGCCGGGTGCTGATCTGCCGCCGCGGCGAGGGCCGCAAAAACGCCGGCCTGTGGGAGTTTCCCGGCGGCAAGCGTGAGGATGGCGAGACCGCCGAAAGCTGCCTGGCCCGCGAGCTGCGGGAGGAGCTGCGGCTGACCTGCGAGGACCTGCGCGCGGTCTGCGTGACGGAGGCCCAGGGCATCACCTTCGATTTTGTGGCCGGCCGCGCCGTGACCGAGCCGACGCTGACCGAGCACACCGCCCTCGCGTGGGCGAAGCCGCGGGAGCTGCTGGGCTATCCGCTGTGCCCGGCGGATACGGAGATCGCCGAGCGGCTGGCGCTGAACGCCCCCGCGCTGAAGAATTTCCTCTGGGATTACGACGGCACGCTGGTGGACAGCTATCCGCAGATGGTGGGATACCTCCGGGAGATCTGCCGGGATTTCGGCCGGGACATCCCGGCGGAGCGCATCGCCGCGCTGATGAAGGTGACGCTGCATCACGCGGCGGACACCCTGGCCGCGGAGCTTGGCGTTGAAGCGCAGACGCTGCTGAACCGCTTCCATCGGCTGCGGGCGGAGCGCGCGGAGCTGCCGCCGGTGCTGCCGGGCATCCCGGAGACGTTGAAAGCCGTGAAGGCTGCCGGGGGCCGCAATTATCTGGTGACCCACAACGACATGAGCGCCTGGGAGGCGCTGCGGCGCCACGGCCTGGCGGCGCTGTTCGACGGCGGCGTGACCCGCGAGGACGGCTTTCCCCACAAGCCCGCGCCAGACAGCATCCGCTACCTGCTGACGCAGCACGCCCTGGACCGCCGGGAGACCGTGATGATCGGCGACCGGCCGCTGGATACCGGCGCGGGCAACGCCGCTGGGGTGCTGACCTGCCTCATCGATACCGACAACCGCTTCCCGGACGCCTGCTGCGATCTGCGGGCATCCGCCACTACGGGTCTGGCCGCGCGCCTGCTGCCGCCGCCCATTCCCTGCTTCGGAGGAGAAACGAATGCGTAAGCTGATGATCATCCTGCTGTGCCTGCTGCTGCCCGCCGCCGCCCTGGCGGAGCTGACGGTGGACCCGCTTGAGGGCGAGCTGCATCCCGGCAAGGCGGTGCTGCTGTCCTTCAACGCCGACGCGGAGGATACCGCCGTGCTGGCCCTGACCGACGACAGCGGCAGCACCGTGATGACGGTGTCCGACAGCTTTGCCGTGCAGCCCGGCCTGAACCGGATGTACTGGAACGGCACCTCCGGCGGGGAGTTCGCGCCCCTGGGCGAATGGCAGCTGACGGTGACCCTCTCCGACGGCACCAGCGCCTCCGCGCCCGTGACCGTGGGCAGCCGCGCCCCGGTGCTGGAGAACGTGACGATGGACGACACGCTGGACGCGCGCCTGCCCTTCAACGTGACCGTCAGTCCCACCCAGGCCGGCACGCTGTCCGTGTCCGTTGCCCAGGAGGACAACGAGCTGCTGCTGGATGACGTGACCGTGGACGCCGGCGAAACGGTGTACACGATCCCCGCCCACACCGTCGGCACGGATTTCACCGACGGCAGCGCCAGCCTGATCCTGTCCGTGACCAACGAGGCCGGCGTGTCCTCCACCTCGGAATACTTCGACATCACGCTGTACGGCCTGGACGAGAACGACGACTCCGCGGCCATGGACCAGAGCCAGTTCACGCCCTCCTACGGCAGCCCGTATGCCTTCACCGGCGACGAGCCCGTCAGCTCGTGGAACACGCCGATGGACATCACCGATACCGAGCGCATCTGGCAGATGCTCACCGCGCCCATCACCGTGACCACCACCGGCAAAAACTGCAGCGAGAAGGCGCAGATCACCATCCGCTCCGAGCCGGATATGGAATCCGAGGGCGTGGGCGTTGTCACCTGCCTGACCCAGGCCGTGCGCGTCATCGAGCAGACCGACGACGGCTGGAGCCTCATCGAGTGCTACTCCTCCTCCTTCCACGACAGCAAGGTGAAAAGCTGGAACGAGCTGGTGCAGGGCTGGATCAAGACCTCCTACCTGAAGACCATCACCCCCTCGCAGAAGATGGGCATCATCGTGGACAAGCTGACCCAGCGGCTGTACATCTTCGTCAACGGCGAGCTGTACGATACGCTGCTCTGCTCCACCGGCGTGGCCAACGCGAAGCAGCCCTACAATGAGACCCGCTCCGGCGAATTCATCCTCACCAGCAAGGTGGGCGAGTTCAGGAGCGACAACCTGTACTGCGCCATGGCCATCCGCTTCAACAGCGGCGATCTGCTGCACGAAGTGCCCCACACCCTGAACAAGGACGGCAGCAGCAACTACAGCACCGCCGAGCCCAAGCTGGGCACCCGCGCCAGCCACGGCTGCATCCGCGTGCAGCGCCGCAAAACCAGCAAGGGCACCAACATGACCTGGCTGTGGAACAACTTCGACCGCAACACCAAGATCGTGATCTGGGAGGACTGGCAGGGCCGCGTGTATCCCTATCCGGATGATGACACCGTGCTGTACTACAATCCCAACAGCGGCGATTATTACCACACCGCCGAAACCTGCTACATGGCCAAAAAAGTCACCTTCACGCCCTTCACCTACGGCCAGCTGGAGGATGAGGAATTCGCCTCCCTCAAACGCTGCACCTGGTGTACCGCGCCGCTGCGCAAATCGGAGATCGACGAGATCAACGAGAACTACCTGCCCGGCGGCGACCACGACCCCGTGCTGACCGAGGCCCGCGCCAAGGAGTGGGACTGACCGGCGGCACGCTTCTAAAACGATACGGAAGATTTTAGCCCGGTTTTTCCATGGAACGGTTTGACAAGCGATTTTCTCTATGCTATACTGATATCAGTACCTATGTATCCACATCAACAACTTTGATGGAGTGATGAAGCACATGAACAAGGAAGAAATCCGCCAGCTCGCTATGGAAGCCTGCAGGATCCGGATGGGCGTCATCGAGGGTGTGTACGGCGCGAAGGCCGGCCATCCCGGCGGCAGCCTTTCCATCTCCGATCTGCTGGCCTATCTCTACAACAAAGAGATGCGCATCGATCCCAAGAACCCCAAATGGGCCGACCGTGACCGCCTGGTGCTGTCCAAGGGCCACGCCGCCCCCGGCCTGTATTCCGCGCTGGCCAACCGCGGCTATTTCCCGGTGAGCGATCTGCCCACCCTGCGCCACATCGACAGCTATCTGCAGGGCCATCCGAACATGAACACGGTGCCCGGCGTGGATATGAGCACCGGCTCCCTGGGCCAGGGCGTCTCCTGCGCCGCCGGCATGGCCAAGGCCGCCAAGTACCTGGGCAAGGATACCCGCGTGTACGCCATCCTGGGCGACGGCGAGATCGCCGAGGGCGAGGTGTGGGAGGCCTTCATGTTCTCCGCGCACTACAAGCTGGATAACCTCTGCGTGATCATCGACCTGAACGGTCTGCAGATCGACGGCCGCACGGTGGACGTCATGAACTCCGCCCCCGTGGACGAAAAGATGAAGGCCTTCGGCTTTGAGGTCGTGACCATCGACGCGCACGACTTCAACCAGATCGAGGCCGCCATGGAGGTCTTCCACAAGACTGCCGGCAAGCCCACCGCCATCCTGATGAACAGCACCAAGGGCAAGGGTGTCAGCTACATGGAAAACAACGCCGGCTGGCACGGCAAGGCCCCCAATACGGAGGAATATGAGCAGGCCATGACGGAGCTGCGTGCCGCAATGGCGGAACTGGAGGCGTCCAAATGAGCGAAGTAAAGAAGATCGCAACCCGCGTCAGCCTGGGCAACGCGCTGGCTGAGCTGGGCAAAGAGCATGATGATATCGTGGTGCTGGACGCCGACCTGGCGGCCGCCACCCAGACCGGCATCTTCAAGAAGGCCTTCCCGGACCGTCACTTTGACTGCGGCATCGCCGAGTGCAACATGGTGGCCGCGGCCGCCGGTATGTCCACCATGGGCGTGGTGCCCTTCGTGTCCACCTTCGCCATGTTCGCCGCGGGCCGTGCCTTCGAGCAGATCCGCAACTCCATCGGCTACCCGCACCTGAACGTGAAGGTGTGCGCGACCCACGGCGGCATCTCCGTCGGTGAGGACGGCGCCTCCCATCAGTGCTGCGAGGATTTCGGCCTGATGCGCACCATCCCCGGCCTGACCGTCATGAGCCCCTCCGACGATGTGGAAGCCCGCGCCGCCGTGAAGGCCGCCTATGAGATGGAAGGCCCCGTGTACATTCGCTTCGGCCGTCTGGCTGTGCCGGTGTTCCACGATGAAGCCACCTTCAAGTTCGAGATCGGCAAGGGCGAGCAGCTGACCGATGGCAGCGACATCGCCATCATCGCCACCGGCCTGATGGTCAACGAGGCCCTCATCGCCGCCGGGCAGCTGAAGGCCGAGGGCATCAACGCCCGCGTCATCAACATCTGCACCATCAAGCCCCTGGACGAGGAGCTGGTGCTGAAGGCCGCGAAGGAATGCGGCAAGGTCATCACCTGCGAGGAGCATTCCGTCATCGGCGGCCTGGGCGAGGCTGTGTGCTCGCTGTTGAGCGAGAAGTGCCCCACGCCCGTCAAGCGCATCGGCGTGAACGATTAGTTCGGTCATTCCGGCCCCGCCGGCGCGCTGCTGAAGGCCTTTGGTCTGAGCGCGGAGAACATCGTGAAGGTTGCCAAGGAATTCTGAGCGAAGCTTTCTGCGGGCTGTCCGGGATGACCGGCAGCCCGCTTTTTGCAAAAATCGATCATCATTATAAGCTGTGAGGTTCATCATGTCTGAGATCTATCTGGCCGGCGGCTGCTACTGGGGCGTGCAGAAGTACATGGACAGCATCCGCGGCGTTACGGAAACCGCGGTCGGCTTTGCCAACGGCCCCACCGCCAACCCCACCTACCATCAGGTGCGCTACGAGCAGACCGGTCACGCCGAGACCGTGCGCGTGGTGTATGACCCCGCCGTGCTGCCCCTGCGGGCGCTGCTGCGGCTGTTCCTGCGGATCATCGATCCCCTCAGCGTGGACCGTCAGGGGGAGGATGCCGGCCACCAGTACCGCACCGGCGTCTACTGGACCGATCCGGCGGATGAAGATATCGTCCGCGCCGTGCTGGCGGAGAAGGCCGCCGCGCTGGGACAGGCCCTTGCCGTGGAGGCGCTGCCGCTGGAGAATTTCTATCCGGCGGAGACGTATCACCAGAAGTATCTGGACAAGAACCCGAACGGCTACTGCCATGTGCCGTTTTCCGAGATCGCCTGGGTCAGCACCGTCGACCCGATGGATTTCGCGGAGGCGGACGCATGAGCAAGACGCAGGAACGCATCCGCGAGAGCCAGCTGCGCTACAAAAAAGGGCTGGGGCAGAACTTCATCTACGATGAGGATCTGCTGCGGGCGCTGGTGGAGGCCTCCGGCGTGACCGCGGAGGATGATGTGCTGGAGATTGGCCCCGGCAGCGGCAGCATGACGAAATACCTCTGCGAGACCGCGCGGCAGGTGCTGTCTGTGGAGCTGGATGAGCGGCTGATCCCGCTGCTGAACGCCTTCATGGAGCCGTATCACAACTTCACCCTGGTACAGGGCGACGTGATGGCGCTGAACCTGCCGGAGGTAACAGCCGGGCTGCAAAAGCCGCTGTCCGTGGTGGCGAACATCCCCTACTACATCACCACGCCGCTGATCACCCTGCTGCTGGAGAGCGGCATCCCGATGAAGCGGCTGGCGCTGATGGTGCAGAAGGAGGTGGCCGACAAGCTGCTTTCCTCCCCCGGCGACGACGGCTGGGGCATGCTCGCCGTGCGCGCGCAGTACTATTGCGAGCCCTATCTGGCGCTGGAGGTGCCGAAGAGCTGCTTCACGCCGCCGCCCAGGGTGGACAGCGCCTTTGTGGTGCTGCCCGTGCGGGAAACGCCGGCGGTCAGCGTAAAGGATGAGGCGCTGTTCTTCCGGGTGGCCGCGGCGGCCTTCGCTCTGCGCCGCAAGACCATGACCAACAACCTCTGCGCCACCTTCCGCATGGAGCGGGAGCAGGCGGTCGCGCTGATGCAGGCCGCCGGGCTGGACGAGCGCGTCCGCGGCGAGAGGCTGACCCTGGAGGAGCTGGCCCGCCTGGCGGACGCCATGAGCGGGGCGGCAGAGGAGGCGGAAGCATGAGCATCGCACGCTTTACCCGCGTTTCCCCCGCGCAGTGGGCGAAGGACGCCCCGGCGGACGCGCTGCCCCTGGACAGCATCCCGCTGCCCGTGCGCGCCACCCGCGACAGCGCCGGGCATGATTTCGTGTGCCCCGTCAGCGTCACCGTGGCCCCCGGCGAACGCGCGCTGATCCCCTCGGGCATCCGCTGCGAAATGGAAAGCGGCTGGGTGCTGCTGCTGTTTCCGCGCTCGTCCCTGGGCATCAGGCGCGGGCTGCGGCTTGGCAACACCACCGGGGTCATCGACGCGGACTACGCCTGGGCGGAGAACGAGGGGCACATCCTCATCAGCGTGGTGAACGGCGGCACGGCGCCCCTGACGCTGCAGGCCGGCGAGCGCTTCGTGCAGGGCGTGTTCGTGCCCTTCGGCACCGCCGATGACGGCGCGGAGGGCACGCGCTCCGGCGGCCTCGGATCGACGGGGGCGTGAAGGTCCGAAGCATGAAAAAAGCAATGAACGGGAACACCTCAAGGCAGCGGAGACTCACCCCGCCGCAGCTTGGCTGCCTGCTGGTGCTGTTGGGCGCCGTCCTGCTGACGGGTATTGCCTGCCGGTACGCCTCCGCGAACCTGCTGGACGGCGACGCCTCCGGCGAAATGGTGCTGGGGCATCTACTGTATGAAAACGGCGGCATCCTGTCCGATACCTGGGCCTACTCCACCGAGCTGCGCGTCGTGAACAGCCAGCTGTTCTACAAGCTGTTCTTTTACCTCTTCAGCGACTGGCAGACGGTGCGCTTCGCCGCCACGATGACGATGCTGGCCTGCATGCTGGCCGCCTGGGGATACCTGGCCCGGCAGATGCGGGTCGGTATCACCGGCTTCGCGCTGGCCGGCGCGGTGCTGCTGCTGCCGTTCTCCGTCACCTGGGGACGCATCGTGCTGTACCAGAGCTATTACACGATGTACGTGGCGCTGGAATTCCTGTACGCCGGGCTGTGTCTGTCGCTGCTGCGGGAAAAGCGGCGGGGCGCGTGGCTGCTGAAGGCGGCCGTGCTGTTCCTGCTGTCGGTGGCCGGCGGTCTCGACGGCGTACGGCTGGTGATGAATTCCGCCGCGCCGCTGCTGTGCGTGTTCCTCGTGTACGCCCTTCGTCCGTCGCTGCCGCAAAAGAACGGTGAAAAGCCGGGCGTGCGTACGCTTGTCCGGGCGCTGCCGGCGCCGATCCTCTCCGCGGCGGGGCTGCTGCTCGGCTGCCTGATCAACGCCGGGCCGCTGTCGGCGAAATACTCCTTCACGCACCTGACCTACACCACCGCCGACCCGCCGAAGAACTATCTGTGGTCGCTGCTGACGGCCTTCCTGCGCGATTTCGGCTACGAGACCGGGCAGAACCTGTTCTCGCTCCACGGGATCCTGGCGGTGCTGTCGGCACTGCTGGTGCTGGGGCTGGCCGTGCTGGCCCTCTGGCAGCTGACGCACGCGCAGGAGCTGCCGGACCACGGCTTCGCGGCCACCGCGCTGTGCGCGTCGCTGCTCGTCATCGGGCTGACGATGGCGCTGCTCCGCAACGAGAACGGCGGCTATGTCATCGTCCGCTATCTGCTGCCGACCGCGGCCTGGTGCATTCCGGTGCTGGGCACGGCCGTAGCCCACGCGGGCCATGTGACGGACGGCCGGGCCGCGGCGCTGCGGCTGACCGCCGCGGGGCTCAGCCTGGTGCTGCTGGTGAACGGCTGCCTGGGCTGCGTCTTCTTCGTGTCCCCCGAACGCTATCCGCTGACCTATGACGACGAGGGCATCGTGGATACCGGGCTCACGGCACGGCTGCGGGCGCCGGTGGCCTGGCTGCTGGAGAACGGCTATGAGGTCGGCGTGGCCAGCCATTACCAGTGGGACGCGAACACGATGATCGAGCTGTCCGACGGCCGGCTGACCGTGACGGGCCTCGTGTGCACGCAGCAGCAGCTGGGCTTTTACCGCTGGCTGACCGATACCTCCCTCTACGCAGCCGAAGCGGCGGATGACGACCGCCCGGCCTTCGCTCTGGTCCGCTGCGGCGAGGAGGATGAGGCCTTCACGAGCCGTGCCGTCGGCCAGGCCGGCACCTGCGTTTACGATGACGGCTATTTCAGGATCTACCACTATGACCGGGCGTCCGGACTGTTCTCGGCCCTCGCGCCCATCGGCTGACCGGTCTCCGTGTCAGCCGCCGACCGGGAGGTGCTATCCATGGAGAAACGCTTTGAGACCTTTACGACACAGATCGCGCAGCTGAACCGCTCGGTGCAGCGGATCAAATCGGCGGAAATGGCGCGCTTCGGGCTGAAGGGCGTACACGCCACCTGCATGATGTTCCTGCGCAGCCGCGATGGCATGACCCAGGCCGAGCTGACCCGCGAGTGCATGGAGGACAAGGCCACCATCAGCCGGGCGGTGTCGGCGCTGACGCGCTGCGGTCTGGTGAAGGACAACGGGCTGAGCGGCGAGCGCCGCTACCGCGCGCCGCTGCAGCTGACGGAAAAGGGCGCGGCCATCGCGGACCGCGTCAGCGGCCTGGTGGATGAGGCGGTCAATGCCGGCGGCGAGGGCATCTCCGAGGAGGACCGCGAGATCCTGTACGCCTGCCTGCAGCACATCAACCGCAACCTCGCCGCGTACGCCGATACGGTGACCGCGGATCCAGAGCGGCTCCCCGGCGAGTGATCATTATTCACAGATTGTTCTTAAACGGCGGGACAGGATCCCCGCCGCTTTCCGTTTGTATAGGTGAAGGGACACGAAAAAGCCCTTCGCATCCGGAAACCGACAAGAATAAAAAAGGAGACCTGCATCATGAAAAAGCTGTTTGCGATTTTGACTGCCCTGGCCCTGCTTCTGACCGCCTTCACCGCCTTCGCGGAGCCTGCCGATGCCTTTGATTTTGCCGACCTGGCCGAGGATGAATTCTACTTCAGCAGCGGCGCCGGCGGCTGGTACACGCTGATGAAGATCGCCGCGGACGGCAGCTTCACCGTGGAGTTCACCGATTCCGAGCTGGGCGACGCCGGCGACGACTATCCCGACGGCTCCGTGTACGGCTGCTTCGCCCACGGTCAGCTGTCCGCCGCGGAGCAGGTGAACGACTACACCTGGCGCCTGACGGTCGACAGTCTGGAGCCCGACGAAGGCCAGGTGGCCGAGGTCATCGAGGACGGCATCCGCTACGTGACCGTGGACACCCCCTACGGCCTGGAGAACTGCACCGAGCTGCTGCTCTATCTGCCCGGCGCGCCCATCGAAGAGCTGCCCGCGGGCTTCCTCTCCTGGTCCCACCTGGGCGAGATGGACACCGCCTACACCGCGCTCCCCTACTTCGCCCTGTACAACGAGGCCGGCGAGTGCGGCTTTGTGGGCACCATCGCCGAATAAAGAACGCGGCCCGGCGCGGAGCATGTCCGAAGTGCCGGGCCTTCCGTTCCACGCATTTCAAAAAGCCGTTTTCCCACGGCCGGCAGGTCAGGGAAAACGGCTTTTTGCTGTCTGTGGCGCCCCGCATCAGTGCTTGTACAGATGCTGCAGCCGCATGAGGACCACGGACACAAGCAGGGTCACCACGCCAAGCCCCGCCGCCGCGGCCGCGATGCCGACGGTGGATACGGAGTAGATGTCCGTCCAGCCGCCGTTCTCCCGGCTGACATGCAGGGCAAAGATCACATATACGATGCCGTAAAGCACCGTCGGGATGAAGGCCAGGCCGATCCCCCGCCACCGCAGGCGTTCACCGGGCTCCATGATGAGGGACGCGAGGCCGAGCAGCGGGCAGATCAGATGCATGAACAGATTGCTGCCGCTCAGGATCCGGGTGAGACCCAGCTCGCTGCCGAGTTCACCCACATCGAAGAGCAGCGTGCCGATCAGCACGATCATGATGACCGTGAAGGTGACGCAGATGGAGGAGATGCCCGCGTACTTCAGGCAGGTGGCCCAGCGCGGCACCCGCACGCCGGTGCGCAGCCACCGCAGCACATAGCCGGAGGTCACCGTGGATACCATCGCGGACGCGATGCACGACAGCACAGTGAAGTACCGCAGGGCCTTCACGCCGTCCATCTCCCTGTTCTCCCCGATGAAGAAGAAAAGGACCAGGCAGCCCGCGACGAACGCGATCAGCATCACGTCGCAGGTGAGGGCAGCCACAGCCCGGTCGCGCGTATGCAGCTGCCTCGGGGAAAAGGTACGCCCGGTTTCCGGGCCGTTGACTTCGTTCTTCATGCCTGCTTCCTCCGCAGCCCCCGCAGTACAAAAGGCGCAAAGGCCAGCGTGATCAGCCCGATGCCCAGGCCGAACCGTCCCGCCAGATAGGCGAACCACTGGCTCTTGTCCGTCATCTGCGTTCCGCCTTGGCTGAGGTAGGAGCTGAAGTAATTGATATGGTAGCTGACGCCCTGCAGATCCATGCCGTTGTAGACAGGCTGCGAGAGCACCGAGTTCAGATAAAAGATCATGGCGTCCAGCGCCACCAGGCCGACGATCGTGGTGCCCCAGTGCTCCGCGCGGATCTTCACCTCGCCGCCGAAGCCGATATAAATGCCCAGCACGATCAGCATGGAATGATAGATGAAGTACTGATAGTTGCGCGGCAGCGTGAAATAGGACAGGATCGTGGGATAATCGTCCACGACCGTTGTGGACGCGAACATGATCCCCAGCAGCGCGCCGATGGTGCCGGTGGCGTAGATGAAGGCCAGCAGGCGGTCGCGCCACTTGCCCTCGCGCATGAACCTTGCCTTGAAGATGAAGATGATCTGCAGCGAGCAAAGCTCCAGCGGATAATGCTCCGCCTCGAGATACGGCGCGAACTCGCCGGTCGCGTTGTAAACGAGCGTCGGTACGCCGTCAATGGTCTCGATGGCCGCCTTGACGACGGGCACGATCTGCACCGTGCTGAAGAACTTGACGAACTCGGACGCAAGCGCGACAAAGCAGCAGACCGTCAGCACCCTCTTCAGGCCGGGTCTGAAATGAAAGCAGCAGAAAAGCCCGGCCGCGATCAGTACGGCGCTGATGGCGATCCAGATCAGGTGTCCCGTGGAAAACAATGCGCTCTCCCCTTTCCCGGCGTTGCTTCCCGAACGCTGGATACCTCATGATAGCACATGAGGCGCTTTGATTCAAGCCGATCCGGGTTTTTGCGTCCGGCGCGGGACGCGGGTCGGCCCTTTTCCATCATCATCGCCCATATCATCCGGCTTATCCATAGCTTTTGCCTATATTTCATCCCCCGAAACGCGTTATTTACATCCCGGAGCTTTTCGCCTATAATGATACGGTACGCGGCTTTGGCCGCCTGATGAAACGGAGTTGAAAATGCAATGAAGCAGGATACCATTTGCGTGCAGGGCGGCTATACGCCCGGCAACGGCGAGCCCCGGCAGATCCCGATCATCCAGTCCACCACCTTCAAATACAACACCAGCGAGGACATGGGCAAGCTGTTCGACCTGGAGGCCAGCGGCTACTTCTACTCCCGCCTGCAGAACCCCACCTGCGATATGGTGGCGGCGAAGATCTGCGAGCTGGAGGGCGGCACCGCGGCCATGCTGACCAGCAGCGGCCAGGCGGCGAATTTCTTCGCCCTGTTCAACATCTGCCAGAACGGCGACCACATCGTGGCCTCCAGCACCATTTACGGCGGCACCTTCAACCTGATCTCCGTGACCATGGCGAAGATGGGCGTCACCGCCACCTTCGTGGATCCGCTGTGCAGCGAGGAGGAGCTGAACGCCGCCTTCCGCCCCAACACGAAGGCCGTGTTCGGCGAGACCATCGCCAACCCCGCGCTGACGGTGCTGGATATCGAAAAGTTCGCCAAGGCCGCCCATGCCCACGGCGTGCCGCTGATCGTGGACAACACCTTCCCGACGCCGGTGAACTGCCGTCCCTTTGAGTGGGGCGCGGACATCGTGACCCACTCCACCACCAAGTACATGGACGGCCATGGCGCCCAGATCGGCGGCGCCATCGTGGACGGCGGCAAATTCGACTGGATGGCCCACGCGGACAAGTTCCCGGGCCTGTGCCTGCCGGACGACAGCTACCACGGCATCACCTACGCCGAGCGCTTCGGCATGGGCGGCGCGTTCATCACCAAGTGCACCGCGCAGCTGATGCGCGATTTCGGCAGCATGGCCTCCCCCAACAACGCCTTCCTGCTGAACCTGGGACTGGAGAGCCTGCACGTGCGCATGAAGCGCCACTGCGAGAACGGTCTGGCCGTGGCGCAGTTCCTGGAGGCGCATCCCAAGGTCGCCTATGTCACCTACTGCGATCTGCCCTCCAGCCCCTATCATGACATCGCGAAGAAGTATCTGCCGAACGGCAGCTGCGGCGTGGTGTCCTTCGGTCTGAAGGGCGGACGCGAGGCCGCCAGCACCTTCATGAAGGAGCTGAAGCTGGCCGCCATCGAGACCCACGTGGCCGATGCCCGCACCTGCTGCCTGAACCCCGCCTCCAGCACCCACCGCCAGATGAACGACGAGCAGCTGAAGGCCGCCGGCGTCCCCGCCGAGCTGGTCCGCATGAGCTGCGGCCTGGAGAGCGCGGAGGACCTCATCGCCGATATCGCCCAGGCGCTGGATAAGTGCTGAGGCCTCCCGGCGCTCAGACCTTAGGAATTGTCAAGGGGCCGCGGCCCCTTGACTGTTTTCCGCAATGCCGGCTTTGCCGGCACGACGACTCAAACCGCAGGTTTGAGTCGTAATCAAATCACCGCAAAGGAGCGATCGATTTGCCGCTGATCATCCCCAAGGCGCTGCCCGCGTACACGCATCTGCAGGAGGAAAATATCTTCGTGATGCACCGCGAGCGCGCCGCCACGCAGGATATCCGCCCGCTGGAGATCCTCGTGCTGAACTTGATGCCGACGAAGATCACCACGGAAACGCAGATCGCCCGGCTGCTGGCCAACACGCCGCTTCAGGTGCATCTGACGCTGCTGCGCACGGCCACCCACGAGGCGACCCACGTATCCGCCGAGCATCTGGATACCTTTTACAAGAGCTTCGATGAGATCCGCGACCTGTACTTCGACGGCATGATCATCACCGGCGCGCCGGTGGAGACCATCCCCTTCGAGGAGGTCGATTACTGGCCGGAGATCTGCAAAGTGATGGATTTCAGCCGTACCCATGTGTACTCCACGCTGCACGTGTGCTGGGGCGCCCAGGCCGGCCTGTACTATCATTACGGCATCCGCAAGGAGCTGCTGCCGGAAAAGATGTTCGGCGTGTTCGAGCACACAGTCACCCGGCCGGGCAACCCGCTGGTGCGCGGCTTTGACGAGGTGTTCTACGCGCCCCACAGCCGCCACACGGGCATCAGCCGCGCCGATGTGGAGGCCTGCCCCGACCTGCGCGTGCTGGCCGAGAGCGAAAAGGCCGGCATCTATCTGCTGAGCATCGAGGACGGCCGCCAGATCTTCGTGACGGGCCACCCGGAGTACGACAAGCTGACCCTGGACGCGGAGTACCGCCGCGATGTGGCGAAGGGACTGCCCATCGCCGTGCCGGAAAACTATTACCGGGACAACGATCCGACGAAGGAGCCGCTGTTCCGCTGGCGCGGCCACGCCCATCTGCTGTACGAGAACTGGCTGAACTACTACGTCTATCAGAACACGCCCTTCGATCTGCACAAGATCACCCCGTCCCGCGGGCGCTGACGGAGGCACACCGATCGATGAACACCCTGTTTGACGCCCTGGAGCCCGAAACGCCGAAGGACGCGCCGCTGGCCGACCGCATGCGCCCCCGTACCCTGGAGGAATTCATCGGCCAGACGCACATCGTGGGCCCGGGACGGCTGCTGCGCCGCGCCATCGAGGCCGACCGGCTGACCTCGTCGATCTTCTTCGGCCCGCCCGGCTGCGGCAAAACGACCCTGGCCACCATCATCGCCGGGGCGACGCAGTCCGATTTCGTGCAGCTGAACGCCGTGACCAGCGGCGTGGGCGATGTGCGCGAGGTGCTGAAGCAGGCGGAGGACCGCCGCCGCCTCACCGGCCGGGGCACGACCCTGCTGCTGGATGAGTGCCACCGCTGGTCCAAAGCCCAGAGCGACAGCATCCTGCCGGCCATCGAGCGCGGCGTGATCCGCTTCATCGGCTCCACCACGGAAAACCCGATGATCGCCATGACCCCCGCCATCGTCAGCCGCTGCCGCGTGTTCGAGTTCCATCCCCAGACGGAGAACGACGTGCTGACGGCCATGCGCCGGGCGCTG
>R14__coassemble_885_pt1 | contig 17455 bp, 13 predicted proteins | sample R14__metabat2_high_PE_015 | metagenome-assembled genome bin R14
GCGGCCTTTTCACCCGCTTTTCCGCCGGAGGAAAAGCGGGCGCCGGGTACGGTCCAGTAAGATAACGCGCAGGCGCAGGATTCAAGTCAACAATGCGACACGCCATATAAAACCGTTGCGGAAAGAATTTCAAACAGTAACGACAGCCGCCGCAGGCCCGAACCGTAACTCGGCGCAATCTACGCACGATAAAAAACGACAAACGGCATCTTGCATTTTATTGCAACATATGCTATGATGTAACCATCACCGGCGCGCGCCGGATATGAGGAGTGGATCCATATGAAGAAACTGACACTGACGGCTGTCCTGCTGGCCCTTTGCGTACTGACCGTGGCCACCGCGTCGGCGGCTGATCTGAGCGGCTACTGGACTCCGGAGGAGGACATGGCCGGCTTCCTGTACATCCGGGAGGACGGCACCGGCCTCCTGGCCGGGTATGGCGTGACCGACTACGCGATCATCCGGGTGGACGAGGCCGATGAAGACCTGTATACCATCACCGATATCAGGAACGGCGCGGAGTATGAAGCGGAAATCGCGGACGACGGCATCGGGGATACGCTGTTCATCTATGAGGACGACAGCGACGACGGCGCGGCCTATGTCCGCAACGACGACTGCCACGAGCGTGTGATGCGCCTGGACGAAGGCCTGACGTTCATTTACGATGACCGGTACTTTGCCGCCGAGACCGCTGAGGACGGCTCCGTGAAGCTGACATGGCTGTAGGCGTCCGACGCGCCCGCCTACATCAATGTGTCCTGGGTGCCGGATATGACCATGCAGGACCTGCTCGACGGTCTGGCGCTGCAGAGCGGCAAGGATGACGCCGGCCCTTCCATGGGCGTCTACGCGCTCTCCGAGGATGAAGCCGGTATCGTGTCCTACGAGGATGAGCAGGAGAACGTCACGCTGTACTACAACTTCATCGTGATCCGGGGCGAGAACGGCTGCTTCATGGCTGAGGCCTGCGGGCCTGTTACCCCCGATATGGATGAGGACGCGCGGATCTGCATGGATTCGGATTACTCCGAGGTCCTCGGCAGCCTGACGCCCGATCCGGTCGCGGCTGAGGAATAAGATCACATCAGGGCGCCGCACACCGCGGCGCTCTTTTTTCTGTTATTTACACGCTTCCCCCTTGACAGCCTGCGGACACCGTGTTATAATCAAACCAACAATTGAACAGTTGTTCAATTGTTGAAAAGTCAGATGCTTGCATCGGAAAGAGGAACCGCCATGAAGAAGACCTACAAGATCGATGTGGACTGCGCCAACTGCGCCAACAAGATGGAAGAAGCCGCCAACAAGACCGCCGGCGTGGCCAAGGCCACCGTCAACTTCATGACGCTGAAGATGATCGTGGAGTTCGAGGAGGGCGCGGTGCCCGCCGAGGTCATGCCCGCGGTGCTGGCCAACTGCAAAAAGGTCGAGGACGACTGCGAGATCTTCCTGTGATCCCTGACATCACGCCCCGGCCCCGGGGCGTTTTTCTTTCCTTATACAAGTGAGAGGGTGCCGTGAACAGGCGCCCGGGAGGTCCGGTCATGAACAAGAAGCAGAAAAAGGTGCTGATCCGCATCCTCATCGCGGCGGCGTGCATGCTCGTGCTGCACTTCCTGCCCATCGATGACATCTGGGGCGGCTGGCTGAAGTTTTTCCTGTATATGATCCCCTATTTGGTCATCGGCTACGATATCCTCATCAAGGCCGGCAAGGGCATCAAGAACCGCCAGCCCTTCGATGAGTGCTTCCTGATGGCCGTGGCCACCGTGGGCGCCATCGTGCTGGGCCGCATCCAGAGCGGCGATTACGCCGAGGGCGTGGCCGTCATGCTGTTCTACCAGATCGGCGAGCTGTTCCAGAGCTACGCCGTGGGCAAGAGCCGCCGGAATATCTCCCAGCTGATGGACATCCGCCCGGATTACGCCAACCTGGAGGATGACGCCGGCAACGCTGAGCGCGTCGACCCCGACGAGGTGGAGGTCGGCAGCGTCATTGTCGTCAGGCCCGGCGAAAAGATCCCGATCGACGGCGTGGTCATCAGCGGCACGTCCTCCCTGAACACCGCCGCGCTGACCGGCGAAAGCCTGCCCCGGGATGTGGGCCCGGAGTCCGACGTCATCTCCGGCTGCGTCAACCTGACCGGCGTGCTGCGCATCCGCACCACCCGCGAGTTCGGCGAATCCACCGCCAGCAAGATCCTGGATATGGTGGAGAACGCCTCCTCCCTGAAGAGCCGCAGCGAGGCCTTCATCACCCGCTTCGCCCGGATCTATACGCCCGCCGTGTGCTACAGCGCGCTGGCCCTGGCGGTGTGCGCGCCGCTGATCCGCCTGCTGCTCGGCATGCCGGCGGACTGGATGGACTGGATCATGCGCGCCCTGACCTTCCTGGTCATCTCCTGCCCCTGCGCGCTGGTCATCTCCATTCCGCTGACCTTCTTTGCCGGCATCGGCGGCGCGAGCGGCGCGGGCGTGCTGGTGAAGGGCTCCAACTATCTCGAGGCCCTGGCCTCCGCGAAGCTGGTGGTGTTTGACAAGACCGGCACCATGACCGAGGGCGTGTTCGAGGTCTCCGGCGTGCATCACGCCACCATCCCCGAGGATGAGGTGCTGGAGCTGGCCGCCCTGGCGGAGTGCTATTCCAGCCATCCCATCAGCCTGAGCCTGCAGAAGGCCTACGGCAGGGACATCGACAAAAACCGCGTCACCGATGTGGAGGAGATCGCCGGCGGCGGCATCCTCGCGAAGGTGGATGGCCGCAGCGTGGCCGTGGGCAACGACAAGCTGATGGCCCGCGTCGGCGTGGAGGCCGAGCCGTGCCGCAGCGTGGGCACCGTGGTGCACGTGGCGGTGGACGGCCGCTACGCCGGGCACATCCTCATTGCCGACCGCGTGAAGCCCCACGCCTCCGAGGCCATCGCGGCCCTGCGCCGCCGCGGCGTCCGCAAGACCGTGATGCTGACCGGCGACCGCCGGAACGTGGCCGAGCAGGTGGCGGAGGAGCTGCGCATCGACGAGGTCCGCAGCGAGCTGCTGCCGGCCGACAAGGTCACCGAGGTGGAAAAGCTGCTGCGGACGAAGGAACCGAAGGAGATCCTGGCCTTCGTGGGCGACGGCATCAACGACGCGCCGGTGCTTTCCCGCGCGGATGTGGGCATCGCCATGGGCGCCCTCGGCAGCGACGCCGCCATCGAGGCCGCCGATGTGGTGCTGATGGACGACGATCCCCTCAAGATCGCCAAGGCCATCGGCATCGCGAAGAAGTGCGTGGGCATCGTGCGGCAGAACATCGTGTTCGCCCTCGCGGTGAAATTCCTGTGCCTGCTTCTCAGCGCCCTCGGCCTTGCCAACATGTGGCTGGCCATCTTCGCCGATGTGGGCGTGATGGTCATCGCGGTGCTGAACGCCGTGCGCGCGCTGAACACGAAGAATATCTGACCGATCCTCCGCGTCCCGGCCATTACGCCGGGGCGCTTTCCTTTTTCCCGATTGCATTTCCGGCCGATCCGCGGTACAATCACCCTGTCAGGCAAAGCAAGCATCGGAGGCATACCATGACCCTGAAGGAAGCATTGAAGCATCTGGATACCCTGGATACCCGTACCCATCTTTTGCAGCACGCCCTCGGTGTGCTGGAGCTGGACGGCAGCACCGCCGCCCCGAAAAAATCCGCCCGCGGCCGCGCGGAGACCGTCGGCTATCTCAGCGGCCTGTACTTTGACGCACTGACCGACCCCGCCGTGCCCGAGGCCCTGGAGACCGTGCTGACGGAGCCCGCCGCCGCGCCCAATGACCGCCGCCGCGCGTATCTGCTGCGGGAGACCCGCAAGAGCGTGGCGCTGATGCCCGCGGAGGAATATGTCGGCTGGCAGAAGACCCTCAGCGAGGCCGACGCCGTGTGGCACGAGGCCAAGCTGAAGAGCGATTTTGCCATGTTCGCGCCGTACCTGGAACGCGTCATCGCCTACAGCCGCCGCGTGGCCGAGCTGCGCGACGGCAGCCGCCCCGTTTACGATGTGCTGCTGGACAGCTACGAGGAGGGCCTGACGGCGGAGTCGCTGGAGCCGTTCTTCGCGCTGCTGCGGCAGGAGCTGACGCCGCTGATCCGCGAGGTGGGCCGCCGGCCCGCGCCGCGCACGGACTTCCTGCACGCCGGCTATCCCGTGGCCGGGCAGCGGATCTTCTCCGACCGGCTGATGGCGCTGATGGGGCTCGACCGCGACCGCTGCGCCATCGCCGAGACCGAGCATCCCTTCACCACCAACTTCAACATCGACGATGTGCGCATCAGCACGCACTATCATGAGGACGATGTGTCCTCCAGCATGTTCTCGGTGATCCACGAGGGCGGCCACGCGCTGTACGAGCTGGGCGTGGATCCCGCCCTGGACGGCACCTGCCTGGCCGGCGGCGCGTCCATGGCGCTGCACGAGAGCCAGAGTCGCTTCTATGAGAACATCATCGGCCGCAGCCGCGCCTTCTGCGGTGTGCTGATGCCCATCCTGCGGGAGCTGTTCCCCACGCAGACGAAGGGCGTGACGGAGGAGGAGCTGTACGGCGCCGTCAACATGGCGCAGCCGTCCCTCATCCGCACCGAGGCCGACGAGCTGACCTACGCGATGCACATCATGATCCGCTACGAGCTGGAGAAGCGGATGATCGCCGGTGAGCTGCCCGTGAAGGACATCCCCGGCGAGTGGAACCGCCTCTACCGCGAGTACCTCGGCATCGAGGTGCCCGACGACCGCCGCGGCTGCCTGCAGGACAGCCACTGGTCCACCGGCCTGCTGGGCTATTTCCCCACCTACGCCCTGGGCAGTGCCTACGGCGCGCAGATGCTGGCCCATATGCGGGAGGAATTCGATCCCTTCGCCGCCGTGGCGGACGGCCGGCTCGACCGCGTGACCGAATGGCTGCGGACGCACATCCACCAATACGGCCGCACGCTGCCCCCGCGGGAGGTGCTGCGGAACGCCTGCGGCGCGGACTTCGATCCGCGGTACTATGTGCGCTATCTCACGGACAAGTACACCGACCTGTATCATCTGTAAAAGGAGGCCTCGGCCATGACCCTGCAGGAGATCATCGACGACAGCCGCCGCATCGTGTTTTTCGGCGGCGCGGGCGTATCCACCGAGAGCGGCATCCCGGATTTCCGCTCGGTGGACGGGCTGTATCATCAGCACTACGATTATCCCCCGGAGACCATCCTCAGCCATACCTTCTTTGAGCGGCGGCCGGAGGAGTTCTTCCGCTTCTACCGCGACAAGCTGCTGCCGCTGGACGCCGAACCCAACGCCGCTCACCGCAAGCTGGCGGAGCTGGAGCAATGCGGCCGGCTGACCGCCATCGTGACGCAGAACATCGACGGGCTGCACCAGAAGGCCGGCAGCAAAACGGTCTACGAGCTGCACGGCAGCGTGTGGCGCAACTACTGCATGGACTGCGGCCGCGCCTGGGGGCCGGAAAAGCTCCGCGATGACCGCCGCCCAGTGCCCCGCTGCGATTGCGGCGGCGTCATCAAGCCGGATGTGGTGCTGTATGAGGAGGGGCTGGATGACGGCATCCTGGCCGCCTCCGTGCATGCCATCCGCACGGCGGATACGATGATCGTGGCCGGCACCAGCCTCACGGTGTACCCCGCCGCCGGGCTGCTGCGGTACTTCCGCGGCAAACACCTGGTGCTGATCAACCGCGACGCCACGCCGATGGACGACCGGGCCGACCTGGTGCTGCACGAGAAGGTCGGCGAGGTGCTGTCAGGGATCGTGTGCAGGCCCCTGGAGGACTGACCCAAACTTATGAAGCCGCCTTCGGGCGGCTTTTTTTGATTGGATCCGGGCAGTTGCGTCCTGCCGGAGGAAGGCGGGAGCTGCGGCCCCCGGGCCGGAGCGTTCGACAAAGTCGAAAGGCGTAAGCGAAGCGACCTGCTGCCGCGAAGCCTGCCTGAAAGTGGCATCAATCCAATCGCGACAGACGGATGAGGTTGGCCTTGCGTCAAAAATCAACCAGGGGGCTGAATAGTGACCTTTATTCGTTACTGCTCAGGCCCCCATCCATACAAGTTTCCTTCCGCAACATCGACCTCATCCGGCCTTCGGCCACCTTCCCCTAAAGGGGAAGGCATATTTTGTTTAACTTACCGAAAGCCTTCCCCTTCAGGGGAAGGCGCCGTCTCTCCGGTGGAGCGTTCGACAAAGTCGAAAGGCGTAAGCGAAGCGACCTGCTGCCGCGAAGCCTGCCTGAAAGTGGCATCGATCCAATCGCGGCAGACGGATGAGGTTGGCCTTGCGTCAAAAATCAACCAGGCGCCTGAGCAATAACCTTTATTCCTTTTTATTTTTCTAACCTTATGCTATCAGTCTTGATTCATCCGCCCGTTAATGATATAATTAACAATAGACCCCTTATTACAGGAAGGGGAAGAGGAAAAGGAGGAAATCAACATGAAGAAGCTTGTAGCCCTGCTGCTGAGCGTATGCATGCTGGCTTCCATGGTCACCGTGGTGGCCGTGGCCGACGCTGCGTACATTCCCGGCACCTACACCGGCACTGCCCAGGGCTTCGGCGGCGCTGTGACCGTTGAGATCACCGTGGACGAGAATGCCATCACCGCCGTCACCGCCACCGGCGACAGCGAAAGCTCCCCCGCCATCGGCGCGGATCTGTCCAGCCTGGCTGAGCAGATCATGACCGTCCAGAGCGCCGGGATCGACGGCGTGGCCGGCGCCACCCTGTCCAGCACCGCTGTGAAGGAAGCCGCCGCCGCCGCCATCGCCGCCGCCAAGGGCGAGACCGCCGATGAGGCGCCTATCGCCTTCACCGCCGGCACCTACACCGCGTCCGGCGCCGGCTACAACGGCGACGTGACCGTGGACGTGACCTTCTCCGACAGCGCCGTGACCGACATCGTCGTCACCGCCTCCAGCGAGACCGAGCACGTGGGCACCGTGGCCTTCGACATCATGATCGCCGATATGGTGGCCTGCAACGGCTCCGGCGTTGATGCCGTGGCCGGCGCCACCTTCTCCAGCACCGCGCTGCGCAATGCCGTGAACAGCGCCGCCGAGCAGGCTGCCTGCACCAACCTGGCCGCCTTCAAGGCCAACACCGTGGTGCATGAGGCCCAGGAGCCCATCTCCGAGAGCTACGACATCGTGGTCGTGGGCGCGGGCGGCGCCGGTATGGCCGCTGCCGCGCAGGCTGCCCAGGACGGCAATACCGTGCTGGTCATCGAGAAGAATGCCGAGATCGGCGGCAACACGCTGGTTTCCGGCGGTCAGTATCAGTCCGTGATGCCTTACCTGGTGTGGGATCCCGAGGATCCCGACGCCACCACCGGCGTCGGCTATGACGGCAACACCTACAACAAGGTCGTTGAGAGCATCGCCACCCTGGACGAGCTGAAGATCATCCTGAACTGGTCCGAGGAGCCCTTCGACGAAGAGTACTACAAGACCAACGAGTTCGTGGCCGGCGATGTGGAAGAGCTGTCCAAGCACGGCGTCCACGCCGAGTATCTGCCCACCCTGCAGGCCCTGAAGGCCGAGATCCAGGCCTATCTGGACTGGGCTGAGCCCAAGATCGCCGCGGGCGCCGGCGAGCTGACCCTGTTCTCCACCGTGAACCTGCACATCTTCCAGACCTATTACGGCGGCCTGCGTCCCTCCGCGGACATGAGCAGCTGGATCTACGGCGACTTCGACCTGGTGAACCAGTTCATCCAGGGCGGCCAGGAGCTGAAGCAGTGGCTGGAGGCCCAGGGCTCCACCTTCGTGGAGGATACCCAGCCCACCCTGATCGGCGCCCTGTGGTATCGTGAGAACGAGTTCATCGGCGCCGAGATCGACGGCGTGACCTACAGCGGCCGCTGGGGCACCTACTTCATGGCGCCCTACAACACCGTGATGAACACCTCCGAGACCGCCGCCTCCAACAAGATCATGACCCGCACCACCGCCGAGTCCCTGATCACCGACGCGGACGGCAATGTCATCGGCGTCAACGCCACCATGTACGACGGTACCCCCGTGACCGCCTACGCCACCAAGGGCGTCATCCTCGCCACCGGCGGCTACGCGGCCAACCTGGAGAAGGTGCTGGATACCAACATCTACTGGTCTGAGGAGTATGTCTCCGCCAGCACCAAGACCACCAACCGCTCCAGCCTGCAGGGCGACGGTATCGCCATGGGCGAGGCTGTCGGCGCCGCCACCACCGGCGAGGGCTTCACGCAGATGATGCCCATCTCCTGGATCGACAACGGCAACCTGGCCTTCGGCGGCGGCAACTACGCCATCTACATCAACCCCACCACCGGCAAGCGCTTCGTGGACGAGACCTCCGAGCGTGACGTGCTGTCCCTGGCCGAGTTCCGCAACGGCATCGAAGTGATGGGCACCAAGGGCGTGTTCATCGAGATCGCCAACGCCACCTCCAAGATCCCCGGCCCGTACCTGTATGGCGACGAGGATGTGGAATGGCGTCAGTACGTGCGCACCGTGGACCAGCTGGCTGACCTGTTCGCCTCCCTGGGCCTCGAGACCGACGCCGAGACCGTCATCGACACCATCACCAGGTATGACGCCGCCATCATGGCCGGCGAGCAGCCCGAGGGCGTGAAGAAGACCAACCCCAACGCGCTGATCGGCACCGCTGAGAAGGACGAGAACGGCAACTACATCGCCGACACCTATCAGCTGGACGGCGTGGCGCTGCGCATCCGCTTCATGGCGCCTTCCACCCACCACACCATGGGCGGCCTGAAGGTCGATACCGAGCGTCACGTGCTGAACGCCGACGGCGAGATCATCAAGGGCCTGTACGCCGCCGGTGAGGTCACCGGTGGTATCCATGGCGGCAACCGCCTCGGCGGCAACGCCATCGTGGAGATCTTCGTGTCCGGCCGCACCGCCGCTCAGGCCGCGACCGCCGACGCCGCGAAGTAATCCCCTTTCCCGGATCCCCTTCCCCGCCCTCTCCGGAGGGCGGGGATTTTTACGCGGCAGGGAGCGGACCGTCACCCGAAAAATCCGCAAAATTCACATATTTGACACAAATAACGGTTGCGCATCCGGCGGGCTTTGCGGTATAATGACAAATGGTTTATCAGCCTCGCCTTTCGGCCGGGGCCACTGTTTGATGAAACAAGGAGAGGATTCCATGCGTAAGCAAAAATGGCTGGCTCTGCTGCTGGCCCTGTGCCTGGTCATGACCACCGGCTGCGCCCTGATCGAAAAGGACGAGACCGTGGACCGTGCCACCACTGTCGTGTCCGTTTATGACAAGACCTACACCAAGGGCGAGGTGCAGGACGCCACCGACTACAACCTGTCCTATATGGCGTACATCTACTCCATGTACGGCTACAGCTATGACACCACCGATGAGGACAACATTGCCGATATCCGCAATTCCGTCATCGACAGCTGGATCGAATCCACCGTGCTGGATCATCAGGCGAGCGTGCAGGGCCTGGATCAGCTGACCGACGAGGAGACCGCCGAGCTGAACGAGACCATCGAGTCCGACTGGGCCTCCGTCCGCTCCAGCGTTCAGAGCTATTACCTCTCCGACAGTGAGCTGGAGGGTGATGAGCTGGAGGCCGCCATCGACGCCAAGGCCGCCGAGCTGGGCTACAGCAAGGACGATTACGCCGAGAGCGACCGCTCCGCCTACATCCAGGACAAGCTGGAAGCCAGCGTGAAGGACGCCGTGACCGTCACCGATGACGAGCTGCAGGCCGAGCTGGATGAGCTCGCCGCCGACGCCAAGGAGACCTACGAGTCCAATCCCGCCGCCTACGGCACCGCCGTGGTCAACGGCAACACCGTGTACTACCGCCCCGCCGGCTACCGCAACATCAAGAACCTGCTGCTGCAGTTCAATGAGGATGACAGCGCCGTGCTGACCGCCCTGGAGAGCCGCAAGAGCGACGCCGACACCGCGATCACCACCGCCACCACCGCCCTGACCGACCTGGGCGTGGAGGACGTCGACAGCCTGGTGGCCTGCGTCACCGTGAGCGTGACCGGCGAGCCCTATGTCGATCCCGACGCCGTGACCGGGACCGTTGAGGAGACCGCCGAAGCCCCCGCTGAGGAGACCGCCGCGGCCGACGAAGCCACGCCCTCCGATCTGGCTGAAGCCACGCCTTCCGATCTGACCGAGACCGAAACCGAGACCGTGGCCGAGACCGTGGCCGAGGAGACCGTCACCGCGCTGCCCAACCTGGTGGCGAAGGCCGAGGTGACCGCCAACACCCTGGGCTCCGATGTGACCGCCGAGGTGTCCGAGCAGGTCATCGCCCTGGCCACCGCCAAGGCGGAGAGCGAGTTCTACGCCGACCAGATCACCGACTGCACCGCCCTGGCCTACGCGCATCTGGATGAGCGTGCCGACGCCGCCCTGGCCCGTCTGGAGGCCGGTGAGAGCTTCGACACCGTGATGACCGAGCTGACCGAGGATCCCGGCATGCAGGAGGGCGCGACCTTCGCCGCCACCGGCTACCCCGTGTCCGCCGATTCCACCAACTGGGATACCAGCTTCCGCGACGCCGCCATGGCCCTGGCCAATGTGGGCGACTACAGCGGCAAGGTGACCGGCAGCTACGGTTACTACATCGTGCAGTACGCCTCCGATGTGGAGGAAGGCCCCGTGGCGCTGAGCGAGGTGTATGACCAGGTGAAGAACACCGTGCTGAGCGACAAGCAGGAGGAAGCCTGGGACGCGCAGGTGGATGCCTGGGTCTCCGAGGCCAACGCCAAGATCGATCTGAGCTGCTTCAACAACTAAGCCAAAAAACAACGGGAGCCTCTCCGGACGGAGGGGCTCCTTTTGCGCGCGTTCTTTTTGTTACTTGTGGTACCGTTCTCCCGCGCGGATCTTCATGGCCCGGTACAGCTGCTCCAGCAGCATCACCCGCGCCAGCTGATGCGGGAAGGTCATTTTGCTCATGGATAGCTGCTCGTTCGCCCGGGCGATGACCTCGTCGGACAGCCCCAGCGAGCCGCCGATGACGAATACGAGGTCGGAGTGCCCGCGGTCGTTCAGCTCCGCCAGATGGCGGGACAGCGCCGGCGAATCCCACTGCTTCCCGGGGATGGTCAGCGCGACGACATAGTCCCCCGGCCGGATGTGCGCGAGGATGTCCGCGCCCTCCTTCTGCCGGATCTGCCGCTCGATGGCCTCCGAGGCGTTGGCCGGCTCCGGCAGATCGTTCAGCTCCACCTCGGTCATTTTGCCGAAGCGGGACAGGCGCTTGAGGTACTCGTCCGCCATGGCGCGGTAGGGCTTTTCCTTCATTTTGCCCACGGCGATTACTGTCATGCCCATCGCTTACGCCTCCGGCATCGGCCGCGCGGGATCGATGACCAGCAGCCCGTCGCCCGCGGCGAAGGATGGATGCTGGTAGCGCTCCGGCTCCGTGGTGTCAACGGCGCCGCTGTCGAAGTGCCCGGCAAAGCCTTCCGGCGCGATGCCGCCGCCCTCGTTGGCGTACACGTTCAGGTACCCGGCCTTCAGCGCGCGCAGGCCCAGCAGCACAGCGCCGCGGTCGGTGGCGTCTCCGCCGAAGCCGCCCAGGGCCAGGAAGCGCTCCCGGCCGATCATCATCAGGTGACGGCTGACGGCGGTCACGTTGCGGTTCTGGCGGTCCTCCAGCATATAGGGCGGCGTATAGCGGCTGATGCCTCCGTGGGCATTGGTCACCGTGCCGCCGCTGACGGCGTAGCCGCCGAACAGGTTGACGCACTTCTTTGTCATGATGTTGCCGCCGGCGCAGGCCACATCCGCCCGGTCGGCGAACAGCGCCAGCTCCCGCAGCCAGTCGGCGGAGGACGGCACCACGCCCTGGGTCAGGAACACCAGCTGCCGGGCCCGCGCCCGCTCAGCCGCCTGCTCCGCGGCGCAGTCTCCGAGGGAAACGCAGGGTACGTCGCCGAAGCGGTACGCCTTGTCCGTGCCAAGCAGCAGCACCTCGCGCACGCCGCTCTTGCTCTTCCGGCGGACGCGGTCGAGCCACGCGGCCAGCGTCTTCTCATCCTCGCAGCGGAGGATCAGCGCGGCGTCGGCGGTAACGGACTCATCCGGCCGCACCCGCAGGTGCAGGATCTCCGTTTCCGCATGGCCTGACAGACCGAGACGGCCCAGCTGCTCGTCCACGGCCCTCGCGGCGGCGCCGGCGCACCGGGCCGCGCCCTGGTGACTGGCGGAGGAGCCCACCATGCGCCAGTGGTACAGCACCCGGGGGATATGCACGGGCCGCGCGGCGGCTTCCATCGCCCGCAGCGCCAGATCGTGATCCTGACTGCCGTCGAAATCGCTCCGCAGCGCGCCCACCCGGCGGATCAGCGCCGTTTCCATGGCCATCAGATGGCAGATGTAGTTGCCGGCGCGCAGCGTGTCCGGCGCGGGATCGCCCTTCAGGTGCGGCTCGAAGAAGCGGGTGCCGCTCTCGTCGCACTTGTCCTCATCGGAATAGAGGAAGTCCGCGCCGGCCTCCGCGGCCTTCAGCACGCAGTACACGGCGTCCTCCGTTACCAGGTCGTCGTGGTCCAGCAGCGCCACCCAGTCGGTTGTGACCATCTCCAGCGCGTGGTTCGTGTTGCCGGAGATGCCGTCGTTCGCCTCGCCGAAGCACACATGGATGCGCGGATCGCGCTCCGCCGCCCGCTTCAGCGCCTCGAGGGTCTCCGCTTTCGGGCTCTGCCCGTCGTAGAAGCAGACCTCCCAGGCATCATTCGTCTGGTTCAGCAGCGAATCCACCAGCGCCTTCAGCATCCCGGGGTCGGTGTTGTATGCCGGAACCACAAAGCTGACGCGGTGTGTGAACACCGTGTCATGCTGGCGCCGGCGCTCTTCGGCGTCCGGGCGGGAGGCGGCAAACCAGTCCGCGTAGGCCCGCTCGTTCTCCGCGCGGCGCGCCGCCTGGCTCTTCCATATACCGCGGGTGGCCAGGATCAGGCGCTTCTCCCACAGATACGGGCCGATGACTCCCAGGCCGCCGTCGTCGATCAGCGTTTTCGCCGTGCGCAGCTTGCGCTTCAGTACGTTCGTCATAGTGCCTCCGGAAGGGGAAAGTTATCTGTCCGCCGTATACATCGCGTACAATCTGGAGTACAGGCCGCCGGCCAGCATCAGCTGGTCATGGCTGCCCATCTCCTCCACGCCATTCTCCGTCAGCACCCAGATGCAGTCGGCGCCGCGGATGGTGGTCAGGCGGTGGGCGATGGTGAACACCGTGCGGCCGTGGGCCAGCTTCTCCAGGCTCTGCTGCACGATGTGCTCGCTCTCGTTGTCCAGCGCCGAGGTGGCCTCGTCGAGGATCAGGATCGGCGGATTCTTCAGGAACACGCGGGCGATGGAGATGCGCTGCTTCTGTCCGCCGGAGAGGCGCACGCCGCGCTCGCCCACATAGGTATCGTAGCCGTTCGGCAGGGCGGAGATGAACTCATGGGCGCCGGTCAGCTTCGCGGCTTCGATGGCTTCCTCACGGGTGGCGCCGGGGCGGCCGTAGAGGATGTTGTCCATCACGGTGCCGGAGAAGAGGTACACCTCCTGCTGCACCACGCCGATGGCCTCGCGGAGGCTCTTCTGTGTCAGGGTGCGGATGTCCTGCCCGTCGATGAGGATCGCGCCCTCGCTCACATCGTAGAAGCGGGGGATCAGGCTGCACAGCGTCGTTTTGCCGCTGCCGGAGGGGCCGACCAGGGCGATGGACTGCCCCGGCTTCACCTCCAGGTTCAGGTGGTGCAGCACCTCGGTGCCGTCGCCGTAGGTGAAGCCCACGTCCTGAAAGGTCACCCGGCCGCGGACGTCCTTCAGCTCCTTCGCGTCCGGCGCGTCGGTGATCTCCGGCTCCGCGTCCATGATCTCATAGAAGCGCTCGATGCCCGTCATGCCGCGCTGGAACTGCTCGATGAATTCCACGATGCGGCGGATGGAGGTCAGCAGCACGTTGGCGTACAGCAGATAAGCCGTGAAATCCGCCACGGTCAGCCGGCCCACGCGCATGAACAGCGCGCCCGCGATCACGATGATGATGTACATCAGGCCGTCGAAGGTGCGGTTGGACACGCCGAACATGGCCATGTATTTGTAGGAAACGCTCTTGTACTCCAGGAACTTGCGGTTGCCCTCGGCGAACTTTTCCTCCTCGATGCCCTCATTGGCGAAGGACTTCACCACGCGCACGCCCAGCAGGCTGTCCTCCACCTGGGCGTTGATCTCGCCCACCTGGCGGTTGCGGTCGCGGAAGGCCTGGCGGAACAGCCGGTTGAAGTGCCGCGCGAACACCAGCATGAAGGGCAGCATCGCGAACATCATCAGCGTCAGCGGCACATTCATGCCGCACAGCACGATGAAGCTGACGACGATCTTGATGCCGGCGATGAAAAATTCCTCCGGGCAGTGGTGGCAGAACTCCGTCACCTCGAACAGATCGGAGGTGATGCGGGACATGATCTGGCCCACCTTCGTTTCGCTGAAGTAGCTGAAGGACAGCTGCTGCAGGTGATGGAACAGATCCCGGCGCATATCGGTCTCCAGCTCGGAGCCCATCACATGGCCGATGTACTGCATATAGTAGTTCGCGGCGGCGTCGATGGCGCGCAGGATGATGTACAGCGCGCCCAGACGCAGGATCATGGCCACCGTCAGCGCGGCCAGATCGCTCGTGGCCGTGGCCGTGATGGTGCGCACGATCATCGGCAGCACCAGCTCGCACAGCGTGGTCAGCCCGGCGCAGCCCAGGTCCAGCACCACGGTCTTCCAATACTTTTTGTAATAGGGCAGGAAGCGCCGGATGAGGCCGCCGTTTTCCTTTTTCTGGTTGTTCGTATCTGCCAACGGATGATGCTCCTTTACTCTGCCGTGAAGCTCATGGTCCAGGTCATGACGCCGTCCTCCGCGGTCCGCACGGAGAGCCGCAGCACGCCGCCGGCCACCGCGATCTCCGCCGGGGCCGTTTCGGTCACATCGCCGATGCGCTCCAGCGCCTCGCTCAGGGCCGTTGCCTGCTCCGCCAGCGCGGTCAGGTCATCATCCAGGCGGATCAGCTCGCAGGCGTACACCACGGCGCCGGTCACCAGGCCGAAGCGCTGCAGCTGCCCGGAGGCGGCATCCGTATCCGCTGGATCCGCGGTGATCTCCGCGCCCACGGACAGCAGCGCGCCGTCCGCGTCGCTTTGGCAGGTCAGCGCGATGTCGCCCAGCACGGCGGCACGATCCTCCTGCAGCAGCTGGGCGCATATGGTCTCCAGGGCCTCGTTCAGCCGCGCCTCCGTCATAGGCAGCGCGGTCTCCGCCAGGGCGTGGGAAAGCAGCAGCGCGCAGGCCAGCAGCGCCGCGCAGATTCGTTTCATCATATCGGTTTCCTCCGTGGATTTGATGGTTCCGTGGCCTTCCGCAGGGCCTCCTGCAGCCTGTCCGCCAGGGACAGCAGCGCGGCTTTGTCCGGCTTGCAGACCTCCCGGTTGTAGGTGTACAGGCCGTTCAGCTCGCCCTCCACATCGCTGACCTGGGTCACGACGCAGCCGCAGAGGCCGTTGGGGATGGAGGGCAGCACCATCTCCTCGTACAGCTCACGCAGCGCTTTGGTCAGCTGCTCCGGGGTGCAGGGCTTGCTGTAGCCCCAGCTTTTGCCGACCTGCAGATGATGCCCCTCGATGTGGCAGCGGTAGCCGCCGCATTCGCTCAGCAGCAGCGGGCGGCTCCTGCCCTTCAGCACCTTGTTGCGGAAATAGATATGCTCGCTGTCCACGTCGCTCTCCTTCTGGGCGAACCAGCCGGAGGTGCTGTCGTAGAAGCGGGTGGGATCGGCCGGCTTCAGCGCCCGGTACACGCGGTCGCTCTCGAACTGGCCCCAGCCCTCATTGAAGATCGTGTAGCCGATGACGCAGGGATAATTGTACAGATGCCGCTGCGTATCCAGGCAGTGCCGCATGAAGAAGTCCTTCCGCTCCCGGTCGCCGCCGGTGAAAAGCGCGTCGGGCCGCTTCTTCAGCCCGATGGTGGGCAGCACCGTATCGAAGAAATAGCTGTAGCCGCCGCTGTTCACCATATCCTGCAGCACCAGCATGCCCTCGCGGTCGCACAGGTCGTAGAAGACCTCCGGCTCCACCTTGATATGCTTGCGCAGCAGATTGAAGCCCAGCGCCTTCATGGCGCGGATATCCTTCAGATAGCCCTCCGGCGTTTCCGGCAGGAAGACGCCCTCCGGGAAGTAGCCCTGGTCCAGCACACCGTGCAGGAACACCGGCCGGTCATTCAGGCAGATCCAGCGGCGGCCGTTCACCTCGCGGATGCCGACCGTGCGCAGCGCGAAGCGGCTCTCCACCTTCTCCTCCGCCGTTTCCACGGTCATGGGATAGAGGAACGGATCCTCCGGGCTCCACAGGCGCGGGCGCGGGAGGACGATCTCCGTCTCCCGGCCGGCGTTCAGCACCGCGCTGATGTCGCCCTCCGGCGCGTGGATCACCGCCCGGCAGAAGGGCGCCTCCGTTTCCACCCGGATGCTGACGGAGGTCAGCGTGGGCGTCACGCGGATGCTTTCCACGGGATGCGGCGGCACGGCCTCCAGCCATACCGTCTGCCACAGGCCGGAAACGGGCGTGTACCACATGCCGCCCGGCTCCTTCTTCTGCTTGCCGTAGGGATAGCGCTTCATCAGCGCGTCCATGATCTCCACCTTCAGGGTGTTTTCCCCCGGGCGGAGCAGCGCGGTGATGTCGGCAAAGAACGGCAGATAGCCGCCCTCGTGCTGCACGGCGGGGCGGTCGTTGACGAAAACCTGGGCCACCTGGTCCGCCGCGCCGAAGTGCAGCCGCACATGGAAGCCCTGCGGCACGAAGCCCTCCGGCAGCGTGAAAGCGCGGCTGTAATGCAGCGTTTCCGGCACCTCGCCCTGCCAGCCCGACAGTGGGCTCTGGGGCGGATACGGCACCTGCACCGTCTGACCGTTCACCTGCCACGGGCCGTTCAGGCACAGAAAGCTCTCCCGCCGCAGCAGCGGACGCGGGTAAAGCGTGCTCCAGGTTTCCATGATATCGCCTCCGTTCTTTCCTTAGTATACCATGATTTGCCCCGAAAAGGAAGAGCGGAATATCGTTGGATTGTAAAAGGTGGAAGTTGATGGTTACTGCTCCCCCCCTTTGCCGTGAGTATTCCACGCTTGATCTGAAGAAGGGATAGGGGAAGTCCTTTCCGCGCCTTCTCTCTGAATAGATTGATCTATTCAGTCTTCTTTGAAGAAGGGGCACGGAAGTCCTTTCCGCACCTTCTCTCTGAATAGATTGATCTATTCAGTCTTCTTTGAAGAAGGGACGGGGAAGTCCTTTCCGCACCTTCTCTCTGAATAGATTGATCTATTCAGTCTTCTTTGAAGAAGGGACGGGGAAGTCCTTTCCGCACCTTCTCTCTGAATAGATTGATCTATTCAGTCTTCTTTG
>R14__coassemble_909_pt1 | contig 17185 bp, 14 predicted proteins | sample R14__metabat2_high_PE_015 | metagenome-assembled genome bin R14
AATCTGAAGCAGGCGCTGGCCATCAGCGCGCTGACGGGACTGCTGCTGCCGGCGGCGCTGGTGCTGCTGGTCAGCGTCAGCAGCTGGCTGTATACCGACGCCGCCGAGGCGCCGGCGCTGTCCTCCTTCCTGCTGTCGCTGTCGCTGATGCTGGCGCCCTGCGTGGCCATCACCGGGCCGCTGACGGCCGGCGCGGCGTTCATCACCCGCTGCTGGGCTTCGGACCGCCATGTGTTCCTGTGGGCGGACTTCAAAGGCACGGCGAAGAGCAATCTGAAGCAGGCGCTGGCCATCAGCGCGCTGACGGGACTGCTGCTGCCGGCGGGGCTGTTCAGCTTCTTCTTTTACGGCGATCTGGCGGCGTCGATGCCCGTGATGGTCATCCCCCAGGTGCTGGTGGCGGCCGTCGGGCTGCTGTGGTCGCTGATGCTGCTGTATATCTATCCGCTGATGGTCAGCTACCGGCTGCGCCTGCGCGATCTGCTGAAGAACGCGCTGCTGCTGGCGGTCGGCTGTCTGCCGTGGTCGCTGGGGCTGCGGCTTGGGCACAGCCTGCCGGCGATGGTGTGCCTGCTGCTGGTGCGCGTCACCGGGAGCCTGTGGCCGCTGCTGCTGCTGGCTGTGTGGGAGCTGGTGTTCGGCCTGGCGCTGAGCCGCTTCACCACCGCCTCGGTGACCAACGCGGCCTTTGACCGCTATCTGAATCCGTACATCGAGGGCGCCGTGACCCGCCGCGGTATGGCGCCGGAGGAAAAACGGGAGAAGCCGCGGAAGCGGTGAACCGGAGGGATCACCATGTATGAGAGCTTTGCGGAGGTCTACGACGAGCTGATGTCGCAGGTCCGCTATGAGGAGTGGGCGGATTTCTACGCCCGGCTGATGGACAGCTACGGCATCCGCGGCGGCAAGGTGTGCGAGTGCGCCTGCGGCACCGGCAATCTCACCGTGCCGCTGGGACGGCTGGGGTTCCACATGACCGGCATCGACCTGAGCCAGGATATGCTGTGGATCGCCCAGCAGAAGGCGCGGAAGGCCGGCATCGCGATGCCCTTCGTGCGGCAGGATATGCGCGAGCTGCGGCTGCACCGGCCGATGGACGCCGTGCTGGCCACCTGCGACGGCGTCAATTATCTGCTGTCGGACGACGACCTGCTGGCCTTCTTCCGCAGCGCCTGGAACGCGCTGCGGCCGGGCGGCGGGCTGTTCTTCGATATCTCCTCCGCCTGGAAGCTGCGGAACGAGCTGGGCAACCGGCTCATCTGCGAGGATACGCACCACATCACCTATCTGTGGCAGAACAGCTGGTCGGAGAAGAACGCGACGGTGGATATGCACCTGTGCATCTTCGTGCGCGACCCGGACGGCAAATACCGCCGCATCGATGAAGAGCAGCGGCAGAAGGCCCACGAGGCCCTGCATCTCACGGCGCTGCTGCGGCAGGCCGGGTTCGACAGGGTTTCCGTGTACGGCAACACCGGCCGTCTGGAGGCCCCGCGGGAGAAGGAGCAGCGGATCTTCTTCGCCGCCCTGAAGCGCGTGGTGGAATAACGGAAAGCCGCAAGGAGTTAATATGATGGAAGAAATCGAAGTCAGAACACAGCTGCGGGGCGACCGGGTGCTGCATCTGCAGCTGCTGGACGGTCAGGCCCGGGTGCTTTTCCTGGATACCACGGAGATGGCGCAGCGCTGCGCCGATCTCCACAACGCGTCGCCGGTATGCACCGCGGCGCTGGGGCGGCTGATGACCGGCACCGCCATGCTGGGCGCGATGCTCAAGGGCGAGAACGAGTCCGTCAGCGTCACCATCCGCGGCGGCGGCCCCATGGGCAGCCTGGTGGCGGTGGCCAACGGCACCGATGTGAAGGCCTGCGCGGATGATTACAGCGTGCAGCTGCCCCTGCAGGCAAACGGCCACCTGGATGTGGGCGGCGCCATCGGCCACAGCGGCCGCATGACCGTGGTGAAGGACCTCGGCCTGCGGGAGCCGTACATCGGCCAGTGCGAGCTGGTGAGCGGCGAGCTGGGCATCGACTTCGCGAACTACTTCACCGTGTCCGAGCAGCAGCCCTCGCTGGTGGCGCTGGGCACGCTGGTGAGCGGCGACGCGGTGCTGAAGGCCGGCGGCCTGCTGATCCAGCCGCTGCCCGGCTGCGCCGAGGAGACCATCGACCAGCTGGAGCTGCGCTCCCCGATGTTCGCGGACATCTCCCGCGAGCTGGCGGCCGCTCCGATGGACGAGCTGGTGAACGGCTGGTTCCGCGGCATGAAGCCCGAGCTGCTGGAGGAGCGTTCCCTGCGCTGGCACTGCGACTGCTCCCGCGAGCGCATGGAGCGCGCGCTGATCTCCATCGGCCGCAAGGACCTGCAGGAGATCATTGACGATGACCGCGGCGCCGAGCTGCAGTGCCATTTCTGCGGCGCGGCCTACTCCTTTACGACCGATGAGCTGAAGGCGCTGGCCGCCTCGGCGGAGGACAGATGATGAACTGTATCGATTTTGACGGCCGCTTTGCCGACTGGCTGGCGGCCTGGTCGAAGGACCATATGGACGAGTACCCGGATTTCGAGGCCATGGAGGCCGATGTGCCCGCGGTGTGGAACGCCTTTCTGAACACCCCCGCCGACTGGCTGGAGGGCGTGACCCCCGGTGCGTACTTCACCCAGTTCGAGGATCCCAAGGATCTGGTGGACTGGCTGAAGGAATACACGGTGCGGAACATCCCCGTGCCCGAGCCGCTGCTGGAGCAGATCCAGTTCGTCGGCCGCCCGTGCGAAAAGCGCCTGCTGGCCCTGCTGAAGGAGGACGACGCCCCCGAGGAGGCGAAGGGCCTCGCTGTGGGCCTGCTGCGCGACATGGGCAGCGACCTGCCCAAGATGCTCTACATCTCCTGGCAGCTGAACCGCGAGCAGGATGACGATCTGGCGGACAGCGCCCTGGAATCCCTGCTGGATATGGGCCGCAAGGCCGTGCAGCCCATGGTGGAGGCGCTGCCGAAGTGCAACGCTGCCGGTCAGGAGGCGCTGCTGGATGTGCTGGCCAACTATCCCGGCAACGAGCAGGTGTTCCGCCTGGCGCTGCGCCTGTTCGAGCAGAACCCCGACCGTCAGGCCCTCTTCGCCGGGTATCTGGCCAAGCTGGACGACGACCGCGCACTGCCGGCATTGTAGAAAGCCGCGCGGACCTGCGGCTATGTGGATTACATCGAGATCCGTTGCGCCATCGAGGGTCTCGGCGGCACCTGCCCCGAGCGTACCTTCGAGGGTGACGCCGAGTACGAGGCGCTGAAGGGCCTGGACTGATCTCCCGATGAAAGAAAATATTCCCCCCGACCCAAAGGCAAGGAGGAAAAAACGTGAAATTCAACCTGAAGGATTTTCTGCTGCGCGGTTCGCTGAACAGGGAGCAGTTCCAAAAGGTGCAGCCGCTGGTCAGCGACGAGAACCGTCACGCGCTGCTGCTGTCGCTGATCGTGCAGCTGCTGTACTTCGGCGCGTGCCTGCTGGGCAGCCTGGGCGTCAGTGAAATGGTGAGCAAGCGGCTGGTGTATGGCATCGGCACGGCGATCCCCGCAGTGCTGCTGATCGTGCAGCTGCTGATCGGCCGCAGGCATCCCGGGTGGCAGACGGCGCTTATCCGGCTGTTCTGCGTCGGCATCATGATCACCGGCATGCTGTGCAGTCTCATCAGCGAGCCGAATGACTTCACCATCATGCTGCTGATCTTCTTCTTCGCCGTGCCGATGATCTTTGTGGCGCCACCGGTGGAGCTGATCGTGCTGGTGGCCTGTACGGACATCGTCTACTTCATCCTCGCCCCGGGCATCAAGCCGGCAAACATCCTGCGGATGGACATCATCGACGTGGTGGTGTACAGCACGCTGGGCATGGTGCTGGGCATCTTTCAGATGCGCGGCCGTTACCGCCGCTACTGGCTGGAGACCGAGGCGGTGGATCTGGCGGATGTCCGCTACCGGGCCGCGTTCATCGACCAGCTGACCGGCGCCTTCAACCGCAACGCCTACAACAAGGATATGGACGCGCAGAAAAGCGCGCCGGAGGACCTGCTGTACATGGCGCTGGACCTGAACGGCCTGAAGGCTGCCAACGATACCTTCGGCCATGTGGCGGGCGATGAACTGATCATTGCCACCGCCCACTGCATGCAGAAGGTCTTCGGCGACTGCGGCAAGGTATACCGCATCGGCGGCGATGAGTTCACGGCCGTGGTGCGCACCGGGGAAAGATCCGCCGGGGAGCTGCTGGATGCGCTGAACGCCGCGGTGGATGGCTGGAAGGGCAGCATCGTGAACAAGCTGTCCGTTTCCTACGGCGTGGTGGTGGGCGCGGAGGCCCGGACCATGACACTTCACGAGGTGGAGCTGCTGGCCGACAAGCGGATGTACCAGGCCAAGAGCGACTACTACAAAACCGCCGGCATCGACCGCCGCCGGCGCTGAACCTGAAAACACGCGTCCCGGAACCGTACAGGCTCCGGGACGCGTGCTTTTTTCGGACTTTTCAGCCGCGCCGTCTGTCGCGGCCGTTCTTTTCGTAGAAGGCGCGCTTGTCGGCGTACATCATGGCGTCGGCCCGGCGGATCATGTCCTCCAGGGTGTCGCCGGGCTCCAGCGCGGCATAGCCGACCGCGATGCCCGTCGGGATATCCCGGGCGATACCGGTGCCGGCGCAGGCCGCCGATGCCGCCGCGATCTCGGCGCCAACGCGTTCCGCGTCATCACTGAAGAAGAAGGCGGCGAATTCGTCCCCGCCGATGCGGTAGATCTTGTAGGCGGAGGGGAGTCTGTCCAGCAGCGCCTTCGCCATGGCCTCCAGCAGACGGTCGCCGTCCCTGTGGCTCAGCGTGTCGTTGACGGCCTTCAGCCCGTTGACGTCGCCGATCATGCAGACCAGCGGCTCTCCCCGGCGGATCTTTTCCGCCACGATGTGCTTCACGTCATACTCATAGCTGTTCCGGTTCCAGATGTTCAGGTAGGCGTCCACAAAGGCCTGCTTCTGGAATTTGCTCACGGGGTTCTCGATGGCAAAGAACAGGCCGACGGCGGTGATCGTCAGCGCCTGGGCCGTAAACAGGAATTCCGGTACCAGGATCTGCGCCAGCAGCAGCCCGAGGGTGATCAGGGACAGGGGCAGCACCGTAATGATCACGGACCGCTCGATCCGCTTGCGGTACACCACCATGGCCACATCGGCAATGATAAAGAAGAGGAAGCCCAGGGCGAAGCACAGCGTGGGGCCGACGCCGGCGCTGTATTTCGTGCCGTTGCCCTGCAGGTAGCTGATGGGGGAGATCAGCATCACGACCATGCAGGCCAGGCTGATGGCGCAGCCCGCGATCAGGATGTTCCTCCGCAGCCTGCCGCGGGGCAGGATGAACGACATCACGTAGTCCAGGAACAGCAGCGAATAGGTGAGGGAAAAGAAGAAGAACAGGATGTGGCAGATATCGTTCACCCGGGGGCTGATGCCCTCCGTGTTGACCGTGATCTCCGTTACAAGGGCCATCACACAGTGGGCGAGGCAGTTCAGGGCAAACGCGAAATAGGTGTTTCTGCCGTCCCTGAACCGGGCAACATAGCGGTCGTAGGCGATCAGGAACAGCATGATGACGATGGAAAACAGCTCGGGGCGGATAATGACCAGGATATTCAAACGGTTCGCCTCCTCAGTGGGGGTGCCGATGCGATGCCGGCTTTCTTCGGTATGTCGGTGGGATGGCGCGGGAGCGTGGGGACCCGCCTCAGAACACGATGCCCGCGCTGAGCCGGGCCTGCTCCAGCACGCGGCACACGGTGACCGCCTCGTCTGTCAGTCCGGCGGCGGCGGACACATCGCCGGCGTTGATCAGCGCGGCGAAATCCATGAATTCGCGGGTCATGCGGTGATGGCGCTTCGGGGCCGTCCAGTCCTCCCGCGCAGCGGTGCGCACCACCGCGCCGGAGGCGTCCCGCTGATTTTCGGAGCCGCAGGCGCCGGAGCAGAGCGTGGTCACGGTATCGCCGGTGTTCGGCTTGCCGTCCAGCCGCAGCCAGCCCTTTTCGCCCTGGATGCACACAAAGCCGGGGCTGTCGGAATCCTTGGCGCCGCTGCACACCGCCACAAAATCCGGGTAACGCAGGATCAGCGCGCCGGAGGTGTCGATGCCGTTGTGGCCGCGGTTCGGATAGTACACGGCCTCCCGCGGCGCGCCGAACAGCCCGACGCAGAAATGCACGTTGTACACATTGATATCATACAGCGATCCGCCGCACAGCGCGGGGTCGAAGCAGGGGTCGATTTTGCCGGCGAGATAGCCGTCGTAGCGGCTGGAGTACTGGGAGAAATTCGCCGTCACCATGCGCACGGGGCCGAGGTCCGGCAGCCGCTGACGCATATGGTCGAACACATCGCTGTGCAGCACATTCACGGCCTCCAGCAGGAACAGCCCGCGCTCCGCGGCGATCGTCCGCAGCTCCTCCGCTTCACGCGCGAAGGCGGTGAAGGGCTTCTCCAGGATCACGTGTTTGCCGCGCAGCAGCGCCTCCCGGGCGTAGGCGTAGTGGACGCTGTTCACCAGGCCGATGTACACCGTGTCCGCGCCGCTTTCCGTCAGCAGGCGCGTGTAGTCCGTGTATACCGCGGGGATGCCGTATTTGTCCGCCAGCTCCCGGGCCCGCGCCACATTGTTCCGCGCCCAGATGGCGACCTTTTCGATGCCCGCCACGGGCTCCATGGCATACAGGGCGTCGCCGATGATGCGCCCGGTGCCGATCAGTGCCAGCTTCATTCCGCTTTCTCCTCCGCCAGGTCCGTCGCCGTGGCCGCGTCCGCGGACGCTTCGGCGTCGATATGCTCAAACAGGTCATTCTTCGCCACGTCCTCGCCCACGGTGGAGGAGTACAGGCCGAACAGGGTGTTGTCGTACTGGCCGCCGTCCAGCACCGCGTAGCCGCGGTTCTGCTGGCTGACGTGCATCGCGAAGCCCGCCCGGGCCGCGTCCTGCGCGGAGATGCCGCCGAGGCTTTCCAGCGGCACGCTCCAGTCCATCACCGTGGGGTCGTCGCCGTAGAGGTGGATGTAGACCTTCTTCACCTGCCAGGTGCCGTACTGCGCCACCTGGTCGGGATACTGCTCCGGGTCGGCGGCCAGCACGGAGGTCTCGCGTCCGGCCCAGGAGACCGTGCGGTGGATGCCGTGACCGTACTCGCCGTTCACATCCTGCAGCACCAGCACATCCGGCCTGTACCGGCGGATGTAGCCGGTGTAGCGCTCCAGCACCTTGCTCTGCCGCCAGGAGTGCAGCACCTTCTGCATATCGTTGGTGTAAAAATCAAAATAGTTGGCGAACACGGGATGCACGCGGCAGCCCATGACCCACAGGCAGTCCAGCAGCTCCAGCCGGCGCAGGTTGCGGTTCTGGGAGGAGCAGATGACCAGCACCCGCTTGCCCTGGTCCGAATAATACGCGATGAGGCCGCCGAACCACAGCACCTCGTCATCCGGGTGGCCGGAGAGCAGCATCAGGTCGACCTTGTCGCCGGGCTCCTCCCACTGCTGGATGGTATCCGGCACCTCGCCGGGGGTCAGCACGGTCATTTCGCTGATGGACATCTTCGCCCGGGGCTGATCCGTGGGGTAGCAGCGGAAGGCGGTCACGCCGGGCAGCTCCACCCAGGTGCAGTAGAAGGCGTCGGTGGACTGCGCCACCACCTGCCACTCGCCGCTTTCATCCTGGGCCTCGAAGGTCAGGGCCAGCGGCGTTTCGTCCCAGCGGATCTGCACGCCGCCGATGGTTTTGCCCTCCGGCGCGGTCACTGTCAGCAGACGGCGGCTGTGGTCCAGCGGGATCTGCAGGGCGGTGGCGTAGCTGTTGTCCGTCAGGTGGCAGTGCTCGCCCTTCAGCTGATTGTAGGTGCACAGCCGGGTGATCTCCTCGGCCTGCTCCGCCAGCGCCTGCGGGATCCACAGCAGCAGCAGGGCAAAGGCCGCCGCGAGAAGCGTTTTCAGTCTGGTCATTCGGTCACTGCCTCGTTTTCAGCGGTTTCATCGGCTTCGTCAAAGGGAATATACACGCCCGTTTTGAAGCTTTCGTACATGATCTCGTATCTCGGATGCTCCCGCCAGCCCTCGCCGGTGGAGCTCCACACATCGGTCACCACCGTGCAGTTGGGCAGCGCGGCGCGGAAGGCGTCCAGCTCCTCCTCCGTCAGGTTGGGGTTGTAGGAGATCCACAGTCGCTCCAGGTTCACGCAGGAGTACAGGGGCGTGAGATCGGTGATGTTGTTGTGGCACAGGTTCAGGTCCAGCAGCTTCGTGTGGTTGGCCAGGGCGGAGATGTCCGTGATATCCTGCATGAACAGCTCCACGTATTCCAGATCCGGCAGCTCGGCCAGCACGGAGATGTCCGTCACCGGCGTTTTGCTGTCGATGACGATGAGCCGCCGCAGGTTCGGCCAGGCGCGCACGAAGGAGATATCGCTGACGTTGTTGTGCCCCACATCCAGCGCCAGCAGGCCGGGCACATGGTCCACGATGGGCTGCAGATCCTCCGCCGTGTAGCGCGGATCCTGCCGGCCCTTCAGGGTGGAGTAGGCGGTGGCGGTGTTCTTCAGCTTCAGCTTGTTGAAGCGCAGCGTCCACTCGAACTCCACGTCCGGCAGCAGGGCCATCAGCTCTTCCATCTTCGTTACGGAGTAGTTGCAGTCGTACATGGTCACCTTTTTCAGGTTGGGCATGCACTGCAGCACCCGCGCGAGGTCGTCGTACTTGAGGCTTTTGGCGACGTGGTAGCTGTCCACATCCAGGATCTCCGTTTCGCTGTCCACCTTCGCCTTCTGCGTCAGCGGCAGGCTGAAGTGGAAGCGGATCTGCGGGCAGCCCTGGGTCAGCGCCAGCGCGGCCTTGGCGGACAGGGTCACCTGCGTCATGTCGCAGGCTGTCAGCGTCGGGATGGCGTTCAGCCCGGCGATGATCTTGTCCGTCTGGTTGTCGTAAACGCGCTTGAGGGCGCTCAGGTCGCAGGTGACCGCGTCGTCCGGCACCTCGATATCCCGCACGGTGGCGGCGGAGGCCGGCAGCGCCGTCAGCAGAAGCAGCACCAGCAGAAGCAGCGGCAAAAACCGTCCGCGCATGGAAAGACCTCCTTATCGGGCGTTGATCATATCGGTGTGCGTCAGGGAAGAGGTGCCCACGCCGAACAGCTCGTGCTGGTTGCGGGGCTTGCCCACGCTGCTGGCCTTGCCGGTGCGGTTGAGGGTCTTGCCCATGAACACCATCACGGCCGTGCTGCCGCCGTCGATGTTGAAGGCGTCGGTCACGCCCTGGGCGTACAGCAGCCGGGCAAGGCGGTTCAGGTCCATGCCCTGCTGGCCGCCGGCCTTCTTCGGCATCTTGCCCTCCACCATCACCAGGATGTAGTGGCCGGCGCTGATCATACCGATGGCGGAGCGGGGCTCGTCGTCATCGTAGCTGTTGCCGGTGTACACGCGCAGCTGACCGTCCCGGGCCAGATACGGGCCGAAGGACAGGGCGTCATGCACGTCCCCCTGGTCGAGCAGATCCTTCGCGGTGATCTCGCCGGCGGCGTACACGCTGATGGTGCCGTCGTCCCGCAGGGCGAGGGTGTCCAGGCAGGGATAGACGCACTTCTTCTTGCTGTCATACTCGTACAGCACGGTGCGGTTGCGGATGATGTTGCCGACGTTGCTCTTCTTGTTCACGCGGTAGGGATAGTAGTCGCCGTTGACGGCGATGACCAGGTTGCCGTCCTGCGCCAGCGTTTCGGGATAGATCTGCTGATCCTTGAAGTCCGCGTTGACCCAGGTGTGCTGGCAGAAGCTCTCGTATTCCGGCTTGAACTGCACATCCGCCATGTACCACAGGTCCTTGTCGGTGGTGTAGCGCAGGATCTGCACCTGCACGGTGGAGGACAGGTAGGCCCACACGCCGGCGTCTTCGTCCTCGTAGAGGAACTCGTCCGCGCCCTCGGGCAGATAGCCGTCCTCCAGACGATCGTCAGGGTAGGGGATGACGGAAGGATCGGCATGGGCCGCGTCCTCGAACTCCCGGGCGCACAGGGCACGGATGCCGTCATTGCTGCGCTCGCCGGGATCGGCCAGGGCGGCGGAAAGCGTCTCCGTGCCGTTCAGCGCCACGTTGGGCGTCCACAGGCCCCATTCGGAGGCGCTGTCGATATCGTAATCCGTCACGACGCCGTTCTCCGCGGCCGCGCCGATGAACTCGCCCATGGAGCCCAGGCCCACGGCCACCAGCGGCTTGTACGCGCGGATCCAGCCGGTGAGAGCGAATTCCGCGTTCTTTTTGCCGCTGTACAGCCCGGGCAGGATCCGCACGCCGGCGTCCCACAGGGCGTCGCAGAGATCCGCGTCGGTGCCGCCGGCGGTCATGGCGCATACGGCCACCGTTCTGCCGGCGTCCAGCGACTGGGTGATCAGCGTGGTATCGATGTCCGCAAGGGTATCGGCCGCCAGCAGCACATCCACATCCTGCGCGGACTGCCACGCGTGCACATACTCCGGCAGCTCGCCGTCCGCGGAGGCGAAGGCGTACACGCCGGTCACCGTGCAGGCCACGGAGGCGGAGAAGGTCAGCTGCACCCGGATTTTGCCGGTCAGCGCCTCATCCGTGGTGATGAGGATCTCGGGACCGGGGTTGCTGAGCTTCGTCACGGTGACCCACTTCCTGCCCTCCTGCCGCAGCAGCTCCGCGGAGGCCGGGCGCTGATCCACCCGCAGATACAGCCGGCGGACCTCCGTGCCCTCCGGCACCTCCAGGTTCACCACGGCGTTCTTGTTCTTGTTGTAGGTGATGCCCGTAGCGGGATCGCCGTCGGTCACGGGGGTGGGATCGGTCTCCTTGCCTTTGGCGTCGTACACGGTGACCGTCACCGGCGTTTCCGCCTCGGCACGGGCCGCGGGCACGGAAACGGGCAGCAGCAGCACCGCCAGGCCAAGGCACAGGATCCGGGAAAAGAGCTTCATCGGGAGTCGCTTCCTTTTTTTTACATCAGTCCGGAAAACAGACGGCATCAGCGCGGCGCGGTGCTGATGCCGTGAGTGTCCTTATTCTTCCCGCAGGGTGGCGAAGTAGATGATATCGCCGATCTTGCGTTCGTTGCTGCCCACGGGGTTGATGCGCCTGCCGCACAGGATGATGGCCACCGAACTGCCGCCGTCCAGGTTGTAGGCCTGCTTCACGCCCCTGGCCGCGCACAGCTCCGTCATCTGCGGCACGTTGAGGCCGTAGCTCTTGTCCTGCTCCGGGCCCTCACAGGCCACGATGAGGTAGGAGAGCGTATCCAGCTGGCACAGCACGATGCGCTGGGCCGGGGTGGGGTAGCCGCAGGAGGTCTTCTGCTTGTAGTTGAACTCCTGCACCTCGCCGTCGATGATCAGCGCCGGGCCGAAGCAGAACACCTCGCGCAGGTCCTCCTCGAAGGCCGCCACCGTATCGCTGTCCGTCGGGGCGATCAGGTGAAAATCACCCGCCCGGTCGATGATCAGCGTATCGCGGCCGGCGCGCGGGTTCCAGCGCAGCTTCTGACCGCCGCGGTACACGATGCCCTCGCTGTGGTAGGCGAAGTAATCGCCGTTGATGGCCAGCACGGCGTTGTTGTTTTCCGCCATGGAGACCGCCGTCCGCACGCGCTTGCTGGGCCAGTCCGCCGCCAGGGCGGTGCGCAGCTGGGTGGGATCGGTGATGGTCACGTAGACATAATAGACCGGGGTGCCGTAGGCCTCGTCGGTCTCGACGCGCACGGAGATGGTGCCGTCGTCATAGCTCATGCCGTCCGCGGAGAGGGCGCTTTCCACCGGGGGATAGGGCGCCGCGCCGCCGACGGGCAGGCTGTCCGCCGCCAGCGCCGCGCAGGGCAGCAGCAGCGCCAGCAGCAGGCAAAGGAATCTCTTCATGACTTTGCCTTACCTCTTGTCGTGATCGATGAATTCCAGGAAGATCAGGCCCAGCACCGCGAAGCCCACCGCGAAGGCGATGAGGATGCCCCAGTGCTGCAGCACGTTGGACACGCTGTAGGTGTAGGAGGCGTCCTGAACATAGCGGCCGGTGATCTCCATGATCCTGCTCTTGTCGGCGCCGGCCAGGAACTTCGCCACGCCCTCCTGCTGGCCGGAGATCTTCTGCATCGCGGTCCACAGGGCGGAGGAGGGCAGGGCGTTGTAGTTGGCCTCCGTGCAGATGGCGCACACGCCCCACTTGCTCAGGGTGAAGTCGGAGACCTTCGCCATGATACCGTGCAGCGGGAAGGCCACGCCGGCGAACACCAGCTGCACGATCAGCAGCAGCGGCATCACCGTCATGGCGGCGGTGGTGTTGCGCACGATGCAGGAGACCATGATGCCCATCATGTCCGAGGCGAAGGTGATCAGGAACATCGTGACGAAAAAGTCCAGCCGGAAGGAGCCGAACAGCAGCCCCGGCATCTCGCTCTTGATCCCGAAGATGTCGAACACCGCCATGGTCAGGACCACCTGCAGCGCGCAGATGATGGCCTGCACCAGGATGTGCGCCATCAGGTAGGAAACGATGTGCATGCCCGTGCGGTGCTCGCGCTTGATGACCGCGCGCTCGCGGCACACGACCTGCACGGAGTTGAACACGCCGTTCCACAGGCAGATGCAGGTCACGGCCAGGGAGCCGATCAGCGTGCCCTCCATCGTAACGAACATCGTGCTGCCTACGACCTTGGCCACCAGCACGGCGATGATCGCCGCGAAGATCAGCAGCCGCCAGTCCTTCTGGTAGATGAACAGGCGCATCAGCTTTTTGAAGTAGATGTGCATCTGATGCACACGGCCCGGGCGGCGGTCCTTGAACTCGTTCTCCGTCAGCTCGTGCCAGATGGAGCCGGGGATGTTCATGCCGCTCTGCATAAAGCGCATCTCATCCGCCATGCGGTGGAGATCCTTCTTTTCCTCCGCGGCGGCTTTTTCCTTTTCGGCTTCCGCGGCGGACTTCGTCTCCTCCGCCTTCACGGTCTCCTCAGCGGGCCGCGCTTCGCTTTTGTTTGCTTCAGCCATCGTTGCGTGCCTCCACCGCGGCGTTGTACCGCTCAATGTATTCGTCCGCCATGCCGCGGCCGCCCTCATCGGTGCGGTCGATGCTCTTCAGCACCTCTTCCATCGTGTCCACGCCGAAGAAGCCACGGGCCTCCTCGGGAGTGCCGCTGAAGCACAGCCGGCCGACGCCGTCCTTTTCGCTCTTGGCCAGCACGATGACGCGGTCGAACAGGTCCAGGATGCGGTCCGGCTGATGGGAGATCAGCACGGTCATGCGCTCCCCGTCCGTCAGCTCGCGGAGGTTCTCCATCAGGCTGCGGGCCATGACGCCGTCCAGGCCGGAGTCCGGCTCGTCCAGGAAGAAGATCTTCGGATCGGCGATGAACTCCACGGCGATGCTGGCGCGCTTGCGCTGGCCGCCGGACAGCTTGGAGACCTTTTCCTCCAGCAGCTGCGTCAGGTTCAGCCGCTCCGCCACGCGCTCGACGCGTTTCCGCAGCTCGCTGCCCTCCAGCCCGGCGGGCAGACGCATCTCCGCGGCGTTCATCAGCGTGCCCATCACGGTATCGTCCTCGCGGAGCGTATCCTGCTGCGGCGCGAAGGCGATCTCATACTTCAGCTCGGCGTAGTCGCGGTAGACGTTGTCATCGCCCAGCATCACCTCGGCCTTGGCCTTTTCGTAACCGGTCACGGCGTTGAGGAAGGTCGTTTTGCCCGCGCCGGAGCCGCCCAGTACCAGCACCATCTCGCCGGGGAAGATCGACACCCGCACATCCTTCAGGATCACGACCTTCTTGAAGATCAGGCCGTCGCTGCGCTCGTGGATGTTCACCCGCAGCGCGCCCGCGCGGTTCGGGTGGTGCGTATAGCGTACGCCCTCCGCCTCCGGGGTAAAGGCGCAGCGGCCGATATTCACCGTTTCGCCGGGCTGCACCGGCACGCGGCCCTCCGTTTTTTTGCCATTCATATAAACGCCGAAGCGTGTGCTGATATCCTCCACGGTCCAGACGCCCTTTTCCTTCCGCAGCGCGGCATAATGCGCCGGGGCGGGCTCCGTACCGCTCACGGTCACTTCCTCGCAGCCCTCCGCGTCGTCATACGCGCAGAGCAGGAGCTCGCAATCGTCATTGCCCACCGTCAGGAGCTTCTCTTCCACAGGTCATCGCCCTCCGTCCTGGCCCAAGGGACCATTTGGTATGATTATAGCACAAACCTTGCCCTTTCAACAACCCATTGCGGGGGGCTTTTGCGGAAAATTGGGAAATTTTGTCCCGCGTTTTAAACGATCCCAACGCAAACGAAAAGGCCCCTTCCCGAAGGAAGGGACCGGATGGATAACGGAACGGATCAGTCCTGATCGGCGGGACGCAGGGAGGTCAGGATGGTGGAGACGGTCTCCATATCGTTCTCCATGCCGCGGAGCTGGATCTGCATGGCATAGCCGTCGCCCAGCAGATACATGGCATACACGGTGGTGCCCTGGTCGTCGCTGGTGGAGTAGCACACAACGTTGTAGCCATTGATGGTGGCTTCGCTGATGTCGTGATAGATATCCTTGGCGTTCAGCGCGTCCAGGATGTCCTGGGTGGAGGCATAGGTGGTGTCGTTGTACTGCACGAACACGGCATTGGTGCCATCGGCGTTGAAGAAGGACGCCACCAGATGGGACTCTTCCTGGTCCTCCTGGCTGGGCTCGATGTAGTCCATGGCCTTGGGCAGCCACAGCTTGACGGGGCCGGCGTTCAGGGTCCAGGTCCCGCCGTCGGCGACCAGCTCGGCGCGCTGACCGGCAATATCAGCCCAGGTGTACTCGGCAGCCAGAGCGCAGCCCGTCATCAGGCACAGGGCCAGCACCATCGCGAGAAGCTTTTTCATGGAAAATTACCGCCTTTCTTTTCGGGACAGCCGCGCCGGAGCGCACGCCGCCGCTCATCATCATGATTATACCATGACGGCAGCACAAGCGCAAGCGGATAATTGTAACATTTTTGCCCGCGGACCGCGCATGGGGTCACTGTTCCAACCGCAGGCCTGACCAGTAACCAAAAGGGAACCGCCCCGGACGGAGCGGCTCCCCTATCAATGATCTGATTATTCCGCGTAAGCGGCGGCGGAGGCGCCGGCGATGCGGCCGAAGACCACAAAGTCAGCCACGGCGTTGCCGCCCAGACGGTTGGCGCCATGCACGCCGCCGGTGACCTCGCCGGCCGCGAACAGGCCGGGGATCACGGTGCCCTCGGTGCTGATGACCTCGGTGGCGGAGTTGATCTTCACGCCGCCCATCGTGTGATGGATGCCGGCGGAAACCTTGATGGCGTAGTAGGGCGCGGTGTCCAGCGGATTGGCGAAGCTGGTGCGGTTGAAGTCGGGATCGTTCTTCTCCGCGACATAGCCGTTCCAGGTGTTCATGGTGGCGGCAAAGGTGTCGGCGGGCACGCCGATGGCCTCGGCCAGCTCCTCATAGGTGTCGCCCTGCAGGGTGTAGCCCTTGGTGATGTAGCCGGCGATGACGCTGGAGGCGTCCACCATCTTCTGGTCCACGATCAGCCAGGAGTAGGAGCCGGTCTGGGCGATCTCCGCGGCGGAGACAACGTCACGGGTGCCCACCTCGTCGATGAAGCGCTCGCCCTCGGCATTCACGAGGATGGCGCCGTCGCCGCGCAGACCCTCGGTGATCAGCGCGGAGGTATCGGCCTGCACGGTGGGATGGATCTGGATCTGCTCCATATCCACGGTGGCGGCGCCGACGGCCTCGGCCATCACGATGCCCTGGCCCAGGATGCCCGGGGCGTTGGTGGTCATGAAGCCGGCCAGCTCGGGCTTGTAGGAGGCGACCATCTCGAGGTTCGCGCCGAAGCCGCCGGTGGCCAGCACCACGGCCTTGGCGTTCACGGTCACGCTGTTGCCGTCCTTGCCGGTGGCATGGATGCCCACGGCGGCGCCGTCGGCGGTCAGGATGGTATCGGCGGTGGTTTCATACAGCACGGTGATGTTCTCGCGGGCCTCCACGGCGGCCTGCAGCAGCGGCACGGTGTACGCGCCGACGGACACGGTCTTGCCCTCGGCGTTCACCGGGCGGTGGATACGCTTGACGGAAGCGCCGCCGAACGCGCCGACGCTGGTCAGGTCAACGTTCACGGTCTTCAGCCACTCGATGCCGGCGGCGGAGTTCTCGCACAGAGTCTTGACCAGCTCGATATCGTTGATACCGTAGCCGCCGATCATGGTGTCCAGCTCCATCAGCTCCACGGAATCGAAGTAGCCCTCGGGGTTGGCCTGATAGGCGTCCCACTGCTCCTGCACAACGGCGGCCAGGGCGGTGATCTCCTCGTTGTCGGCATAGGTGGAGGCGGCGGTGGCCAGCTTGGCCTCAACGCCGGCGGCCTCGCCGAACTCGTTCTCATCCTGCGCGGGGGTCTTGGCGGCGTTCATGCCGCCGGTGGACTTGACGGAGTTGCCGCCCGCCAGGGCCTGGCTCTCCACGATGATGACGCTCTTGCCGGCGTCCGCGGCGGTGATGGCGGCGACCATACCGGCGCCGCCGGCACCCACGACGACCACGTCGGCGTCATACTCGGCGTCCTCGGCGGTCTCCTCAGGGATGGGGTCCATGTAGTCCTCGGGGTTCAGGCCCAGGGCGGTCAGGGCGGCGGAGGCAGCCTCCAGCACGGCCTGGGAGGTGTAGGTGGCGCCGGCCATCGCGTCGATGTTGATGGTGTCATACTCCTCCATCAGATCGTCAAAGGCGTCCACCACGGCGCTGCCGATACCGGCGGTCTCATCGGGGCCGGAGATCTCAACGCTCACGATGTCCTCGCCGTTGACCTCCAGGGTCACGGTGACGGTCGTGTTCAGGTAGGTATTGGTGCCTTCGCCGGTGGCGGTGTCAGCCAGGGCGGCGGGGACCAGGCTCAGCAGCATGGCCACAGCCACGAGCATCGCAAGGATACGCTTCATCAGGTATTCCTCCTTCTTCGGTTCCGCCGTTCAGGCGGCGGATCATGATCAGTATATCAGAAGATTGACGGATTTGCAACAATGTCGCGGAAATATTGTGAATGGCTTCACAGTCTCTTCGTTACTGCCCGGGCCCCGGCATCTGCCGTTGATGGTTGAAGCTCTTTCCGCAACAATTTTAGATGGCGTAGCGCATT
>R14__coassemble_912_pt1 | contig 17151 bp, 17 predicted proteins | sample R14__metabat2_high_PE_015 | metagenome-assembled genome bin R14
GGCGCCCTCGGGCTGTCCGGCGGGGGTGGTGGTGTCTTCGCCGTCGGGCTTCTCGGCGGGGGGGGGCCCGTCGTCCCCCTCGGGCTTCTCGGGCGGAGTCTGGGTGTCGTCGCCCTCGGGCTTCTCGGGCGGAGTCTGGGTGTCGTTGCTGCTCCCGGCCTTCCCGGACGGGGCCTGCTGATTGCCGGGCTGCTGCTTCCCGCCGTTGCCGCCGGGGGCGTTCTGGGTGGCGCCGGGGTTGCCGTTCTTTCCGCCGGGCGCGGGGGCGTTGCCGCCGGGCCCCTCGGCCAGGGCGGTCATACCGATACAAAGGACCAGGATCAGAGCCAACAGGGTGGCAAGCATTTTCTTCATGATTCAAAGCCTCCATTGCTTTTTTCAGCAGACGGCGCTTTGCGGTCCCGCGGAGACCGGGTGTCCGCTGTTGATGGTTACAGGATAGCGGAGCTTGCTTGAAGATAGATTGAAGCTTGCTTGAAGAAAGCTTAAAGATCCGGAAAGCGTTTGCCCGGCCGCCCTCACCGGCTCCTGCCCCTGAGCGGCAGCGTTACGGTGAAGCGGACGCGGCCGTCCGCCCACGCGGCGCGGATGCCGCCGCCGTGCTGCACGGCGACCGCCCTGGCGATGGAAAGTCCGAGGCCGTAATGCGGTGTGTCCCCGCTCCGCGCCTCGTCCGCCCGGTAGAACCGCTCGAAGAGCCGGTCCAGCTGCTCCTGCGAAAGCTCCGGGCATTCGTTCACGGTGGTCAGCACGGCGGTATGGCCCTGCCGCTTCAGCGTCAGCGCGATGTCGCTGCCGGTGGCATGGCGCACGGCGTTGTCCAGCAGGATGGAAACGAGCTGCGTCAGCTGCCCCGCGTTGCCGTTCAGGCAGAGACCGTCCTCGATGTCGCACCGCAGCCGCTTTTGCTGCTCAAAGGCCAGCGTCTCGAAGGCCAGCGCCTCGCCGGTCACGGTCCGTGACAGATCGACCCACGCCATTTGCGGCTGCCGCCCCTCGGCATGGGAAAGCTCCAGCAGCTGCCGCACAAGCTCGCCCATGCGGTCGTTTTCGTACCGGATGTTGCCCAGCCATTCGTTTTCGCCGATCTACCGGGACAGCACGTCGGCGTTGGCACCGATGACGGCGACGGGGGTCTTCAGCTCATGGCTCGCGTCGGAGATGAAGCGCCGCTGCTCCCGGTCGCTTTCCTCCAGCGGCCGGATGATCTGCCCCGAAAGCCACAGCGCGATCACGAACAGCATCAGCATGGCCGCGCAGCCGACGATCACCACATAGCGCAGGAGCGTGCGCATATTGTTTTCCGTCACCGTGTTGTCCATCAGGGCCACCAGCGTATAGCCGCCCTTGCTCACCACAAGGTAGCTGAGCTGGTCCCTCTGCCCGGACGCGCTGCCCAGAGCCAGGATGTCCGTGGCCAGGACGGTCAGCTCCTCCTCCGTGTAGGTGTCCCGCTCGCCGGTATCCACGGCCAGCGCCGCGCCGTCCTCATCAAACGCTACGGCGTAGAAGGTGGACAGCTTGTAATCGCGGCGTTCGTTGACAGGCTGCCCGCCGCGCCGCTCGTCCGGCCTGGGCGGCACGGTCTCCTCCGGCGGCTCCGCGTCGCCGCGGGGCTCCGGGGCGTTGCCGTCCTGCGGCTCGGCATCTCCGCGGGGCTCCGGCGCGTCCGAGGCTTCGGGCGGCTTCCTGTCCTCCTCCGGCGGCTCCTGCTCCATGCCGCCCGGACGCCCGCTGTCGGCCTGTGGCCCGGCGCCGTCGGGCGTATCCTCCCGGTCGGAGGCATTGCTGTCCTCCTGCTCCAGCATATACATATCCGCGTATTCCTCCAGCAGCTCCCGGTTGTCCGACCGGATCTCACGGTAGCTCTCCAGCAGGATCACCGACAGGGTGACCGTGAAGAGCAGGAGCAGGGAGCCCATGATCGTCAGCACGATCCGCCGTCTTGAACGCTTAAACATCGCTGTTCCTCAATTCATAGCCCAGGCCGCGCACGGCCTTGATGACCATCCCGGAGCCCACGAAGGCCAGCTTTTTGCGGGTGAAGGACATATAGACCTCCACGTTGTTGTACTCCGCCTCGCTGTCAAAGCCCCAGAGCTTCAGTGCCAGCTGCTCCCGGGTGATGATCTGCCCCCGGTTCCGCAGCATGTATTCGAGGATCTTCAGCTCCTTCTCGCTCAGGCGGACGCTCTGGCCGGTTTTGTCGCAGGTCAGCGTCGCCCGGGAGGGCTCCAGCGACAGATCGCCGAAGCGCAGGCAGTCGTCCTGCGCGTCCGTGTTGCGGCGGGCCAGCGCCCGCAGCCGGGCCAGCAGCTCCTGCGTCTGGAAGGGCTTGGTGAGGTAATCGTCCGCCCCGCTGTCCAGCCCGGCGACCTTGTCCTCCACGAGGCTCCTGGCGGTCAGCATCAGTACCGGCGTGCGGATGCCCTCGCGCCGGGCCCGGCGGGTCACATCGAAGCCGTTCATTTCGGGCATCATCACGTCCAGCACCGCCAGATCGTACGCGCCGCTCCGCAGCGCCGCCAGGGCAGACGCGCCGTCGGCCACATGGTCCACATCGTATTTTTCCTGCTTCAGCAGGGCCACCAGCGCGGCGGCCATGTGCGTTTCGTCCTCGGCCAGCAGAATTCTCATGGGATCACCGTCCTTCATGCTCATGATGCACATCAAGCTTGAGGCAACATTGAAGCCCGCGCGGATCCCGCGGCGCTTTTCCGCATTATACCGCAAAGCCGGCGGGAAAGCAAAAAAATGTGCGACGGAGGTCGGGTACCGGCTCCTTGACAGAAAAGTATCATTCTGCTATCCTTGGGGCAGTCTGAATGTGGGGGAGGGATCGGAGCGTGGGCACCACCTATCGCATCGGCGAGGTCGCCGAGCTGTTCGGCCTGACGAAGGAAGGCATCCGCTATCTGGAAAAGGAGGGCATCATCACCGCCCGCCGCAACGAGGCCAACGGCTACCGTTACTATGACCGCAACGCCGTTTCGATGCTGAAGGATGTGCGTGTCTACCAGAAGCTGGGCTTCTCGCTGGAGGAGGTCCGCGACTGCATGCTCGACAGCAGCCCGGAGGACACGCTGGCGCTGATGACGGACAAATCCGCCCGCATGGCGGAGGAGCTGCAGGAGGCCGTGCTGCGGCAGCGGGACCTGGAGTACCGCGTCGGGCTGCTGCGGCGCTTTATGGCGGAGGGCGTGGTCTGCACCCTGTCCACCCGCCCGGCGATGCTGTTCCTGCCGCGGCTGGAGAACGATGACCGGCGGTAGGCCGAGCGCCGGACGGAGCGCGCGTGGACGGACCACATGCCGCCGGTATCCCTGGCCGGGCGTCACTACGACGGCAACGGCAGGCTGACCTCCGGCTACGGCCGCTTCGGCTCCATCGTGCGGACGGAGGACGCCGAACGCCTCGGACTGCCTCTGGATGACCGCGTCCTGCGGCTGCCGGCCTGCCCGTGCGTTCACGCGGTGGCGGACAGCGACGCCGCCGGCAGCCCGGATCTCGCGCCGCTGCTGGCCTTCGCGGAGGCGAACGGGCTGCGGCCCGACGGCGACACCTACGCCCGCATGCTCATCCTGTGGCAGGGGAGCGACGGCGAAAGGAAGGTCGTGCACGAGATCTGGCTGCCGGTTACACCGTTACTGCTCAAACCTGCGGTTTGAGCAGTAGAACGGATTTTGCTGGTCGCTGCGCTCCCGGACGCAAAATCCGCAAGGAATCTCTTTTTGCTCCCGCATCGCAGGCGATGCTCCGCAAAAAGAGTCCTCGTGCCGGCAAAGCCGGCATTGCGGATCAAAGTCAAGGGGCTGCGGCCCCTTGACAATTCCCGGGGACTGAGTGATAAAGTTACATCCAAATAATTGCGCAATATTTCACAAAAGCCGCTTGACCGTCAAGCGGCTTTATCCTTTATAATGACGGCAAGGTTGAATCCCGATATCAGAGGGATCCGGGAAAAAAGGAGGAAATTCCATGAAGAATCTGTCCAGAAGAAGCTTCCTGAAGGGTGCCGCCGGCGCGGCTGCCGTCACGGCTGTTTCCGCGATGGGCCTCGTGCCCGCCATGGCTGAGGAAGCCGCGGCCGACATCGCCTGGGACGCGGAGTATGACGTTGTGGTCATGGGTATGGGCTTTGCCGGTACCTCTGCCGCCATCGCCGCCGCCGACAAGGGCGTTTCCGTGTTGCTGGTGGACAAGGCCCCCAAGGGCGCGACCGGCGGCAACTCCAAGGTGTCCGGCCAGGCCATCCAGGCCACCGATGATCCCGACGCCTTCTACACCTATCTGCGCCAGATGATCGGCGATTATGCCGATGTGGACGACGATGTGCTGCGCGCCTATGTCGACGGCGCCTACAATCAGTACGAGTGGCTGGTGAACACCATGGGCGCCGATCCCGACATCCTGTGCCCCGCCGAGTACTGGGACTTCGAGCACCGCGCCAACTTCCACACCGAGCCCACCACCGGTTTCAAGGGCGGCAAGGCCGGCTATGCCCAGAACTGGGACGAGTTCCCGGATTTCGAGGGCCACGACCACTGCTTCGTGCTGTTCGTCAGCGGCCGTGAGGCGGACGCCGCCTTCTACACCCTGTGCCTGCAGAACGTGGAGAAGCGTGCCATCGACGTGTGGTACCAGGCTCCCGGCAAGCACCTGATCACCGATGCCGACGGCAACGTCATCGGCTGCAAGATCGTCAAGGACGGCAAGCTGCTGAACATCAAGGCCAACGGCGGCGTCGTGCTGGCCTGCGGCGGCTTTGAGAACAACTCCAAGATGGTTTCCAGCTTCATGCAGCGTCCCTACATCTACTGCCGTGCCGCCGTGTACAACGAGGGTGACGGCGTGAAGATGGGCATGGAGGTCGGCGCGGACCTGTGGCACATGAGCAACGGCGCGGCCTTCATGTGGGGCCATCAGACCGACGGCGCCAAGACCTGCACCTCTCCCAGCTCCGTGACCAAGGGCATCCTGGTGGGCCCGGGCGGCACCCGCTTCATGAACGAATCCGCCGAAGCCCGTCACGGCCGTATCGATATCGGCGGCAGCTGGATCATGATGCCCACCCCCAACCCCACCTGGTACATCATTGACAACGACCAGATCGGCACCAAGATCTGCTCCACCTTCTCCGACGCCAACGCCAACGAGATCGAGAGCGGCGAGGTGATCGTCGGCGAGACCCTGGCCGAGCTGGCTGAGAAGCTGGGCGTGCCCGCGGATGCCCTGCAGACCACCGTGGACAAGTACAACGCCGCCTACGACGCCGGCGTGGACGCCGACTACGGCCGTCCCTTCTCCACCATGACCCCCGTCAAGAACGGCCCCTTCTACGCGCTGAAGCTCGGCCCCACCATGCTGAACACCCAGGGCGGCCCGCGCCGCAACCAGTACGCGCAGGTCGTGCGCCCCTCCGGCTCTCCCATCCAGGGCCTGTTCTCCGGCGGCGAGCTGGGCGCGCTGTGGCCTGATATGTACAACGGCGGCGGCAACATCGGCGAGGCCGCGATCTTCGGCCGTATGGCCGGCGGCAATGCCGCTGATCGCGCGCTGGGCAACTTTGTGGGCGCCCCGGACGTGGAGGAGGTCATCGAGGCCGCCGAGAACGCCGAGGAGAACTACAGCTACGAGGGCACCCAGTATGCCGACGGCGTGTACACCGCGACCGGCACCGGCTACGGCGGTGACGTGACCCTGACCGCGACCGTTGAGGGCGGCAAGTTCACCGATATCCAGGTGGAGAGCAACGAGACCGATGCCATCGGCGGCGTGGCCATCCCCGATCTGGTGGAGCAGGCCAAGGCCGGCCGTACCGCCTGGACCGACGCCGTTTCCGGCGCGTCCCTGACCACGCATGCCTTCGAGGAAGCCCTGCAGAAGATCATCGCCCAGGCCTCCTGGCATTGATCGGAGCCACAGCTGCAACCATTGAACAGTCCCCGCCCGCCGGTGTGAAAGCCGGCGGGCTTTTATGATGCGGGAAAGTCCGTTTGATGGGAACGGGCGGCGGAGCGGGAGCTGTCGCCTTCGGGGACAACTCCCTCAAAGAGGGAACCCTGGATTGCCGGCAAACTCCCATCCCTCCAACAAGCAAGCTACGGCTAAACTGTCATGGCGGGCACGACAGCCGGAGCGCAAAGGAGCTGCGCGCCCCGGCTCGGCCTCCATATGGGTCGTGTCGGCAGCCGGATCGCTTAGCCCGATGGAGCGAGGCGGCGCCGGGTACGGTCCTGTAAGATAACGCGCAGGCGCAAGACTTAAGTCAACAATGCGCTACGCTATATAAAATTGTTGCGGGCAGACCATCAAACAGCAACGGCAGCTGCCGGGGCCTGAGCAGTAACCCCACTTGTATCTCCATTGTTCTTTTTCTGTCGATCCGCTTGCTTTTTTTGCCGGAAGCTGATATGATACTGCCTGTCCTGTAACAAGGTGGGCAAAAATCGTCCGGTGGGCGAAAATCGTCCCACTGAGACCTGCCGCCGTCCGCCCCAACGATGAGGCGCCCGGCCGATATGTAAGGAGGAAATTTCCGATGAGCCGTGTTTATAACTTTGCCGCCGGTCCCGCGACCATGCCCGTGCCCGTGCTGGAGAAGGCCCAGCGCGATATGCTGGAGTACGGCAACTCCGGTATGTCCGTGATGGAAATGAGCCATCGCAGCAAGATGTACCTGGAGATCTACGAGCGCGCCGTGGCCGACATCCGCGAGCTGATGAACATCAGCGACGATTATGAGGTGCTGTTCCTGCAGGGCGGCGCCACCACCCAGTTCTCCGCCATCCCGCTGAACCTGATGGTGAAGGGCAAGGCCGACTATCTGGACAGCGGCAACTTCGCGCACCTGGCGGCCGAGGAGGCCAAGCGCTACGGCACCGTGAACATCGCCGGCTCCACCCGCGACAGCGGCTACACCGCCATCCCGGACCTGGCGACCGCGAAGTTCGATCCCGACGCCGACTATGTGTACATCTGCCAGAACAACACCATCTACGGCACCCGCTATGTGGAGCTGCCCCAGACCGCCGCGCCCCTGGTGGCCGACGTGTCCAGCATGTTCATGTCCGAGGTCATCGACGTGAACAGGTACGGCGTGATCTACGGCGGCACCCAGAAGAACCTGGGCCCGAGCGGCCTGGCCATCGTCATCGTCCGCAAGGACCTGCTGGGCCATCAGAAGGACATCTGCCCCGTGCTGATGAACTGGAAGCTGCAGGCGGACAAGGGCAGCATGTACAACACCCCCAACACCTGGGGCATCTACATGGCCGGTCTGACCTTCCAGTGGCTGAAGGAGCTGGGCGGCATCGCGGCCATCGAGAAGATCAACATCGCCAAGGCGCAGATGCTGTACGACTATCTGGACGAGAGCAGGCTGTTCAAGCCCACCGCCGACAAGAAGTACCGCAGCCGCATGAACGTGACCTTCGTGACCGGTGACGCCGAGAAGGACGCCGCCTTCGTCAAGGCCGCCACCGCCGCCGGCTTCGTGAACCTGAAGGGCCACCGCTCCGTGGGCGGCATGCGCGCCTCCATCTACAACGCCATGCCCGTGGAAGGCGTGGAGAAGCTGGTCGCCTTCATGAAGCAGTTTGAGACCGAGAACGCCTGATTCGGGCAATGGAGGAACAGAAAGATGTACAAGATCCAGACGCTGAACGCGATCTCCGATATCATTTATTCCCAGCTGTCCGCCGACAGCTACATGGTCTCCAAGGACGAGCCCGTGCCGGACGGCATCCTGGTGCGCTCCGCCGCCATGCATGACATGGCCTTCGGCGAGAACCTGCTGGCCATCGCCCGCGCCGGCGCCGGCGTGAACAACATCCCGCTGGACCGCTGCAGCAATGAGGGCATCGTGGTGTTCAACACCCCCGGCGCCAACGCCAACGCCGTGGCCGAGCTGGTGATGGCCGGTTTGCTGCTGGGCAGCCGCAACGTGGCCGGCGGCATCGACTGGGCCAAGACCCTCAAGGGCCAGGGCGACCAGGTCGGCAAGCTGGTGGAGAAGGGCAAGAGCCAGTTCGTCGGTCCCGAGCTGCGGGGCAAGACGCTGGGCGTCATCGGCCTGGGTGCCATCGGCGCCATCGTGGCCAACACCGCCGCCCGCGGCTTTGGCATGAAGGTCATCGGCTACGATCCCTTCGTGTCTGTTGAGAACGCCTGGATGATGTCCTCCACGGTGCGCCGTGCCGGCAGCGCCGACGAGGTGCTGGCCCAGGCCGACTACGTGACCTACCACATCCCGCTGAACGACAAGACCCGCGGCATGATCGATGACACCGTCATCGGCAAGATGAAGCCCGGCGCGCGTCTGATGAACTTCTCCCGCGGCGAGCTGGCGGATACGAACGCCGTGAAGGCCGCCCTGGCCTCCGGTCAGCTGGCCGCCTACGTCACCGACTTCCCCTCCGATGACCTCATCGGCGAGGACAAGGTGGTGTGCATCCCGCACCTGGGCGCCTCCACGCCCGAGAGCGAGGAGAACTGCGCCTCCATGGCCGCGGCCGAGCTGCGCGATTACCTGGAGTTCGGCAGCATCCACAACAGCGTGAACATGCCCGAGCTGAAGCTGGGCGCTCCCGAGGCCGCCCGCGTGCTGGTCATCCACCAGAACATCCCCAACATGGTGGCTTCCATTTCCGCCGCCGCTGCCCAGGAGGGCATCAACATCGAGACCATGACCAACAAGTCCCGCAAGGACATGGCCGTGACCGCGATGGATATGGCCGAGCTGCCCAGCGAAGCCGCCCTGGAGAAGCTGAAGGCCATCGACGGCGTGATCCGTGTGCGTACCTTCTGCTGAGCGGTGCCCTGACTCCCCGCTGACAGGCGCGGAGCATAAAGCGTGATTTCCGATCGCCCTTTTTCCCGGCAAGTGCCGCTTTCTCAACGGCCTTGCGGGAAGGAGGGCGATTTGCTTTCGGCGCGCGCGGAAGACGGGTGATTGCGGAAACGGAGCGGATGGAGTATAATCGAAAGGAAGCCTATACCTCGCGACATTGGAAGGGAGCAAATGAGATGACCCCGGAGGTTTCCATCATTGCCATCGGTTACAATGAAGAAAAGCATATCATCCGCTGCCTGGAAAGTCTGGCGGCCCAGGACGCCGGCAACGTGGAGATCCTGTTCGTGGATGACGGCTCCACGGACGGCACCGCGGAAAAGGCGCTGGCGTTCGCGAAGACGGACGACAGGGTCCGGGTCATCCGTCAGCCCCGGAACATGGGGATGGCCGCCGCCAGGTACGCGGGCTTCCTTGCCGGCCGGGGCGCCTGGATCACCTTTGTGGACGCGGATGACCGGCTGACGCCGGACGCGGTATCCTTCGCCCTGGCCTGCGCGAAGGAGAACGCGTATGATGTGGTGGAGTTTGGTATGGAACTGGTGCCGGACGAGGACAATCCGCCGGACGATGAAAGATTCAGATCCCTTGTTAAAAGATTTCAGTCAGAGGACAGGACTTACCTTCAATGCACGCCGCGGGTACTGTTGAATGCGGGATTACGTACAAGGGAGATTACCTGGAATCTGGTTCATAAGCTCTACCGAAGGGAAATCCTTGAGAAGGCGTACGCGTTTTACCGGAACGAATATGTCAATGATACGGAGGATATGTTGATTTCGTTCGGCGTTTTCTGCCATGCGAAAAGCTACAGGTCACTTTCGGAAAAGAAGTACCTGTATACCATTGGCACCGGTTTGACCACACAGGGCGGGATAACGCTCAGCCGGTTTTCGCGGACGATGAAGGATTACTTCACCATCCGGACATTGCTTCGGAAGCAGGGCACCGGGATGAGTGAAGCATATGCCGATGATATATCGGAAGGATTGCGGCTGGTGGAAGAATTTCAGGATACCAATGTATGCAGCACTGTCGTCAGCAGGATGGACCAGGAAGACGTACGGGCATTCATCCGGGAGATGAGCCGGTATTATACCGGCGAGGAAATGGGCACGGTACTGGTCAACTATTTCCGCCACTATGTTCACGATGAGATAAAGCCTTATATCGCCTCCACGGAGGAATGCCTTCACCAGACCGAGGCCTACGCCCAGGGGATCCTCCATTCGCCAAGCTACAGGATCGGCCATGCCGTCACCGCGCCGGTGCGGCTGCTGCAAAAGCTGATGCGGCGAAAGGCATGAGAAGGCCGGCGCTCCTTTTCCGGTGAACAAAAACGCGTGACTGACCGTATTTTTGCATATGTTCACATTTGAAAGATGTACAAATCAAATAAAAATCCACGAGGCCCTTTACGAATCCATCCCAAACTGCTACAATATGAATATATGCGCAATGGCGCGCGGCGGAAAGGGGTAAGCGGGGATGGATGAGCAGACCTTGTCCCGGCAGCTGACGGAGGTGCTGGAGGGCGCGGACGCGTCGGCGATGACGTGGCCGGATCAGCGGGAGGCCTATGCCTGGCGCCTGCTGCGCTGGGAGGCGGACCAGCCGCTGACAGCGGAACAGCGGGCGCTGCTGACGGCGCAGCTGGAGGGCTGCTTCTCACGCGCCGGTGTGATCGGCGGCAGCTTCACCGCGGAGGGCGACGCGCTGAACCTTCTGCTGTGCGCGACGCGTTTCCCGGCGGCCACCCACCGCGACACCGCGCTGTGGCTCTGCGCGCATCTGCTGCTGGAGGTGACCTCCGTGCAGCTGGAGCAGGAGGGCACCATGCTCATCGGCGAGGAATTCACCGCGCCGGGGGAGTGGCCGGAGCAGACGGAAGGCCTGCGGGAGATCAGCGAGTGGTGGCGGAAGGTGTCGCCCATCGGCGGCGCGGAGGCCCACGGTCACCGGGCGGGGCTGCAGATGTGCGTCAAGCGGCGCCAGTACGCGTCGATGGGCGGCTACATCACCCGGCAGCTGCGGGGCGACAACGACCTGAACCGCCGGTGCTTCGGCTTTGTGCCGCTGATCATCGAGGCGGTGTGGAGCCGCCATGCCGAGCTGAGCCTGTCGCGGCTGATCGAGGGCCTGCAGCTGAACGAGATGACCCGCCGCCCCCGGGAAGCGCTGATGGCATGGATCGACACGCTGCAGCCCATCCTGCGGGCGTGCCCCGCGGCCGTGAACGCCGCGCCCATCGACCGGGTCATTTCGGGTATCCGGGCGGACTGCTCGCTGCCGTATTCCCAGGCCAACCTGAGCCGCTCCCTGGGGCTGACGCCGGCGTACTTCTGCCGCCTGTTCCACGAGAAGACCGGCCAGCATTTTTCCACCTTCCTCACGATGACGCGCATGGAAAAGGCGAAGGGCCTGCTGGCCGCGCCGGGACCGCATCCGCTGCAGGAGATCTGCGCCCGGTGCGGCTACCCGAACAAGAGCTACTTCTGCCAGGTGTTCAAAAAATACACCGGCATGACCCCCGGCGAATATGAACAGCGGACCCGCGGCGGAGACGAATGATCCGCCGCTCCGCGGGAGAGATGAGATGACGATCAGAAAAGGCTGCGCGCTGCTGTGCGCGCTGGTGCTGGCGGCGGTCTGCCTGCTGCCGGCGCTGCCCGCGCGCCGGGCCGCGGCGGAGGACAGCGCGCAGCAGGTGCGCATCCGGCTGACGCAGCTGCGGCTGACCGACCGGGCCGACCTGACCCTGGAGGGCACCTATACCTGCGAGACCGCGGCGGGCGGCACCGTCGCCTTTCCCTACGGCGCGCAGGTGACGGTCGTGCTGCGGGACGGCGGGCTGTACCTCTTTTACGGGGACATCAGCATCAGCTGCGGCAGCGCCATCCGCCTGGTGCCGCATACCCGCGCGGGGGACGAGCTGGAGGGCATCCGCTTCCGCACGGGCGGCAACCTGTATCCCGGCGAGCTGCACCTGAGCATCCTCGGCGGCCAGCTGCTGCCGGTGCTGGGGCTCAGTGTGGAGGAGTATCTGCTGGGCGTGGTGCCCTACGAGATGAGCGACAGCTTCCCGCTTGAGGCTCTCAAGGCCCAGGCGGTGTGCGCCCGCACCTACGCCCTGTCCCACATCAACCCGGACGCCGACTGGGACATGACCGACACGACCAACGACCAGGTCTTCTACGGCATCGACACGTCCAACACCAACACGGCGCAGGCGGTGGAGGAGACCGCCGGCATCGTGGGCATGTGGAAGGGCGAGCTGGCGGTGTGCTACTACGCCGCCTCCAACGGCGGACAGACGGAGACCGTCAAAAACGTGTGGGGCGGCGAGGACGTCGGCTGCTACGCCGTGACGGACGACCCCTACGATGTGTAGAACCCCTACAGCGAGGTGCGCAAGGCCCGCGTGCCGAAGGAAGGCAGCCGGCTGAGCGATGAGCTGACGGCGCTGCTGTTCGCCGGCATGGAGAAGACGCTGAAAAAGGGCGGCTGGGACACCGCGGCGGATTCCTTCCGGGTGGACGAGATCACCGCCGTGACGCTGACCGACCCCGTGCGCAGGGGCAGCAAACAGTATCAGTCGCTGGAGATCAGCTTTGTCTGGTCCGGACGGAAGCCGGCGGGCAGCGGCGAGGGCAGCTCCCTGGCGGAGCGCACGGTCATCGAGACGGACAGCACGGTGCTGGGGGCCTTCGAGACCGCGGAGGAAGAAGCGACGGTGACCCTCAGCGTGTATGATGAGGTGCTGCCGCTGCTGAACCTGTCTGTCGCCGGCATGAACAACGAGCTGCTGACGGTGACCGAGGAGGACGACGCGTTCCTGATCGAGAGCCGCCGCTTCGGCCACGGCGTGGGCATGAGCCAGCGCGGCGCGCAGCAGATGGCCTCCGCCTACGACATGACCTTCACGGAGATCCTGGCCTTCTATTATCCGGGCATGCAGCTGATGAAGACCGGCGCCGGCGCGCTGCCGCTGACCACCGTGGAGCCGAACCTGGCGGAAACGCCCGGCCCCTCCGCGACGCCCACGCCCAGGCCCACGCTGATGCCCGTTTCGGCCACGCCGGGGCCGGAGGAGCGTCTGGCCTCGGTGGAGAACATCGCCGAGGACAGCTCGCTGAACCTGCGCGATGAGCCCAGCAGCCTGGGCAACATCCTCATGCGGCTGTACTGCCACCAGAAGCTGCTGGTGCTGAACGACTGCGATGCCGAGGGCTGGGTGCATGTGCGCACCGATGCGGCCGAGGGCTATGTGATGGAAAAATTCCTGGTCTATGACGACGAAAGCAATGAATGACCGACAACGGAGGAAGCCGATGAAAGCTGTTCTGTTCGATCTGGACGGCACGCTGGCCAACACCCTGGACGACATCGCCGACGCCATGAACTGGGCGCTGGAAAACAACGGCCTGCCCGCCTTCCCCACGGATATCTACCGCTACATGGTGGGGGACGGCATCTCCTGGCTGGCGAAGCGCGCCGTGGGCAGCCGGCAGGAGCTGAAGGAAAAGGTGCAGGAGGAATACCGGCAGCGCTACAGCGAATACACGCTGGTCAAAACGGCGCCCTATCCGGGGATCCCGGAGCTGCTGCGTGGCCTGAAGGAGCGCGGACTGAAGCTGTGCGTGCTGTCCAACAAGCCGGACGCCGACACGCAGCGGGTCATCGGCGCCCTGTTCCCGCCGGACACCTTCGATCTGGTGCGCGGCCAGGTGCCCGGGGTGCCGGTGAAGCCGGACCCCACCGGGGCGATCATGGCGGCGCGTAAGCTGAGGCTGAAGCCGGAGGATTTCTTCTACCTGGGCGACACCGCGGTGGACATGACCTGCGCCATCCGCACGGGCATGCGGCCCGTCGGCGTGCTGTGGGGCTTCCGCGCGGAGGACGAGCTGCGGGGCGCGGGCGCGGAGACGGTCATTGCCGATCCGCTGGACCTGCTGCCCCTGATCGGGGAGTGAGCGCAATGCGGCGGATCGCGCTGGTCACCGGCGGCAGCCGGGGCATCGGCCGGGCCTGCGCCATGAAGCTGGCGGAGGACGGCTGCAAGGTGTGGCTCACCTACCGCGAGCGGGCGGAGGCGGCGGAGGCAACGGTGCGCGCCATCCGGGAAAGGGGCGGCGACGCGGCCTGTGTGCGGGCGGATGTGCGGGATGAAAGCTCCGTGGCGGCGGCGGTGGATACGGTGCTGCGGACCGACCTGCATATCGACATCCTGGTGAACAACGCCGGCGTGGCCTCCATCCGGCTGCTGACGGACACCGATCCGGCGGAATGGGACCGGATCTTCGATACCAACGTGCGCGGCACCTACCTGATGATCCGGGCGGCGCTGCCGGGGATGATCTCCCGGAAGACGGGCAGCATCGTGAACCTGTCCTCCATGTGGGGCGAGACCGGGGCCAGCTGCGAGGCGGCGTATTCCGCGTCGAAGGCGGCGGTCATCGGGTTGACGAAGGCCCTGGCGCAATAGGTCGGCCCCAGCGGCATCCGCGTCAACTGCGTGTCCCCCGGCACCATCGATACGGAGATGAACGCGGAGCTGACGCCGGAGGACCTGGCGGCCCTGGCGGAGGAAACGCCCCTGGGGCGCGTCGGCCGGGCGGAGGAGGTCGCGGCGTGCGTGGCGTTCCTGGCCTCGGACGCGGCGTCCTTCGTCACCGGACAGGTGCTGGGCGTCAGCGGCGGATTTGTCACATGAAGGCTGCGGGCATGCCGCGTTGGGCGGTGTGCCCGCTTTGAACAACGGTACAAGGAAGTGGAACGGCATGGAGATCCTGGTCATCAACGGCAGCCCGAAGGGGGAGAACAGCGTCACCCTGCAAACGGCGCTGTATCTGGAGAAGCGACACCCGGAGCATCATTTCGCTTATCTGCACGCGGGGCAGCGCATCGGCGCCCTGGCGAAGGATTTTTCCCCCGCCGCGGAGGCCGTCGCCCGGGCGGAGCTGCTCATCTTCTGCTACCCCGTGTACACCTTCCTGGCCCCGAGCCAGCTGCACCGCTTTCTGCACCTGATGAAGGAGAACGGCGTCGCGGCGGCGGGGAAGGCGGCCACGCAGCTGACGACCTCCAAGCATTTCTACGACGTCACCGCCCACCGCTACGTGCGCGAGTGCCTGCAGGACCTGGGCTTCACGACCCTCCGGGGCCTCAGCGCCGACATGGCGGACCTGACGGAGGAGAAGGGCCGCGGGGAGGCGGAGAGCTTCTTCCGCCGCGCGCTGTGGGCAATGGAAAACGGCGTCGCGGAGGACCGCACGGATTTCCCGGAGCCGCTGCCGGAAGTGCCCGCGTCCCCGCTGAACGATCGGGTGAAGACGGCCGGAACCACCGTGGCCGTGGTGGCGGACCTGGTGGAGGACGACGCGGCGCTGAAAAGCATGATCGACCGCTTCCGGGCGGCGGCGCCCTTTGAAACGCGGCTTATCAACATCCGCGAATTTCCATTCAAGGGCGGCTGCCTGGGCTGCCTGCGCTGCGCCCAGGACGGAAGGTGCGTGTACACCGACGGCTTCGACAGCTTCCTGCGGGAGCGGGTGCAAAGCTGCGCCGGCACGGTGTATGCCTTCCGCGTGGAGGAGCACAGCATGGGCTGGCGCTTCAAAATGTACGACGACCGCCAGTTCTGCAACGGCCACCGCACGGTGACGATGGGCTCGCCCGTCGGCTACCTGGTGGCCGGCGACCTCGGGCGTGAGGAGAACCTCCGCGTGACGCTGGAGGCCCGGGCCCAGGTGGGCGGCAACTATCCCTCCGGCTTCGCGGACGACTGCCACGGCACCGACGCCGCCGTCGACCGGCTGGCGCTGTCTGTGGCGGACGCCCTGGAGAACGCCGCCTGCGAGCCGCAAAATTTCTACGGCGTCGGCGGAAGCAAGATCTTCCGGGACCTGATCTGGCAGATGCGCGGCATCATGACGGCGGATCACCGCTTCTACAAAAAGCACGGCTTCTACGACGATCTGCCGCAGAAGAAGACCGGCACCATGCTGGCCATGTGCGCCGTGGGCCGGCTGATGAAGCTGCCCCGGGTGAAGGACAAAATGAACGAGGGCATGCTGGCACCCTACAAAAAGGTGCTGGAAAATGCCGGAAAGGAAAAAGCATGAAGCGGCTGCTGTGCCTGCTCCTCTGTCTGCTGCTGCCGCTGACGGCCTCGGCGGAAACGGTGGTGGCCTCCTTTTATCCCATCTACGCGCTGACGGTGAACCTGCTGACCGGCCTGGAGGATGAGGTGGAGCTGGTGTGCCTGTCCTCGCCGGACACGGGCTGCCTGCACGATTACCAGCTGTCCACCGGCGACATGAAGTCGCTGCAGCAGGCGGACGCCTTCGTTATCTGCGGCGCGGGCATGGAGAGCTATCTGGACATGGTGTACGAGGCCTTCCCGGAGCTGCCCGTGGTGGAGGCCGCCGCCGGCATCCCGCTGCTGGATGAGGACGGCGGGACCATCGACCCGGACGACATCCCGGAGGACGAGGAGGTCAACGCCCACGTGTGGCTGAACGTGGCCTACGCGGAAACGATGGTCCGGAACATCGCCGACGGCCTCTGCGCGCTGCTGCCGCGCTTCGCGGATACGATCGCCGCCAACCGCGACGCCTACCTCACGCGCCTGGACGCTCTCGACAGCGAGCTGCGGGAGGGTCTGAAGGATGTGAAGCGGAAGGACATCGTGACCTTCCACGAGGCGTTCCCGTACTTCGCGGCGGCCTACGGGCTGAACGTGGCGGCCGTGGTGGACCGCGAGCCCGGCGACGCCCTGTCCCCGGCGGCGCTCTCCCGGCTGATCGACCTGGTGACGGAGCTGGGCAATCCGCCGCTGTTCACCGAGCCGCAGTATGACGACATGGCCGCCACAACGGTGGCCAACGAGACCGGCGCCCCGGTGTACGAGCTGGATCCCGTGGTCAGCGGCGAACGCACGCTGCCCGGCGCCCTGACGGCCTATGAGGACGCCATGCGGGCGAACCTTGCGGTATTGCGGCAGGCGCTGAACTGAGCCCGGTAATGATACCGACCGCGCAGCCGCACTCTGGCAGGCAAAAAAACGACCTCATCAGTCGCCTTTGGCGACAGCTTCCCCTGAAGGGGAAGCCTTGATTGGTTCAAACCCCAAGCCGCAAACCGGCGGGAAACCCCGATTGAGGGGAACAGCGGCGAATCTGCGGCCGGTCCCATCCGATCGAAGATCGGATTCAAAGGGCCCGGTCGCAGCCCGAGCCGCCAGGGGACGGCATTGCAAGCCGGTGGGTAAGTCAACTATGCCGCCGGGCGACCGGGCC
>R14__coassemble_928_pt1 | contig 16738 bp, 15 predicted proteins | sample R14__metabat2_high_PE_015 | metagenome-assembled genome bin R14
ACTGCAGAGCCTTTGCTGCCGCGTGCTTCAGGTGACGCCGGATGAGGACGCCGCCTTCCCGATGCTGCACTTTGTGGCCATGGGGCTGAATGAGGAGACCACCGGCACCTTCAACAGCGATGATGTGTACCGCACGGCGCAGGCGGCCACCAAGGAGGAGAAGCGCGCCGTCTGCCTGGAGACGATCCGGGAGCGCCTGGCGGGCTTCGGCTTCTTCGGCTATCTGCGGTTCCTGGGGCGCAAGCTGCTGGGCATTTATTACAGCGGCATGTATTACTGGGAGATCTGCACCGAATGGTATTTCGAGGATATTCCCGCCGGGCTGATGGGCGGGCTGACGGACTGGATGCGCGGCGTGTTCTACCCGACCTCCGACGGCTTTGAGCCGCTGCGGCTGCTGATGCAGCTGGTGTGGCTGGGGCTGCTCTGCGGCTGCGCCCTGGCGGGATGCCGGTCCATCCGCGTCACGCGTCCGGCCGCGGACCGGCGGCTGCTGGAAGCGCTCTTCCTGAGCCTCATCGGTATCACGCTGTTCCTGCTGCTGTTTGAATGCAGCGCCAGACATCTGATCGGCTTTGCCGGGGTGATGGCCCTGATCTGCGTCTCGGCCTTCACGGGCGCTTCGGAGACGGCGGACCGAAAAAGGCCCGGCCCCATGAAAAAGCCTGCCGGCTGAGCCGCAGCCGCGGATGAACGGATGCTGTGCCGAATCGCTTCGCGAAGCCCGGCGCGCCCGATCCATGGGAACAAAAAAACAGCTGCTTTTGACGGCAGCTGTTTTCAGTTGAATCGTACAGGAAGAGAGAAAATCAACCCTTCCGGAGCGTCATGATCCGGTCCAGGATGATCTCCGCCAGCTCGCGCTTCGTGCAGAGCGGCACCTCGGCGGCGTCCTTCGCGGTGATAAGCGTGGCGATGTTCGTATCCACATTGAAGCCGGCGCCGGGCCGGGACACATCGTTGGCCACGATGAGATCCAGGTTCTTCTTCTTCAGCTTGGCGGCGGCGTTTTCGGCCAGGTGCTGCGTTTCCGCGGCGAAGCCCACCAGCGTCTGCCCGGGGCGCTTCAGCTGCCCCACGGCGGCGGCGATGTCGGGATTCTCGATCAGCTCCACCGTCAGCGGCGCGCCGTCGGTCTTCTTGAGCTTCTGATCGTAGGTCACGGCGAAGCGGTAATCCGCCGGGGCAGCGGCCTGGATCACGATATCGTTTTCCGGGGCGTGGCGCAGCATCGCGTCGTACAGCTGCCGGGTGGATTCCACATCCACGAAGGTCACGCCCTGCGGCGCCGCGGCGGTGGTGATGCCGCGCACCACGGTGACCTCCGCGCCTCTTTCCGCGGCGGCCTCCGCCAGGGCAAAGCCCATCCTGCCGGAGGAATCGTTGCTCAGGAAGCGCACGGGATCCAGCCGTTCCCGGGTCGCGCCGGCGGTCACCAGCACGCGCAGGCCGGCCAGATCACGCTTCGGGCACAGCAGCGCGGTAACGGCCTCCACAACGGCCTCCGGCTCGCTCATGCGGCCGGTGCCGGTATCGCTGCAGGCCAGCCGTCCCGCCTCCGGGCCGACGAACCGCACGCCGCGGCGCTTCAGCGTATCGAGGTTCTGCCGCGTGGCCTCCGCCGTCCACATGCCGGTGTTCATGGCGGGCGCCAGCAGCAGCGGCGCCTTCGTGGCCAGGGCGGTGGTGGACAGCATATCGTCCGCGAGGCCCCAGGCCAGCTTCGCCATGATGTTGGCGGTGGCCGGCGCGATGACGAAGACCTCCGCCTTCTGCGCCAGGGCGATGTGCTCCACCTCCCAGCGCTCGGGTCGGGCGAAGGTGTCGGTGATCACCGGGTTGGCGGACATGGTCTCGAAGGTCAGCGGCGTCACGAACTCCGTGGCGTTCTTCGTCATGATGACATGGACCGTCGCCCCCAGCTTCCGCAGCCGGGAAACGATCTCCACGCTCTTGTAGGCCGCGATGCCGCCGGTCACGCCCAGCACCACCGTGCGGCCGGTCAGCAGGCTCATGCTTCCTCCTGCTCCTCCTCATCCACGGGGCGCTCGTAGGTCAGCAGGCCGCTGTTGATCTCCTCGATGGCGGTCTGCAGCGGCTTCTTGCCGTTGGTCTCGCCCAGGGTCTCGGTCTCGGCGACGATCTCCCGGGCGCGCTTGGCGGCGGCGATCACCATGGTGTAGCGGTCCTCGGTACGGGGCAGCATTTCCAGCACATTGGGTTCAACAACAGACATGTTCGTATCCTCCTGTCAGGTCGGTTTGTGATATGTCAAAACAGTTCAGGTATCCATCTGCGGGCGGAAGCGGGTCGCGCGCTGCTTTTCGGCGGCGGCGATGGCCTCCAGCTGCTTCGCGGCGGTCTCCAGATCGTCGTTGACGATGATGTAGCGGTAGCTGTCCATCCGGGCGATCTCGCCGGCGGCGTTCCGCATCCGGCGCTCGATGGCCTCGGGGGTCTCGGTTTGACGGCCCTCCAGACGCTTCCGCAGCTCCGCCATGCCCGGCGGCAGGATGAACACGGAAACGGCGTCCGGTACCTTCGCCATCACGTTCAGCGCGCCCTGCACGTCGATGTCCAGCAGTACGCTCATGCCGGCGCTGATACGCTTCTCCACCTCGCTCTTCAGCGTGCCGTAGCGGTGACCGTGCACCTCGGCATGCTCCAGGAAGGCGTCCTCGGCCAGCAGCCCGTCGTAGCGTTCCTCGGAGATGAAGTGGTAATGCACGCCGTCGATCTCGCCGGGCCGCGGCGCGCGGGTCGTGGCGCTGACGGAAAAGCCGAAGCTGGGATCATCCGCCAGCAGCCGGGCGGCCAGGGTGCCCTTGCCCGCGCCGGAGGGCCCGGAAAGCACCATCAGCATGCCCCTGCGCTCGATCTTCATCGCAATCCTCCCCGTGGATCATTCCACGTTCTGCACCTGCTCGCGCAGCTTTTCGATCTCGCTCTTGAGATCGACCACCAGCTGGGCGATCTCCGCGTCGGAGGCCTTGGAGCCGATGGTGTTGCACTCGCGGTTCATTTCCTGAATCAGGAAATCCATCTTCTTGCCGGTCTCGCCCTCGGCGGCCAGATAGGCGCGCATCTGGGCGATGTGGCTGACCAGCCGGGAAAGCTCCTCGTCGATGGCGCAGCGGTCGGCCATCAGCGCGACCTCCTGGGCCAGCCGGGCCGGATCGACGCTCTCGGTGCCGAGACGCTCCAGCCGCTGGCAGAGCTTCGTTTTGTATTCCTCCACCACCAGCGGCGCGCGCTCCGCGATGCGGTCCCGCAGCTTCTCCGCCTCGTCCAGGTGGAAGGAAAGATCGCGCCGCAGGCTTTCGCCCTCGCGCTCGCGCATCTGCACGGTCTGCCGCACGGCCTCAGCCACGGCGTCGTCGCACAGGGCGCCGAGCTTTTCCTCATCCGGCGCGGCGTCCTGCAGGGCGGTGACGCCCTCCAGCTGCATCAGCTCGTATACCGTCAGCCGCCCGTCACGGCCGGTCAGCGCGGCGATCTCCGCGGCGGCACGGTCGTAGGCGGCCGCCAGGGCGGCGTCCACCTGCACGGCGCGGGTGCTTTCGCCCGTCTGCGTCAGGCTGAGGAAGACCTCCGCGTGGCCGCGCTTCAGCCCGGCCGCGAGCCCCCGGCGGATATGCTCCTCCAGAAAGGCCAGCTGCCTGGGCAGGCGGCAGGAAATATCGAGAAAGCGATGATTCACGGTCTTGACCTCAACGGTCAGCTGGCAGCCGTCCCGCGTCAGCTGGCAGCGGCCGCAGCCTGTCATGCTCCTCATCGGCTCACCTTCTTTCTGTCAGGCAACCATTATACCACATCTTTGACCCGCGGGCAAGTGGCGATTTGCCGGTTGACAAAAGGGGGGAGAACCGTTATAATCCTTTCCAGCGGCAATGAAGAGACGAGTAACGCGTTCAGGCTGCCCGAAGAGAGCCTCCGGAAGGTGCGAGGAGGCGGAGCGGAACGCGCGAAGTACAGCTCGGAGCCATCCGTTGAGGCCCTTTTTCAGAAGGGCGGCAGGCGGTATCCGGTGCGCCGGTTACAGCGTGAGGGGATGACAGTCCCCGGTGAGGGTGCCGCGCACGCGGTGCCGAAGGCGGAAGTGGTACCGTGACAATGTTCACCTTCCCGCGGCGAAAGGCCGTGGGAGGGTTTTTCATTAGGCTCAGAAAAACGGAGGTATGACCATGGATATCAGCGAAATCAGCTACGCAGACCGGTTCAACGGCATTTCCGGCTCGGCCATCCGCGAGATCTTCAAGATGATCGCGAAGCCGAACATGATCTCCTTTGCGGGCGGCAATCCGTCCCTGTCCGCGCTGCCGGACGACGAGGTGCGCGCCATCGCCGGCGAGGTGCTGGCGGAGGACGGCAAGGCCATCCTGCAGTACGGCGCCACCGAGGGCTACGGCCCCTTCCTGAAGGCGGTGAAGCCCTATGTGGAGGAGAACCTGGGCTGTGAGATCCCCGCGCTGCTGCCGGTGACAGGCTCCACCCAGGCCATGGACCTGCTGTGCAAGGCCCTCATCAACCCCGGTGACGTGATCCTGGTGGAGGACCCCACCTTCCTGGGCAACATGCAGTGCATGCGCTTCTATCAGGCGCAGCTGGTGCCCGTGGAAAGCGATGAGGGCGGCATCATCATCGATAAGCTGGAGGAGACCATCCGGCAGTATCATCCGAAGATGTTGTACGTGATCCCCACATTCCAGAACCCCACCGGCCGCACGCTGGCCGCCGACCGCCGCGAGCCCATCGCGCGCCTGGCCGCGCAGTACGGCATGGTGGTGGCGGAGGACGATCCCTACCGCGACCTGCGCTATGCCGGCACGCCGCTGCCCTCCATCAAGTCCTACGACAGGGACGGCTGGGTGGTGTACCTCGGCTCCTTCAGCAAGATCATCAGCCCCGGCATGCGCGTGGGCTACATGGCCGGCGACGCGGGGCTCATCCGCAAGTGCACGCTGGGCAAGCAGTCCGCCGACCTGCACACCGCCAACCTGACCCAGGCCATCGTGGCCCGCTACCTGACCTCCGGCCGTCTGCCCGGGCATATCCGACAGATCTGCGCCGACTACGCGCAGCAGCTGAACGCCATGCTGGAGGAGCTGGAGACCTTCCCGGCGGGCACCAAAGCCACGCGGCCCGAGGGCGGCCTGTTCATCTGGGTGACCCTGCCCGAGGGCATCGACAGCAAGGCACTGCTGGAGAAGGCCGTGGCCCGCGGCGTGGCCTATGTGCCGGGCACGCACTTCTACGCCAACGGCGGCCATCCGAACACCTTCCGGCTGAACTTCTCCGCCAGCACCATCCCGCAGATCCATCAGGGCATGGGCGTGCTGCGGGAGCTGATCGAGGCGGAGCTGGCGAAATGAGCGCCGGCGTGAACGGCGGGGACAGCTGGCCTCCGTGAGGCGGGCCCCGTACAAAGCAGCATCCATCAACACAAATAAAGGAGACAGGACCATGGCTGAGCATATTCTCGATATCCTGAAGGAGCGCGGCTTTATCGCGCAGATGACCTATCCCGAGGAGCTGTACGAGCAGCTGAAGGAGCCCACCACCTTCTATGTGGGCTTCGATCCCACCGCCGATTCCCTGCACATCGGCCACTACATCCCGATCATGGCCATGGCGCACATGCAGCGCGCCGGCCATCGCCCCATCGCGCTGATGGGCGGCGGCACCGCCATGATCGGCGATCCCTCCGGCAAGAACGATATGCGCAAGATGATGACCGTCGAGACCATCGACAACAACGTGGCGCACATCAGGGAGCAGATGGGCCGCTTCCTCGATTTCTCCGAGGGCAGGGCGCTGATCGTGAACAACGGCGACTGGCTGCGCAACCTGAACTTCATCGAGTTCATGCGCGAGATCGGCCCGCAGTTCCATGTCAACAGCATGATCAAGGCGGACTGCTACGCCACCCGCATGGCCTCCGAGAACGGCCTGACCTTCCTGGAGTTCACCTACATGCTGATGCAGAGCTACGACTTCCTGCAGCTGTACCGCAAGTATGACTGCCGGCTGCAGATGGGCGGCAACGACCAGTGGAGCAACATGCTGGGCGGCGCCAACCTGGTGCGCAGCAAGGACCATGGCAAGGGCTTTGCCTGCACCTTCCAGCTGCTGCTGACCCACGAGGGCAAGAAGATGGGCAAGACCGAGAAGGGCGCCCTCTGGCTGGATCCGCAGAAGTGCTCTCCCTTCGATTTCTACCAGTACTGGCGCAATGTGGATGACCAGGATGTGGAGAAGTGCCTGGGCCTGCTGACCTTCCTGCCGATGGACGAGGTGCGCCGCCTGGGCGCCCTGCAGGGCAGCGAGATCAACGAGGCCAAGAAGGTGCTGGCCTATGAGGTGACGAAGCTGGTGCACGGCGAGGAGGAGGCTCAGAAGGCCGCCGATGCCGCCGCGGCCCTGTTCGCCGGCGGCGCCAACAGCAGCACCATCCCCACCTTTGATGTGACCGCCGACATGCTGGCGGAGGATGCCCGCGTGTTCACGCTGCTGGTGAAGTGCGGCCTGTGCGCCAAGGCCAGCGTGGCCAAGGACGCCATCAACAGCGGCGCCGTGCTGGTGAACGGCGAAAAGGTGACCGATCTGCAGGCGACCGTGACCGCCGATATGTTCGGCGAGGACGGCCTGATGGTGCAGAAGGGCAAGAAGGGCTTCCGCCGCTTCCTGCTGAAGTAAGATGGCGGACAGCTACAAAACCCTCCGCGGCAGGGCCTCGGATGAGTTCGTCATCAACAAGAGCCGCTTCATCGGCTACGCCGCCCCCGCGCACAGCGAGGAGGAAGCGCTGGCCTTCCTGAAGGAGATCCGAACGAAGCACAAGGACGCCACCCACAACTGCTACGCCTACATCATCGGCCGGAACGCCGGCATCATGCGCTACAGCGACGACGGCGAGCCCGGCGGCACCGCCGGCATGCCCATCATCGAGGTGATGAAGGCGCAGCACGTGGTGGACTGCTGCGTGGTGGTGACCCGCTATTTCGGCGGGATCCTGCTGGGCGCGGGCGGCCTGGTGCGGGCCTACACCCAGGGCTGCGTCGCGGCGCTGAAGGCCGCGCGGGTCGTGGTGATGGAGCCGAGCGTACGGTATTTCTGCGAGGTCGCCTATCCGCTGTGGGACAGGGTGCAGCATCTGCTGAAGTCCCTGCCCGCGCAGCTGGAGGGCAGCGAGTTCACCACCGCCGTCACCTTCACGCTGCTCATCCGCGAAAAGGACGAGCAGGCGGTGCTGGCGGAGCTGACCCGGCTGACGGACGGCCGCGTCGAAACGCTGAAGGAAGCGGAGAGCTACGAGGCGTGGGACGCGGAATAACGGAACAACAAAACACAGGCGGACGATGCAATGGCTCGTCCGCCTGTGTTGTATTCCGCGCTGTCAGCTTTCAAAGACCAGCGGCTCCGCGCAGCTTTCGCAGACCCGGCAGCGCTCCCAGCGCGCCGAAAGCGCCGCCGCGGCCCGCTCCGCCGCTGTTTTGTCCGCGAAGGCGCCGAACACCGCCGAGCCGGAGCCGGTCATTTCCGCGTATAGCGCGCCGGCGTCCATGAGCGCCTGAACGGCCTCGCCGATGGGCGGACGCAGTGCCGCGCTCGGGACACGCATCACGTTGCCGCCCGCGCGGCCGAGGGCGGTCAGATCCCCGCGCAGCAGGGCGTCGCGCGCGGCGTCCGTGTCCGGCGTATTCGTTTTCGGATGCTCGTGGAAGACACGGAAGGCCTCGGCGGTGGAGAGCCCCGCGCAGGGCTGGATGACGCACAGCGGCACAACCGGCCCGGGACCGAGGTCCTGCATTTTTTCGCCGATGCCGGTGGTCCGGGCCAGCCCGCCCCGCAGGCAGAAGGGCACATCCGCGCCCAGCGTCAGCCCGACGGCCTCCAGCGCCTCCTGCGAAAGCCCCAGCCCCCAGAGCCGGTTCAGCCCGGCCAGCACCGCCGCCGCGTCCGCGCTGCCGCCGCCCATGCCGGCGCCCACGGGGATACGCTTGTACACATCGATGGACGCGCCGGACGCGCAGCCGGCGGCCTTTTGCAGCGCCCGGGCGGCCCGCAGCGCCAGATGGCTTTCATCCGCCGGAAGCAGGGGAGAGCCGCCGGTGGTCAGCGTCAGCGTGTCCGCGGGCAGCAGCGTGACCGTATCCGCCAGCGTGACCGGCTGCATCAGCATATCCATCAGATGATAGCCGTTCTCCGCCCGGCCGGTGATATCCAGCGTCCAGTTGATCTTTGCCCGTGCCTCGATGCGCATGCCGGTGACCTCCGCAGTTTTACTGGCTCCATCATACGCCGATTGCCCGGGAAATGCAAGCGGGGCGCTGCAAACAGTTATCCCTTCATGTGCATTCCGGTTCAAATGTCACAAAAATGCAACACAGTTCCCCCTTTTCAAATGGCGGCAAATCAGTTATAATGAAGCACAGGGCGTTTGTGCCCGGACAAAAATCAAGGAGGAGATTCCCCATGAAGAAGTTTGTCTCTCTTCTGCTGGCCGTTGTGATGGTCATGAGCATGGTTTCCATGGCCATGGCTGACGGCATCCGCGTGGCCATGATCACCGACTACGGCGACATCACTGACCAGTCCTTCAACCAGACCACCTATGAGGCCTGCAAGGAGTACTGCGAGGCCAACGGTATCGACTTCACCTATTACAAGCCCGCCGGCGACAGCGATGCCGAGCGTCTGGCCATGATCGAAAAGGCCTATGACGACGATTTCAATGTTGTCGTGATGCCCGGTTATGCCTTCGGCGCCGCCGTGGCTGCCGCGCAGGAAGAGTTTGAGGATGTGACCTTCATCGCCCTGGACGTTTCCGAGAGCGATCTGGGCGGCGCCGCCGTGGCTGCCAACACCTACTGCGCCGTGTATCAGGAAGAGCTGTGCGGCTACATGGCCGGCTACGCCACCGTCAAGATGGGCTATACCCACCTGGGCTTCCTGGGCGGCATGGCCGTTCCCGCCGTTATCCGCTATGGCTACGGCTATGTGCAGGGCGCCGACAAGGCTGCCGCTGAGATGGGCGTTGACGTGACCATCGAGTATGTGTACGGCAACCAGTTCTATGGCGACGCCGACATCACCGCCTACATGGACAACTGGTATCAGACCCTGGGTGTGGAGATCGTCTTCGCCTGCGGCGGCGGCATCTACACCTCCGCCGGTGAGGCCGCTGCCAAGGTCGGCGCCAAGGTCATCGGCGTTGACGTGGACCAGGCTGCCACCATCGACGGCAGCTACGGCGAGGGCATCACTGTGACCTCCGCCATGAAGGGCCTGGCCGCCACCGTCAAGTCCACCCTGCAGGCCTGCGTCGACGGCACCTTCGAGGGCGGCAAGGTCGACAACCTGGGCCTGGTGAGCACCGTGCCCGAAGAGAACTATGTGCAGCTGGCCGGCAGCACCCAGTTCTCCGACGCCTTCTCCTATGACGACTACACCGCCCTGGTGGGCGCGATGTATGCCGGCGACATCACCGTGAGCAACGACATCGAGAACGCTCCCGCCGTTGCCATCACCGTGAACTATCTGGGCAACATCAAGTAATTCCCGATCGAAAACAGCCGGGAGCGGGGCTCCCGCTCCCGGCCTTTTGATCTTTTGACAAAAGCCCCCAATCTCAGGAACGGGGGCTTTTGTCAAAAGCGGAGGGGTTATCGGCCGCTTTTCGTATTCTGGCATCTGGGAGGTATGTTCATTGGAAAACAGCGAATACGCCATTGAGATGTTGAACATCACAAAGCGTTTCCCCGGCATCATCGCCAACGACAACATCACCCTGCAGCTGAAGCGCGGTGAGATCCACGCGCTGCTGGGCGAGAACGGCGCCGGCAAGTCCACCCTGATGAGCGTGCTGTTCGGCCTGTATCAGGCGGAAGAGGGCGTCATCAAGAAGGACGGCAAGGTCGTGACCATCAAGGACCCGAACGACGCCAACGCCCTGGGCATCGGCATGGTGCATCAGCATTTCAAGCTGGTGGAATGCTTCACCGTGCTGGACAACATCATCCTGGGTGTGGAGCCCACGAAGCACGGCTTCCTGCAGAAGGCCGAGGCCCGCAAAAAGGTGCTGGAGCTTTCCCAAAAGTACGGCCTGAACGTGGATCCGGACGCGAAGATCCAGGATATCACCGTGGGCATGCAGCAGCGCACCGAGATCCTCAAGATGCTCTACCGCGACAACGAGATCCTCATCTTTGATGAGCCCACCGCCGTGCTGACGCCCCAGGAGATCACCGAGCTGATGCAGATCATGCGGAACCTCGCCGCCGAGGGCAAGTCCATCCTGTTCATCACCCACAAGCTGGCGGAGATCAAGGCGGTGTCCGACCGCTGCTCCGTGCTGCGCAAGGGCAAGTACATCGGTACGGTGAACACGAAGGAGACCACTGTGGAGGAAATGTCCGCCATGATGGTCGGCCGCAACGTCAACTTCCATGTGGAGAAGAAGCCCTCCGTGCCCGGCAAGGTCATCCTGGACATCGAGGGCATGACCGTGGCCTCCAAGGTGCACAAGAACAACGCCGTGAAGGACGTCTCCCTGCAGGTGCGCGAGGGCGAGATCGTCTGCATCGCCGGTATCGACGGCAACGGCCAGACGGAGTTCGTGTACGGCCTGTCCGGCCTTGAGCCCCTGGTCAGCGGCAAAATCATCTACAAGGGCCGGGATATCACGAAGGAATCGATCCGCGGCCGCTCGGTGGACGGCATCAGCCACATCCCGGAGGACCGCCACAAGCACGGCCTGGTGCTGGATTATTCCCTGGAGGACAACATGATCCTTCAGACGTATTTCGAGAAGCGCTTCACGAAGTCCGGCTTCCTGCAGCGCGGCAACATCCGCGCCTATGCCGACAAGCTGATCGAGGCGTATGACGTGCGCTCCGGCCAGGGCGCCGTGACCGCCGCCCGCGCCATGTCCGGCGGCAACCAGCAAAAGGCCATCATTGCCCGTGAGATCGACAAGGACCCCGATCTGCTGATCGCCGTGCAGCCGACCCGCGGCCTGGATGTCGGCGCCATCGAGTTCATTCACAAGCAGATCGTTGCCCAGCGCGACGCCGGCAAGGGCGTGCTGCTGGTTTCCCTGGAGATGGATGAGGTGCTGGACCTGGCGGACCGCATCCTGGTGATGTATGAGGGCGAGATCGTCGGCGAGCTCGATCCCAAGACCACCACCGCGGATGAGATGGGCCTGTACATGGCCGGTGCCAAGCGCGATACCGTGGAAAGGAAGGCGTAAGCATGCAGGCAACGAAGAAAAAGACGCCCTTTTTGAAGATCCCTGCCGTGCAGACCATTCTGGCTTCCCTGATCTGCATCGTGCTCGGCGTGCTGGTGGGCTATATCGCCATGCTGATCATCAACCCGGCCGGCGCCGGTGAGGCCATCGGCGCGGTGCTGAAGAACTTCATGACCTACTCGAAGCCCGCGTCCCAGCTGAAGTATTTCGGCAACACGCTGGTCAAGACCGCGCCGCTGCTGATGTGCGCGCTGTCCGTGCTGTTCGCCTACAAGGTCGGCCTGTTCAACATCGGCGCCGCCGGCCAGTATGTGGTGGGCGCCGGTGCCTGCCTGTACTGCGCCCTGGGCCTGAACGCCCCGTGGTGGGTGTGCCTGCTGGCGGCCATGCTGTTCGGCGCGCTGGCCGGCGCCATCTCCGGCGCCCTGAAGAGCCTGTTCAATGTGAACGAGGTCATCTCCTGCATCATGCTGAACTGGATCAGCCTGTACGGCGTGAACATGCTGCTGAGCACGGTGAAGGAGCCCACCAGCCCCTACACCCTGAAGCTGACCGACGCGAACCCCGGCGCGATCCTGCCCTCCCTGGGCCTGGGCGAGCTGTTCAACAACAACAAGTATGTGACCATCGCCATTCCGCTGGCGATCATCATCGCCATCGCGGTGTGGGTCGTGCTGACGAAGACCAAGCTCGGCTACGAGCTGCGGGCTACCGGTCTGAACAAGAACGCCGCCCGGTACGCCGGCATGAAGGAAAACTTCAACATCATCCTGACCATGGCCATTGCCGGCGCGCTGGCTGCCCTGGGCGCCGCGTTCCTGTATCTGTCCGGCTTTGAGGAATGGTCCTGCACGCAGTCCAGCGTGCCCGGCATGGGCTTCAACGGCATCGCCGCGGCCTTCCTGGGCGGCCTGAACCCCATCGGTACCATCTTCGCTTCCTATTTCATCCAGCATATCACCGCCGGCGGCGCGTATGTGGACAAGACGATGTACTGCTCCCAGATCTCCGATTTCATCTCCTCTCTGATCATTTACCTGTGCGGCTTCGTGCTCTTCCTCAAGATGACGCTGACCCGCATCAGTGACCGCAAGGCTGAAAAGGGAGGTGCCAAGGAATGACGCTGCTGCTGCAATACACGCTGATCTTCGCCTCGGTGCTGCTGCTGGTGGCCCTGGGCGGCTGCTTCTCCGAGCATTCCGGTGTCATCAACATCGGCCTGGAGGGCATCATGGTGTTCGGCGCCCTGGGCGGCGCCCTGATGATGAAGTACCTCTCCGCGGATGTGCCCGCCATCGTGATGATCGTGATGTGCATCCTGGCCGCCGTGGCCGCCGGCATGCTGTACTCGCTGCTGCTGGCTGTGGCCGCTATCAACTTCAAGGCGGACCAGACGCTGGTCGGCACGGCCATGAACCTGCTGGGCACCGCCGCCGCCACCGTCATCGTCAAGGCCATCAACACCTCCGAGAATCCCGACAACGTGTCCTCCGTCATCCAGTACGTGAACGCCAAGAAGGCCTTCCTGGTGAACATCGGCAGCTTTGAGTTCAACTGGTTCATGCTGGTGGCCGTGCTGCTGCTCATCGCCTCCTATGTGCTGCTGTACAAGACCCGCTTCGGTCTGCGCCTGCAGGCCTGCGGCGAGCATCCCCAGGCGGCGGACTCCGTGGGCATCAACGTGCGGAAGATGCGCTACGCCGGTGTGCTGATCTCCGGCTTCCTGGGCGGCCTGGGCGGTCTGGTGTATATCACCGCCGGCGTGTCCGAGTGGAAGTTCGAGAACGGCGTCGCGGGCTTTGGCTTCCTGGCCATGGCCGTGATGATCTTCGGTCAGTGGCATCCCATCCGCATCGCCCTGGCCGCGCTGCTGTTCGGCCTGTTCCGCTCCCTGTCCAATGTGTACACCGCCTTTGATTTCCTGGCCAACCTGAACCTGCCGGGCAATGTGTACAACATGCTGCCCTACATCATCTCCCTGATCGTGCTGGCCCTGACCAGCAAGAGCTCTCACGCCCCCAAGGCCGAGGGTATCCCCTACGACAAGGGCATGAGATAACGGACCCATACAAACACGGACCGCGCTTCCTTTGCGGAGGCGCGGTCCTTTTTTGAACAGGGGAGCGCGGGAAGAGACATCATGCGCCGGACGCAAAAGCTCCCCGGCGCCGCGAAGACGCCGGGGAGCGGGAAAACGGTCAGTTGTGAACGCCCGTCAGGATGGCGCCGTCCGCCACGGAAACGCGCATGCCGTCCGAGGCTTCGGTGATGGCGAAGGCGATGTTGGTGGCATGGTCGCCGACGCGCTCCAGACCGGAAACGATATCGGAGAAGTAGATACCGATCTGCGCGCTGCACTTGCCCTCGCTCAGGCGGGCGATGTGCTTGGACTGCAGCCGGCGCTCCATCCGGTCGATCTGGTTCTACAGATCGGCGATGTCCTGCATCTTGGCGGTATTGCCGTTGACGAACATATCCAGGGACTCGTACAGGATGCGGTTGACCAGCACCATCATGTTATTCAGCTCCTGCACGCTCTTCTTGGAGAGGCCGCCGTTCTCGTGCACCTGCGGTACCAGATCGGCGATGTCCTCCGCGTGGTCGCCGATGCGCTCGATGTCGCTGACCACATGGAAGTACGCGGAGATCAGCGCGGCGTCGCCCAGGGGCAGGGTGTTCTGGTTGATCTTTACCAGGTAGTTGGAGATATGCTCATCCAGAAAGTCGATATAGCCCTCCGTTTCCTGCACGCGTCTGCAGCCGTCCAGATCCTTGTTGATGAGGCAGTGTACGGCGAGGTTCAGGTTCTCGAAGGCCATCTTGGCCATGCGCTCCATCTCCTGCACGGCCAGGTAGCTGGCCACGGCGGGGTTGGGGAGGGACTTGCCGTTGATGAACTGCAGCGTGTGCTGCGCGGTCTCGGTGGCGTCCTCGCCGGGCACCAGCACATAGGTCAGCCTGATGATCAGGTCCGTGAAGGGATAGAACACGAGGACCTGGAACACCTTGAAGGTCAGATGCGCCACGGCGATGTTGCGGCCCAGCGCACCGGCGTCACTGCCGGAGCCGGCCAGGAAGATGATGATCTGCTCGATCTGCGGCTCAAAGAAGGTCAGCAGCACGAACATCAGGATCGTGCCGAAGATGTTGAACAGCAGATGGATCAGCGCGGCGCGCATGGCGTTCTTGGAGCTGCCCATGGCGGCCAGCATCGCGGAGGTGCAGGCGCCGATGTTGCAGCCCAGGATCATGTACAGGCAGATGTTCAGCCCGATGAGCCCCTGGGACGCCATCACGACCATGATGGACACGGTGACGGAGGATGACTGCACCACCGAGGTGACGACCAGCCCCAGCAGGATGCCCAGCAACGGGTTGGTGAAGTTCGACAGCAGACCGATGACCGCCGGGATCTCACGCAGCTCCGTCATCGCGCCGGACATGGTGCTGATGCCGATGAACAGGATGCCGAAGCCCAGCACCACCTCGCCCAGCTTGCGGACGAAGGTCTGGCGCACGTAGTTCATCATCACCGCGCCGGCGAAAACGAAGATGGGGGCGATGGCGCTGAGGCGGAAGGCGACCAGCAGGGCCGTGACCGTGGTGCCGATGTTGGCGCCCAGGATGATGCCGCTGGCCTCGGTCAACGCCATCAGGCCGGAATTGACGAAGCTGACGACCATCACCGTGGCCGCCGAGGAGGACTGGATGACGGCGGTGAAGAACAGGCCGACGACCAGTCCGAGGAATTTCGTTCGTGTGAAGGATTTCAGGATATCGCGGAGCCGCGTGCCGGCAACCTTTTCGATACCGCGGCTCATCATGTTCATGCCCGCGATAAACAGACCCAGGCCGCCGACCAGTTCAATGATCAGTGTTAACATCCGGACCTCGCTTGCTGCCCGCGTGGGGCGGTGGATCGGCGCGATGCCCCGCCGGAGCGCGGGGAACACTTTCGCACCATCCCTTATCATAGGCCACCACATGGTGAATAACAAGCGAAAATATGGTCAAATAACAGGAGAATAGGAAAACGGCGGCACAGGGCCGCCGCTTGAAAGGGAAATGCGGAAAAGCCGGCGCCTTCCGCTCAGCGGATGCGCTCGTAATAGGCCAGCAGATTGCGCCCGGCGATGCCCTCGACAGTGGCCTCGTCATACCCGCGGGCCCGCAGTCCGGCCAGCAGATTCGGCACCTCGCCGGGATGGGAGAGCCCCTCCGGCGCGCACTCGATGCCGTCGAAATCGGAGCCGAAGCCGACGATTTTTTCGCCGCCCAGCTGGCAGATGTGGTCGATATGCTCGCACACCCGGGCCACATCGGCTTTGCCGTTTTCGGAGAGGAAGTACGGATAGAAATTGACGCCCACATAGCCGCCCTCGCGGATCATCAGCCGCAGCTGGTCGTCCGTCAGGTTGCGGGGATGATCGCACAGCGCCTTGCAGCAGGAATGGGAGGCCAGCGGCGGCAGGTTCGTTTTGTTGAAGATATCGTAGAAGCCGGCCTCGTTCAGGTGGGAGGTATCCACCGCCATGCCGACGCGCTGCATCTCCTTCACCACGCTGATGCCGTAGGGCGTCAGGCCCCGGGAGGAGCCGCCCTTCGCCGGATAGCCGATGCGGTTCTCGTTGTTCCACAGCAGCGCGGCCATACGGACGCCCTTATCGCGCCACAGGCTGACGGTGCTGAGATCCTTCTCGAACACCTCGCCGCCCTCCACGGAGAGCATGAAGCAATGTTCGCCATCCTTCGCGTCGGCGGGATCGGTGACCTGCCGCAGCCCCGCGGCGATCCGCCCGGGCACCTCGGCCATTTCGGCGGCAACGATGCCGTCCACATCGCCCCTGTTGCCTTTGGTGCCGGTCCACAGGGCGAACACCTGCAGCGTGATGCCGCCGTCCCGCAGACGCTCCGGGGTGACCATCGGCGCCGCGGTGTGCTGTACGCCCAGGGCGAACAGGGTGTCGGAATGCGTATCCGCGATAAACATCTTTTCAACCTCCGTTTGTGTATATCAGTATCGTTTTCTTAAAACGATACTGCTCAGGCCCCAGCAGCTGTCATTGCTGTTTGAAGATTTTTCCGCAACGGTTTTATATGGCGTAGCGCCTTGTTGACTTGAACCTTGTGCCTGCGCGTTACCTTGCAATGCTGTACCATACGCCCACTTTTCCCGCGTGGGAAAAGTGGGAGAAAAGGCCGCCGGGGGGCGCAACGGACGTCGACATGGGCCCCGGTGCGCCCCCGGACCCCGGGCCGCCTCGCACCATCGGGCTAAGCGGCCCAGCGTACGCCACGTTCAATATGGAGGCCGAGCTGGGGCGCGCAGCCTCCGCTGCGCTCCGGCTGTCGTGCCCGCCGTGACAGTTTGGCCGTAGCTTGTTTGTTGGAGGAACGGATGCTTGTCGGCAATACAGGGCTCCCTCCTTGAGGGAGCTGTCGCCGCAGGCGACTGAGGGAGTTCAGCCGCAATCAGATGGTTCT
>R14__coassemble_968_pt1 | contig 16317 bp, 14 predicted proteins | sample R14__metabat2_high_PE_015 | metagenome-assembled genome bin R14
CGCCGCCAGCTGCACCAGGGCGATGGCGATCAGCACGATGACACAGGTCGGCTTGATCATCGCGCCCAGCACCGCGGACAGCGTCACCGGCAGGATCTTCGCCGCCGGCGGCAGCGGCCTGTCGCGCAGGGTAACGAAGAGGAACATCGTCAGCGTCACGAAGGTCATGGCGTAGGGATCGGTGTAAGGGATGGTGTTCCAGGCGTTCAGCCCGGTCAGCAGCGCCGTGAGCAGGAAGGACGCCACCGCGCCACGCCGGGTATGGAACAGCTTCCAGCCCACGCAGCCGGTCAGCAGCGCGGAGACCGGGATGTTCAGCATCGTCAGGATGGCCAGCACCGCTTCCTGCGCGCCGATGTGCAGCGCGTTCAGCGCCACGCGCACGGCGGTGAAGAAGGCCGTCAGCCCCATATTGTTCGGGTAATTCTGAAAATAGGAGGCGTAGCTGTTCGTCACTTCTTCCGCGCCGGCGGAATACTGCGCCGCCAGCTCGGCGGAGGCCAGGCGCACCGTGCGGGCGTCCCAGCCGGTCATGAAGTAGAGGTTCAGGGCCATGAGGCAGCACCAGACCGTCAGCGCCGCCGTCAGGGCGAGCAGCGTCAGATACACGCGCTTCGCCGTGCATTTTTTCGGCGGGAACCTGCGGTTCAGCTTCCATGCCGCGAACACGCCGAGGGCCCCCAGCAGCGTCAGCACCAGGTATTCCGCCGAAAAGCCGTAGCCGATGCCGAAGCATTCCAGCAGCACGACCAGGACCATCATCGCCGCAAAGCCGCCGCGGAGCGCCCGCTCCGTCCATGAGCCGCGCGTCATGCCGTTCCCCCTCCCTTCAGATCTGTATGGGGAAAGTATAGCACAGTTTGCGGGGGTTGGCAACAGAGCGCCGCCGGGCCAAATTTCCGCTTTACATTTTCCGCGTTCGATGGTATACTCTTTTCCGTGATGAAAGGGAACGCCGTTCCCCGCTTCCTCCCAGAGAGCCGTGGGCGCTGTGACACGGCAGGAAGCGGCGCGGCCGCTCGCCCCGGAGCATCCGTCCGAGAGGATGGCGTGTGGTGCGCGTTACGGCACCGGAAAGCGGCACGGGCGACCGTGCAAGCAAAGTGGTACCGCGAAACCTCCGTTTCGTCTTTGCAGAATGTAAAGAGAAGCGGTTTTTTCATATGCGGCCTTTCTAAAAATCCGACAACGCAGGAGGGAGCAGCAAGCATGGAAATCCGTCCCTACAATCCCAAGGAGATCGAACCCAAATGGCAGAAGAAGTGGGCCGAGCAGCACGCCTTCGAGGCCTCCGATGACCACAGCAAGCCCAAGTTCTACGGCCTGATCGAATTCCCCTATCCGTCCGGCCAGGGCCTGCATGTGGGCCATCCCCGCTCCAACACGGCCATGGACATCATCGCCCGCAAGCGCCGCATGGAGGGCTACAACGTGCTCTTCCCCATCGGCTGGGACGCCTTCGGCCTGCCCACCGAGAACTATGCCATCAAAAACAAGGTGCATCCCGCGGCCGTGACGAAGAAGAACATCGACCACTTCCGCGATCAGCTGCAGAAGATCGGCTTCTCCTTCGATTACAGCCGTGAGGTGGATACCACCGATCCCGCCTATGTGAAGTGGACGCAGTGGATCTTCCTGCAGCTGTACAAGCACGGCCTGGCCTACAAGAGCCAGATGCCCGTGAACTGGTGCCCCTCCTGCAAGTGCGGCCTGGCCAACGAGGAGGTCGTGAACGGCAAGTGCGAGCGCTGCGGCGCCGAGGTGACCCACCGCGTCCGCACCCAGTGGATGCTGAAGATCACCGCCTATGCCCAGAAGCTGCTGGACGGTCTGGACACCGTGGACTTCATTGAGCGTGTGAAGATCCAGCAGCGCAACTGGATCGGCCGCAGCACCGGCGCCGAGGTGGATTTCTCCCTGACCGTGCCCGGCAGGAAGATCACCGTGTACACCACCCGCCCCGATACGCTGTTCGGCGCGACCTACATGGTGCTGTCCCCCGAGCATCCGCTGATCGACGAACTGAAGGAACAGATCACCAACTTCGACGCCTGCATGGCCTACCGCGAGGCCGCTGCCAAAAAGAGCGACTTCGAGCGCGCCGAGCTGGCCAAGGAGAAGACCGGCGTGATGATCGAGGGCGTGCGCGCCATCGACCCCGTCAACGGCCGCGAGATCCCGATCTGGCTGAGCGACTATGTGCTGATGAGCTACGGCACCGGCGCCATCATGGCCGTGCCCGCCCACGACACCCGTGACTGGGAGTTCGCCAAAAAGTTCAATATGCCCATCATCGAGGTCGTGGCCGGCGGCCGCGATGTGCAGGAGGAGGTCTACACCGACGTCGCCGACGGCGTGCTGGTGAACTCCGAGTTCCTGAACGGTCTGTCCGTCGCCGAGGCCAAGAAGGCGATCATCGCCTGGCTGGAGGAGAAGGGCCTGGGCCACGAGAAGGTCAACTACAAGCTGCGCGACTGGGTCTTCAGCCGTCAGCGCTACTGGGGCGAGCCCATCCCGATCGTGCACTGCGACAAGTGCGGCATGGTGCCCGTGCCCGAGGATCAGCTGCCCGTGACCCTGCCCATGGTGGAGAACTACGAGCCCACCGATGACGGCGAGTCCCCCCTGAGCCGGATGCCCGAGTGGCTGAACACCACCTGCCCCTGCTGCGGCGGCCCCGCGAAGCGCGAGACCGACACCATGCCCCAGTGGGCCGGCTCCAGCTGGTACTTCCTGCGCTACACCGATCCGCACAACGACAAGGCATACGCCTCCCAGGAGGCCCTCGACTACTGGATGCCCGTGGACTGGTACAACGGCGGCATGGAGCATACCACCCTGCATCTGCTGTACAGCCGCTTCTGGCACCTGTTCCTGCATGACATCGGCGTGGTGAAGGCGCCCGAACCCTATCAGAAGCGCACCAGCCACGGCATGATCCTCGGCGAGAACGGCGAGAAGATGTCCAAGAGCCGCGGCAACGTTATCAACCCCGACGACATCATCGACGAGCTGGGTGCCGACGCCTTCCGCCTGTACGAGATGTTCATGGGCGCCTTCGACCAGGCGATCCCGTGGAGCACCAACGGCGCCAAGGGCTGCCGCAAGTTCCTGGAGCGCGTGTGGCGCCTGCAGGAGATCCTGACGGACGGCGATGCATACAGCGCCGACATGAACGCCCTCATGCACGAGACCATCAAGAAGGTCTCCGAGGACTATGAGGCGATGAAGTACAACACCGCCATCGCCCAGATGATGACCCTGGTGAACGAGCTGGTGAAGAAGGGCAGCGTGACCCGCGCCGAGCTGCGCACCCTGCTGCTGCTGCTGAACCCCGTGGCCCCGCATATCACCGAGGAAATGTGGGAAATGTGCGGCTTCGGCGATCCGATCCACCATCAGGCCTGGCCCACCTGGAACGAGGAGGCCATGAAGAAGGCCGAGGTGGAGATCGCCATCCAGATCTGCGGCAAGGTCCGCGGCCGCATCATGATCCCCGCCGACCTGACGAAGGACGACGCCGATCAGCTGCTGACGCTGCCCGAGGTGCAGAAGCACATCGCCGGCAAGCAGGTCATGAAGGTCATCTTCGTGCCCGGCCGCCTGCTGAACATCGTGGCGAAGTAAGCCATGGCGCGCCACGGCAAGCACAAGGATACCCCGGAAAGCGTGACGCCCCGCCGGAAGGCGAACTATTCGGTTTCGGCGGGCGACGCCTTCCTGTCCGATACCTACGATACCGGCAGCTACCACCGGATCGAGGCCGCGCCGGTCTCCCCCGAGCCCGTGCCGCCGAAGAAAAAGCGGAAGTGGCTGTGGCCGCTGCTCCTCGCGGTGCTGCTTGCGGCAGCCGGGATCACGGCCGCCGTGCTGCTGCGCTCCGCCGGCACCCAGAGCACGCCCGTGCGGAAAAATGTTTCCGTCTCCATGACGGACCTGAACGGCGACAGCTGCATGCGCGTGACCTTCCTGGATGTCGGTGAGGCCGACTGCGCGCTGATCCAGTGCGGCGGCGAGGCCATGCTGATCGACTCCGGCAACTACGCCGATCTCAGCTACGTGAAGCAGACGCTGCAGTCGCTGGGCGTGACCACGCTGAAGTACATCATCGCCACGCATCCGCACGAGGATCATATCGGCTGCATGGGCGGGCTGATCCGCGCCTTCGGGGTGGAAACGCTCTACGCGCCGTCCGCCGAATACCACAGCGACAGCACCTGCTTCGATGTGATGAACGAGGCGCTGGCGGAGCTGGGCAAAAGCATCACCGTGCCCCGGGCCAATGAAACGATCCGGCTGGACAGCGCCGAGCTGACCTTCCTGTCCGCCGGCAAAACCTACGAGAACACCAACGACACCTCCCTGGTCGCCCGGCTGCGCTACGGCGAGACTGTCTTCCTCTTCACGGGGGATATCGAGTGGGATGCCGAGCATGATCTGGTCGAGGCCGGCATCGACCTTTCGGCGGATGTGCTGAAGGTGCCCCACCACGGCAGCGCCAGCTCCTCCTCGTATGTCTTCCTGTACCAGGTGATGCCGCGCTACGCGGTCATCTCCGTCGGCCGGGACAACGAGTACGGTCACCCGGACAGCGATGTGCTTTCCCGTCTGCGCGACGCGGACGCCGCCGTACTGCGGACCGACGAGCTGGGCACGATCACCTGCTTCAGCGACGGCACGGCCCTGGTGTGGAGCTTCTCCGGTTCAGACCTGTCTGAATGACATAGTACAGACCCCGTGGGGCAGCACGCTCCGCGGGGTTTTGTGCATAAAAAGGAGTGCCTCCCACGGTCGCGGGAGACACCCTTTTGAAATGAACGGAGCTTACTTCGCGGCGGCGTTCTTCAGGCCGATGCGGATGGCGAACAGGGACAGGCACATCAGCACGATGGAGAGCGGCAGCATCACCACGGCGTTCGGGATGAAGCCGGCGATGAGGTAGCAGACGCCGCTGACCACCGCGCAGGTGATGGCGTAGGGCAGCTGCGTGGACACATGGTTCACATGGTCGCACTGGGCGCCCGCGGAAGCCATGATGGTGGTATCGGAAATGGGCGAGCAGTGATCGCCGCACACGGCGCCGGCCATGCAGGCGGAGATGCAGACGATGGCCAGCGGATTGTCCATCGGGAACACGCTCTGCACGATCGGGATCAGCATGCCGAAGGTGCCCCAGGAGGTGCCGGTGGCAAAGGCCAGCAGGCAGCCGATGACGAACACGATGGCCGGCAGCAGGGACTGGAAGCCCGCCGCGCCGGACTGCACGAGATCGCGCACAAAGATCTTGGCGCCGAGGTCGTCGGTGGTGCCCTTCAGCGTCCAGGCCAGGGTCAGGATCAGGATGGCGGGCACCATGGCCTTGAAGCCCTCGGGGATGCACTCCATCATGGTCTGGAATTTCATGACCTTGCGGAACAGATAGTAGATCAGCGTGAACAGCAGCGCGAAGGCAGAGCCCAGCATCAGGCCCACGGAGGCGTCGGAGTTGGAGAAGGCGGTGATGAAGTCCACGCCTTCAAAGAAGCCGCCGGAGTAGATCATGCCGATGACGCAGGCAATGATCAGCACCACCACGGGCAGCACCAGGTCCTTCACCTTGCCGTTGGGCGAGGCTTCTTCCTCGGAGGCGTTGGCGTAGGGATTCTTGCCGGAGAACAGGTCGCCGTTGTCGCGGGCATTCGCCTCATGCTTCGCCATGGGGCCGAATTCCACCTTCATGATCACCATGCCCACCATCATCACCACGGTGAGGATGGCGTAGAAGTTGAAGGGAATGGCCCGGATGAACAGGCTCAGGCCCTGGCCGTCCTCCGCGAAGCCCGCCACGGCGGCGGCCCAGGAGGAGATAGGCGCGATGATACAGACAGGCGCGGCGGTGGCGTCGATCAGATACGCCAGCTTGGCGCGGCTGATGTTCTGCTTGTCCGTCACGGGACGCATCACGCTGCCCACGGTCAGGCAGTTGAAGTAGTCGTCGATGAAGATCAGGCAGCCCAGCAGGATGGTGGCCAGCTGCGCGCCGGCGCGGCTGTGGATATGCTCCTGCGCCCAGCGTCCGAAGGCGGCGCTGCCGCCCGCGCGGTTCATCAGGCACACCATGGTGCCCAGGAACACCAGGAACACCAGGATGCCGAGGTTGTAGCTGTCGGTCAGCGAGGCGATGATACCGCCGGAAAAAGCGCGGTTCACAGTGTCCATCAGGTTGCCGCCGCAGTACAGGAATGAGCCGGTCAGCACACCGAGGAACAGGGAGGAGTAGACCTCCTTGGTCAGCAGCGCCAGGGCAATGGCGATGACAGGGGGCAACAGGGACCAGGCGGTGTTGATAAAGCCGTTGGCCGGTTCCTCGGCCACGGTTTCGGCGGCAGCCTCGACCGCGGTCTCCACGGCGGCTTCCTCCGCCAGCGCGGCCGGCACCAGCAGCATCAGCAGCACGGCCAGCACCGCCAGCAGCGCCGCCGCGCGCTTTGCGTTCTTGAACATGAAAAGCGTCTCCTTTCGTACCGGACCCATCCGGTTGACATGAGGTTATTTTACAACAAACACCGCCCCGGCGCAAGCCTTGCGGCGGCGCTCCGGGGCGCGGGAATTGTATTCTTATCGTTTTTTTGATCCATGGGAAACCCGGATCCGCAAAAAACCACCGGGTGAGCCGCAGGCGGGACCCGCGGAAAGAAGATCCCCCGCGTAAATCCCGGCCGGGGGCTGCGGAACGAATGGCACAGCAAAAAAACCAACTGAATCTGTCGGCGCAGGCAGGAAAATGACACCTCCCCGGCAAATATATAAAGATGTACATTTCTGCTGTACACATCTGCCCGCACGGGCTTAACGGAGGAAACTGCAATGGAGATCACCAAGGAAACCACCATGGGCGAGCTGCTGGAATATGATATGGGCTGCGCCGCCATTCTGATGAACGCCGGCATGCACTGCGTCGGCTGCCCCGGCCACCGCATGGAGTCACTCGCGGACGGCGCCGCCATTCACGGCATCGATGTGGACGCGCTGCTGGAGCAGATCCACACCTACCTGGCGAGCAAGGGCAAGTGATCCGCTGACCGCCATCAGGCCTTCCTCCCGCGCGGAGGAGGGCTTTTTTGGTGTGCCGGCAGCGAAAGGGCCCCGTGTGTCCGGACGGGCACACGGGGCCGTATCGATCCTGTTTGAAGTTTCGGTTTACTCGGCGAAGAACACGTACAGCAGCTGGGCGCAGTCGGCGCGGGTGGCATTCTGCTGCGGGGCCAGGAGGCCGTCGGCCGTGGGCAGGATCAGCCCGTTGTCCACGCACCAGCCCCACAGGGTCTCCAGCCCGGTGCTGATCTCACCGGCGTCGGCGTAGTCCACGGGCGCGGTGCCGTCCACATCGCCGCCCAGCACATCGTAGAAGCAGCTGATGTAGGTCACGAGGTTCTCGCGGGTCAGCACGGTCGTGGCGTCGGCCTGGGGCATCACACCGACGCTGGCCAGCAGCTCGATGGCCTCGTCCTGGTCATCCCCGCCGCCCAGCATCATGTAGATGGGCGCGGCGAACTCGCCAAGGGTCACGGGGGCGTCCGGCGCGAAGGTACCGTCCTCCAGCGGGAACATCAGCTGATTGTCCACGCACCAGTAGATGGCGTCGTACTCCGCGCGGCTTGCGTCCACATCGGACAGAACGGCTTCGTCATTCTCTTCCACGCCGAAGGGATTCAGCACAGTCCCGTAGAGGGCTGCATTTTCATGAACAGTGGAGGCGGAGCTGACGGTGCCGTATACGCCGTTGGCCATGATGTTGCCCAGCAGCACGGCCTTCTCCTTCAGCGTGTCGGTGGAGAAGGACTTCAGCTCATGCATGTGCTGCAGCGTTTCCTCCTGGGTGCGGCCGTTCAGCAGCTCACTTGCCGCGGTCAGGCCGCCGGTCAGCTCGCCGGAGGACAGGGCGTAGCTGCTGTAGCAGGAGAGGATGTAGCCGTCCAGCGTTTCCTGATCGATATCCGTATCGGCGGCGGCCAGCTCACCCAGGGAAGCGAAGACCTCGAAGCTCTCCGCCACATTGGGGTCGCGGTAGGTGTAGAGGTAGATGCCGTCATCCATCGCGCCGCAGTAGGCGCCGTAGGCGCCGTTGGCGTCGCGCAGCAGCGGCATCAGCCAGCGGTCGCTCACGAAGGCGGCGAGCGCGTCCAGATCGGAGGTGTATTCCTCCAGGCCCAGCTCCTCCCAGGTGGCGTAGGCGAAGTTGAAGGTGGTGTTGGTATCGGCGATAATGGCCTCGCTGCCGGCGGTGACGCAGCCGCTGAGGTCCCAGGTCTGCCGCTCATGGGGCTCGCTGCCCAGGGCGGCCAGGAAGGCCTCGGCGCAGTCGGTGTTCGCGTCGCGGCCGCTTTCGGCGCCGACATAAACGATCTGCGCGCCACAGGCGTCATTGAGGAAGTAATCGCGCACGGCGTTCAGCTGCGCGGTCACCGCGGCGGGATCGGTCTCCAGCTGTTCCTCCACCGCGCAGAGGAAGTTATAGTAAGGCAGCATGTTCAGCCAGTCGCTCATGGCATAGACGCCGCTGCCGCGGGCGGCCATGCGGAACAGCATCTCCGAATACATGGCGGAATTGAGGCTCCGCTTCTGCGTGGTCTTCAGGGAGGCGACGCGGGCCTTCAGCGTTTCGGTATCGGAGAAATCAGTCTCGAAGAGCAGCTCGGCGATCAGGTCATAGCCCTGCTGCAGCTCGTCGTCCAGGCCAATGAAGGCCATGCTCAGCCAGGGCGAGCAGCCCTCCTCGCTGTCGTCCTCGGAGACGGAGAGGTAGACGCCGCCGTCATACAGATAGCGGGTCGCCAGCGCGGCCAGCTCGGCGTCCGTATGCGCGGTGGTATCCATATCGCACAGCAGATCGGTATACAGGGACGCCCACTGCAGCTCCTCCGCGGTCAGGCCGTCGGCCCTCAGCCGCAGCAGCACCTGGCCGATGCCGTCCGCGGCGGCGGAGACGTACATCCGGCGGGTGCCGGCTTCGTCCGTCTCGTCGGTCACGTCATAGATGCGGGTCTCCTCGGGCAGACTGTCCACGGTCACGGCGGTCAGCTCGCGGACATACTGCGCCGTATCGGGATTCGTTTCGTTTTCGGCGTTGGTCTCGGCCACCAGGGCGGCGATCTCCTCGTCGGTCATGGAGGCCTTGATGGCGGCCAGCTCCCCGGCCAGGGCGGCGTCCTCCTGCTCCTTCAGGCCGGGCACAGGCACGGTCACGGCCATGGCGTTGATGGTGCTGTCATCCAGCAGCAGCGCGGCCGCGGCGGCAAAGCTGCCGTCGGTGTTCCAGACGGTAAAGCGGTCGAGGATCTCCACGCTGTGCATAAAGCCATACAGATCGTCCCCCGACGCCCAGTAATAGGCGATATTGGGCATGATATTCACGCCCACGGAGTCGCTCTCGGAGGTCAGCAGGATGCTCATGCGGTAGGCCGACGCGGTGGCGTCCACGGCATCGGCGGGGAAGCTCTCCGACGCCACCTGGGCCAGGGCGGTGCGCACCAGCTCACGGAAGGTCTCGGTATCGCTTTCGTTGACGCCGGTGGCGGTGAACATCAGCATGGCCTCCGGACCCTCCATGTCGATGGTGGCAGTGATGGTGGCGCTGGGCAGCGCATCCTGCGCCAGCTGCTGCAGCACGCAGCTGTCGCTGTTCAGCATGGTGGACAGCAGATCCATTTTGTCGAGCGTATCCTGATCCGCGTCCGTCAGCAGGAAGGTGTAGTACGCCACGGCGCCGTTCTACGGATCGCTGCCGGCTTCCGTGCCGTACTCGTACACGGCGGTCACGGAGGCTTCCAGCGGCTGATAGCCTTCGTCGGCGAACAGCTCGGAGCAGTCCTTCTCCTCATAGGCGGAGAACACCGTATTCAGCAGCTCCAGGAAGGCGCCGGGATCCTCCAGCTTGCCGTACACGCAGGTCAGGCTGTTGGAGGGGTGATAGTAGGTGTCGTGATACGCGCAGACCTGCTCCCAGCTGAGGTCGGTGATGGCGTCGGGCCGGCCGCCGGACACATTGCCCGCCGTGCTGCCGGGGAAGGCCGTCAGGAACACGTTGAAGGAGGCGGCGCGCTCCAGCGTGTAGGCGCCGAGCATCTCGTTGTACACGGTGCCGGTGAGCTCAAGGTCATCGTCCGCCGAGGTCAGGGAGTAGCGCCAGGCCTCTTCCTTGAAGATGCTCTCATCCTCATAGATCATGGGATTGAAGCACGAATCCAGATAGAAATCCGCGTACTTCAGCAGCTGCGCCTCGGACAGGGAGGCCACCGGATAGGTGGTCATGAAGGGATAGGTGGAGGCATTCATGTAGGTGTTGTAGGTCTGGGAGGACAGGTTGAAGAACAGCTCCTTCGAGGGATAGCTCGCGGAGCCGTCCAGCGTGGCATGCTCGAACACATGCGCCTCACCGGCGTTGTCCTCCGCCACAGTGCGGAAGGTGATGTCGAAGACACGGTTGGTGTCCTCATTCATCAGCAGCATGACCTGCGCGCCGGTCTGATCGTGCCGCAGGGTGATGACGTCCGCGCCGATCAGCTCGAATTCGCGGGTGTCGGTCACGGTGAAGCCGTTGACCTGCTCGCCCACCTGGTACACAGGCTCGGCCAGGGCGCCGCACACGAGCGCGGTCAGCAAAAGGACAAAGGACAGAAGCAACGGAAGCTTTTTCATCAGACTGTCTCCTTTCGGGGCCCGGGGAAATTCCGGGAAGCAATTACATTATAGCGCAGCAAAAAGGAATATGCAACCGTAAATCCGCCTTGCGCTTTCCCCTGAAGTATGTTAAACTGATGTCATGGAGGATCCGCGACCAAAGAAAGGAGCTTTTGCCATGAAAAGAATACTGACGATCCTGACGCTCTGCGTGATGGTGTTCACGCTGCCCGCCGCCGCGCTGGCGGACCGGATGATCGTGCATGTGACCTGCGCCAGCTCGGACGCGTCCTACATCGGCACCGACTGGGAGGGCTACTACCAGCTGGGCGACTACCAGTTCATGGATGGCGACATCTTCGAGCTGGACGTCGGTCCCATCGATGTGTACACCCGCATCACCGACTACGACAGCAGCCCCGATATCGGCGAGGTGAGCAGCACCTACAATGTGACCGCCAACCGCCTGCTGAAGGGCTTCACCGTGGAGCAGGTGCTGCAGGTGACGGAGGACAAGGGCCGCAACCGCGGCTACAGCGCCACCTGGTACATCTACTACGACTTCTCCCCCGTGACCGACTGTCTGGTCATCCACTGAGCCCGATCCCAAACCGCCGCAAAGGCGGTTTTTTGATGGGATCATGAATCCGTACTTGTCAAGCCGCGCGGTCTTGTGTATAATAGTATAAACCCTGTTATGGCAAGGAGGCGGCAGCATGGAAAGCAAGGAGCGGATGCTGATCACCGGCGGGATCCCGCTGGAGGGCCGGATCCGTGTCAGCGGAGGCAAGAACACCTCCGTCGCGGTCATTCCTGCCGCGCTTCTGTCAGATGATATCGTCACGATCGAAAATCTGCCGGACATCGAGGATGTGCGCGCACTGGTGGACATCCTCAACGCCCTGGGCGCGAAGGTCGTTTACGCGCCGGGCGAGTTCATGCGCATCGATCCCCGCGGCGTGGAGAGCCATCATGTCGGCTACCGCTATGCCCGCAGGCTGCGCGCCAGCTATTATTTCCTCGGCGCGCTGCTGGGCCGCTGCGGAGAGGCCTCCGTGGCGCTGCCCGGCGGCTGCGAGATCGGCCAGCGCCCCATTGACCAGCACCTGAAGGGCTTCCACACCCTGGGCGTGGAAACGGAGGAGCGCGGCGGCATGATCAATGCCTACGCGGAAAACCTCGAGGGCGGCGACATCTTCTTCGATGTCGTCTCCGTCGGCGCCACGATCAACGCCATGCTGGCGGCGGTCAAGGCCAACGGCACCACCAACATCCACAACCCGGCCAAGGAGCCGCACATCGTGGACCTGGCGAACTTCCTCAATTCCATGGGCGCGCGTGTCAAGGGCGCCGGCACGGACCTGATCCGCATCCGCGGCGTCAGGCAGCTGCACAGCACCACCTACGCCGTGATCCCCGACCAGATCGAAACCGGTACGCTGATGATCGCGGCCGCGGCCACCCGGGGCGATGTGATCATCCAGGGCTGCATTCCGCAGCACATGGAGTCCCTGACCGCCAAGCTGCTGGAGATGGGCATCAAGGTCTCCGACAGCGACGACGCCATCCGGGTGCGCACCCTCGGCGCGCAGCGGGCCGTCAGTGTGAAGACCGCCGTTTATCCCGGCTTCCCGACCGATCTGCAGCAGCCCATGTGCGCGCTGCTGACCACGGCCCACGGTACCAGCATGGTCACCGAGACCATCTTCGAGAACCGCTTCAAGCATCTGGACGAGCTTCGCCGCATGGGCGCGCAGATCCGCGTGGTGGACCGCGTGGCCATGATCGAGGGCGTGCCCCAGCTGTACGGCGCGCCCGTCAACGCCACCGATCTCCGCGCCGGCGCGGCCTTGGTCATTGCCGGCCTGATGGCCCACGGCACCACGGAGATCTACCAGCCCGAGTATATCGACCGCGGCTATGAAAACATCGAGCAGAAGCTCTGCTCCCTCGGCGCGTCGATCCGCCGGGAAACGCTCATTTGACGAAGGAGGGGCTGACGATGCTCGGACCGTATCAGGTCCTTGGGATTTCACCCGCCGCCTCTCCGGAGGAGATCCGCCACGCCTACCGTGAGCTGGCCAGGCGTTGGCATCCGGATCAGTTCACGGATGAAGCGCAGAAGGCCGAGGCGCAGGAAAAGCTCATCGCCATCAATTCCGCCTACGAGCAGGCCATGAAGCTGGCGAACGCGGGCCATTGGCAATCGCCCTATTCGCTGGAAATGGATCCGAACGACGCCAAGGCCGCGGCCCGGCGGATGCTCAGGCGGGGCGCCTACGCAGGCGCGCTGCGCGATCTGCTGCGCTGCACGAGCCGCGACGCGGACTGGTATGCCCTGCAGGGCGAGATCCTCTCGGCGATGGACCAGTATGAGTCCGCCATGCAGTCCTGGCGCGAGGCGGTGCGCCGCGAGCCGGACAACAACGAATACCGCCGCTGTGCCCTCGAGGCCGAGCTGGCCTGGAAGAAGAGCAAGACCCTGGGCGGCCGGCTGAAGTCCGTGTTCCGCAAAAAGAAATAACCAAGCCCCTGCCTCCGCGGGGGTTTTATCCTACCGCCGCCCCTTTCCGGGGAAGGCGGCGCATTCCGAGGTGAAACGGCATGAAAAGACTGCTGCTTCTGACGCTCCTGCTGCTGCTGGCGGCGGGCGCGGCCCTGGCGGATTCCTGGGCGGTGGTGGCCAATCCCAACAGCGGCGACTGGCTGAACCTTCGCGCCACCGCGTCCACCGGCGGCACGGTGCTGGCCCGGTACTACAACGGCACCTTCGTCCGCGTGACGGGGGACGATACCGGCGAGTGGGTGCAGGTGCTCATCGGCACGGGCCCCGGCAGCCAGTCGGGCTACTTCATGCGCAAATATCTGTGCTTCACGCCGGAGGACGGCACCTACGCCTACGAGCTGCGCCAGGCCACGGCCACCGCGCCGCTGACCATCCAGCGCAGGAACGGCGATGAGTGGCAGACCCTGGCGGTGCTGCCCGCGGGCACGGCGCTGACGGTGCTGGGCGAAACGGACGAGCGCTACCATGTGACCGCCGGCACCCTCTGCGGCTGGGCGCTGAAGACGGACATCACGGCCACCGCGCCGGCCACCCTGGCGGCCTCCATGACAGCGGACGACAGCGGCTGGGATTCCGTGTGGACGGAGCAGGAAGAGCAGACGGCGCAGACCGAACAGCCGTCGCAGGCCACCGCCGCCCCGGCCACCACGGTGATCAGCACGCAGTCCGCCAACATCTCGAACCTCTGGTATGTGACGCTGACGCTGGAGCAGAGCGGCAGCAGCTACCTCGTGCGGGTGACGGAAACGCTGACGGGCACGCCGTCCGACAGCATCAGCGGCTGGGAGGTCTTCCTCAACGGCGCCTACATCGGCAACGCGGACGGCTACCATGTGGATACGGATCCGTCCACGGTAACGCGCTATGTCTGCGTGCTGGGCGCCACGGACGCAGCGCCGCAGACAGTCACGGTGGTGCCGGTGATGGAACAGGGCGGCCTGCAGCGGGACATCCAGATCTCCGTCAGCGGACAATAACGGCAATCCAAAAGGGAGGGCGCAACGCTCTCCCTTTTACAGTGGCATGGATCAGCCGAACAGCGCGGCGATGGGGATGTACACGATCGGCATGAAAATGGCCGGCAGCAGATTGCCCACATTGATGTGCCTGTCACGGATCAGATTCAGGCCGACGCCGATGACCAGCAGGCTGCCGGTGGCGCCCATCTGCGCGATGGTGTAGTCCGTCAGCAGCGGCGAAAGCAGCCCGGCCAGCAGCGTGATGGCGCCCTGGTACACGAACACCGCCACGGCGGACAGCATCACGCCGATGCCCATCGTGCCGGTGAAGAAGATGGCGGTGATGCCGTCGATGATGCCCTTGGCGATCAGCGTGGAGTAATCCCCGCGGATGCCGCTGTCGATGGAGCCGACGATGGCCATCGCGCCGACGCAGTACACCAGCGAAGCGGTCACGAAGGCCTTGCTGACGCCGCCCTGCGCGCCGCCGGCGGCGAACCGGCGCTCGATGGACTGCCCCAGCTGATCCAGCCGCTTTTCGATGTTGACGGCGCTGCCGATCATGCCGCCCACCGCGATGGATACGATGACGCACAGCGTATCCACCTTGTTGATGCTTGTGCCGCTGATGCCGAGGGCGCCCTGCGCGCCGATCAGCACCACAGCCAGGGCAAGCCCCTGCATCACGGTATCGCGGATGCGCTCCGGGATGCCCTTGCGAAGCGCCAGGCCCACCAGGCAGCCCGCGAGGATCAGAATGACGTTGATGATGGTTCCGAGCATGCTCAGCCCTTCTTTACGGTTGATGATTCAACAGGCAAAACGGCAACGAAAACGCCTGCCCGCTTTCACGGACAGGCGGCTTTGCAGCGGATTACTGCACGTTGGCGGCTTCTTCCACGGGGTAGACAGAAACCTTCTTCTTGTCGCGGCCCAGACGCTCGAAGCGGACGATGCCGTCCTCCAGGGCGAACAGGGTGTCATCCTTGCCGATGCCGACATTGGTGCCGGGGTGGATGTGGGTGCCGCGCTGACGCACCAGGATGTTGCCGGCCAGGGCGAACTGACCGTCGGCACGCTTGGCGCCCAGACGCTTGGACTCGCTGTCGCGGCCGTTACGGGTGGAGCCCATACCTTTCTTGTGAGCGAACAGCTGAAGATTGAGCTTAATCATGATGTTTCCCTCCGTTCGATATGGAAAGATGAATGTCATCGGGGTATTGCTCCGCGAGGGCTGCCAGCCCCAGCTGAAGGGACCGCAGCAGGATCTGCGCGTCGTGCATGACGGCGGCGGAGAGATCCCGGGGCAGGGAGAAGACCAGCACGCCGTCATCACAGGCGGTCACGGTGGTCTCCGTCGGAATACCGCAGAGGGCTTCGAGACTGTTCACGCAGGTGAGGGCCAGCGTACTGGCGCCCGCGCAAACGATGTCATACCCGGCCTCCGCGTGATCCGAATGCCCCCTGACGGAGCAGGCGGTATAGGAGCCGTCGGCGTTCTGCGTGAGAACGGCGCGGATCATCAGGCGTTGATCGCGGTGATCTCAACCTTGGTGTAGGGCTGACGATGACCGGCACGCTTGTGGGAGTTCTTCTTGCTCTTGTACTTGTAGATCAGGATCTTCTCGCCCTTGACCTGAGCAACGACCTTGCCCTCGACCTTGGCACCTTCGATGGTGGGATTGCCAACCTTCACATCGCCGTCGTTGCCGATCATCAGCACGTCGAAGGAAATGGTCTCGTCGGCTTCCTTGTTCACCTTGTCGATGTAGATAACATCACCCTGGGAAACACGGTACTGTCTGCCACCTGCAGCAATGATTGCATACATGGTGAAGCACCTCCTCTAATTACTCGCCGGAATCTGAGGCTGTGCAGATGCACATTGAACAAGCCTCTTCCGAGCGGCTTACCTTGAAAGAATACCACGAAACCCCTGCTGTGTCAAGGCTTTTTGCGAACTTTTCAGGATCGGTCCGGGGATAGGGTGTTACTGTTCAATCCCCCCCGGTTGATTTCTGCCGCAAGGCCAACCTCATCCGTCTGCCGCGATTGGATTGATGCCACTTTCAGACAGATTTCGCGGCAGCAGGTCGCTTCGCTTACGCCTTTCGACTTCGTCGAACTCTCCAC
>R14__coassemble_969_pt1 | contig 16273 bp, 11 predicted proteins | sample R14__metabat2_high_PE_015 | metagenome-assembled genome bin R14
CGCGTAGGGTCCCGATGGGTTGTAACAATACCGCCGCCACCGGGCTAAATGCCCGCCCCGCGGGGGGGGGGAAGACCCTTGCGGCCCGTGCCGCGATCGAACAGGAGGATGACCCATGAAGAAGTGGCTTTGCCTGGTGATGACCCTGGTGATGCTGGCGGCCTGCCTGCCTTCCCTGGCGGCAAGCTATACCCTTCCCGAAAAGCTGTACCGTCAGCTGGCCTACGGCAGCGGTCTGAAGGGCTCCTTCACGCTGGAAACGACGGGCGACGCGGACTGGGCGCAGGCGCTGAGCGCGCTCTCCGGCGTTGATCTGGAGCTCCGTGGCATCTGCACCGACGGCGTGTGGCAGTATCAGCTGTACGCTCAGGATGAGGCCGGAGACCAGCTGGGCCGCACCTGGGTCTATGGCGACGCGAACACGGTCGCCATGTCCTCCGAGCTGGTGCCGGATACGCTGCTGACGGTGCAGACCGGGGGCGACGCGCTGAATCTGCTGTCGGGCAGCTCTGAGGGCAATCCGGCCTGGTATTCCATCGCCGCGGCGCTGCTGAACATCGATGAGGAGACCTGGGCGGAGGAGTGGGAGCCGGTGCTCTCGCCCTACTATCGTCACATCGAGATGTGGATGACGGCCTTCGCGGCGCGCCCGGAGCAGCAGAAGCAGACGGACGGCTCCACGCTGATGCGCGTGTCCTACACCATCCCCGCCGATCAGGTGAAGACCGAGGCGCTGGCCCTGCTGAAGCTGATGTTCGAGGAGGATGACGACGACGCGCTGGAGACGCTGCTGGGCAGTCTGATGACCGACGCGCAGCGCGAGGCCTACCTGAAGGCGGACAGGCTCGATTATTACGCCGGCCTGCTGGAGGCGCTGCCGCTGGACGGTGAGATCCTGCTGGCGCGCACCATGACCACCGCCGGCGAGACCGTCGACACCACCGTTTCCCTGCCGCTGCCCGGCAACGGTGAGTGGAAGACCATCGACCTGGTGCAGGAGAACGGCGACACCTCCGTGGTGCTGATGAGCGACACCGCGACGCTGTCCCTGGCGCTGAAGGAAAACAGCCTGACGGAGAACGGCGGCACCTGGTCCGGCGCGGTTTCCGTGGTGACCGAAGCCGAAGAAAAGCGGTGGGACATCACCGTGTCCCATACCGACAACACCTACACCGACGGCGAAAACCGCGGCCATGATGAGGATGCCTGGACGGTGTCCCTGGTGCCGGATACGGGCGATGCCGTGAACCTGGAGGTGCTGCTGCACTATTCCGGCAAGAACGCCCAGACCAGCGCCACCACGCTGCTGGTGGACGCGCTCCTCAGCATCGGCGACAGCACGCTGAAGCTGAACGCCACGCTGAAGTCCTCCTCCCCCTGGATCCTGGAGGAGCTGCCGCTGGAGGGCGGCGAGGATCCGCTGACCATGACGGAGGAGCGCCGCGCGGAGCTGCTGAACACCTGGCTGACCGCCGCCGGAACCATGCTGAACACGCTGCACGGCGTGACGGAGGAAAACGCCGAAGCGACGGAGGAAACCGCCGAAGCGACGGAGGAAACCGCCGAAACGACTGAGGAACCCGACGCCGCGGAAACCGCCGAAGCGAACGATGAACCCGATACTGAGGAAACCGCCGAAGCGACCGAAGAACCCGTGGCTGAGCCGACGGTCGAGCCCGCGGCCGAGCCGACCGCCGCGCCTACGGCCGAGCCGACGGCTGAACCGACCGCAGCGCCCACGACCGCTGTCACGGTGACCGGCGGCACGGACCAGGCAACGCTGACCCTCAACGCCGCCGCGCCCGCGGAGAATGCCTCCGATGAGGACGCCTCCGATGAGGACGCGACTGACGAAGACGGGCGGGAGAACGATGACCTGCTCATCGATGATGAGGATGATGATCTGATCATTGAGGATGAGCTGATCACCGATGACGGCGATGATGAGCTGATCATTGAGGAAACGGAAGAGCGGCCGGTGAAGACCGCAACGCCGGCAGCGTCGGAAGCCACGGCGACTGAGGCGGCGGAGGAAGCGACGCTGTCCGACCTGACCGAAGCGGCCACGCCGTCCGATCTGGCGGAGGCCACGCCGTCCGACCTGGAGGAGGCTGCTGAATGAAAAGGCTCGCTGCGCTGCTGACGGCGCTTGTGATGATGCTCGTTTCTCTGCCGGCGCTGGCGGAGGACGAGGCGGCCCGGGCGGCCACCGGCACGGTGCTGACCCTCAGCCCGGACGCAACGGTCGTCAGCGGCATGCTGAACAATGCCGTCGATCCGTCTCTGGTCAGCGCGGTGTGCCGGGTGATCGGCGGTCTGGGGCTCGGCGTCACCGTGCAGGACACGGGGGCGAAGCTCTGGCTGGAGGCCGAGGGGGAGGAGCTGCTGAATGTGCTGCTCACGCCCACGGCGGACGGCGATGTGCTGATCAGCGGCAGCCTGCTGCGGGGCTGCGGCATCCTGATGCCGGTCAGCGGCGTGGCCGCGCTGCCGGATACGGACCTGTCCGGTGTGACCGGCAAGCTGGCCGAAGCGCTGCTGACGTGGCTGTCGGCGCTCCCATACGAGGCGGAGACCGGCACCTGCGCCGGATCGCTATTCGATGACGGTGTGGACAGCGTGACCGTAACGGTGGATGACGCCGCCCTGGCCGCGCTGCTGGATGCCTGCTGCGAGATCGTCGCGGCCGACACGGACACCTGCGCCTGGCTGAACGCGGCGCTGGCTTCCGAGGGCGCGACTGCGCAGACGCTGCTGGAGCGGCTCCGGACCATCGATGCCGAGGTGGCGGCCAACAACCGCTATACCCTGCGGGTGATCGGGGCGACCCTGGCCGACGGCGGCACCGCCTGGACCTGCAGCCTGCTGGACAGCGGCGTCTGCATGGCCTCCGCGTCCCTGCGGGGCGATGAGACGGAAGGCGAAGCGCTGCTGCAGCTGTCCCTGACCGCCTCGGAGGCGTTCATCCACGCGAATTATCAGATCACCGACAGCATGGTGAGCCTGGCGGCGGATGTCCATCAGGGAAAAAAGTACGCTACCTGGGCCGTGATGAAGGCCGGCGAGCCCGCCTCGCGGTATTCCCTGTCGCTGGCGCTTGACGGGGACAGCCTGCTGGCGACCGGCGGCGCGGAGCTCTACGGCGAAACCACCTCCTTTGAGAGTGTGTGGAACGCCGACGGCCTCACCGCGGATTTCACCCTCAACGGTACGGAGCCCTGGCTGACGGTCAGCGTGAAGGACCGGGCCGTGGCGCCGCTGACGGCGGAGACCGACGGTCTGCTGGTGATCGCCGCCGACGAGATGGAAACGAAGGGCGATACGCTGATATCCGCCGCGCAGATGAGCGCGACCATTGCCCTGCTGCGCCTGGTGACGCTGCTGCCGGAGGAGGTCTCCACGACGCTGGCGCCCTATATCGGACAATAACGTGAGGATCTGACGCGGACGGTCCGCCGTCCGGGAAAGGAAATAAAAAGATGCGCCGTGTATTTCTGACGGTTCTTGACGCGGTCGGCTGCGGCTGGCTGCCGGATGCCGCTGCCTACGGGGATGTGGGCGCGGTGACCATCGGCCATGTGGTGGAAAAATGTCACCCCAGCCTGCCGAACATGGCAGCCATGGGCCTGGGACAGATCGAGGGCACGAGCTATCCGCCGGATGAGAAGGCCATCGGCGCCTTCGGCCGCTGCCGCGAGGCCAGCGCAGGCAAGGATACGACCACCGGCCACTGGGAGATCAGCGGCCTGAAGCTGGCCCAGCCCTTCCCGACCTTCCCGGAGGGCTTTCCGAAGGAATTCATGGACCGCTATGAGGCGGCCATCGGCCACGGCACGCTGGGCAACAAGCCGGCCTCCGGCACGGAGATCCTGAACGAGCTGGGCGAGGAGCATCTGCGGACGGGCAAGCCCATCGTGTACACCTCCGCGGATTCCGTGTTCCAGATCGCCTGCCATGAGGACCTGTACAGCCGCGAGGAGCTGTACCGCTTCTGCACAGTTGCCCGGGAGATGCTGCAGGGCCCCTACGGCGTGGGCCGCGTCATCGCCAGGCCCTTCGTCGGCACGCCGGGTCACTGGCAGCGCACCGCCGGCCGCCGCGACTTCTCCATGCCGCCCTTCGCGGACACGCTGCTGGACAAGGTCAGCCGGGCAGGCATGCAGAGCTTCGGCGTGGGCAAGATCGAGGATATTTTTGACCACCGGGGCCTGACCGGCTCCAACCACGCTGCGGGCAACCCCGCCTGCATCGACGCGTGGATGGACTACATGCGGCAGGATTTTGATGGTATCTGCTTCACCAACCTGGTGGATACCGACATGCTCTACGGCCATCGCCGCGATCCCGAGGGCTTTGCCGCCGCGCTGGCGTATATCGATGGCAAGCTGCCGGAGATCAGGGCGCTGATGGGTGATGAGGACCTGCTGATCATCACCGCCGACCACGGCTGCGATCCTACCTTCCGCGGTACCGACCACACCCGTGAGCATATCCCGCTGATGGTGTGGCACCGCGGCATGACGCGGCTGACCGACCTCGGCACCCGCGACACCTATGCCGATATCGCCGCCACCTGCGCGGAATGGCTCGGCCTGCCGGACCGCTTCGGCGCGGTCTCCTTCGCGGCGGAGCTGAAATGATATTGCTGCTCAGACTGCGGTCTGAGCAGCAGGCCGGCAAAGCCGGCATTGCGGATTGAAGTCAAGGGGCTGCGGCCCCTTGACAATGCCCGGGGGACTTGTGATGAAATAACCTGTCATTGAGAGGAGTGACCCGCGTGGCTGAGGCCAGGATCTCCGCCTGCATGGTGCTGTATCACAGCGGCGATGAAGCGCTGCGGGCCCTGCAGTGCCTGGAAAATTCCCAGGAGGCCGTGAAGGTCTATGTGGCGGACAATTCCCCGGAGACCGGCATGGCGGACAAGGTGCGCTGGCAGTTTCCGGGCATCCGCATCCTGCCGATGAAAAAGAACGTGGGCTTCGGCCGCGCCAACAACGCCGTGCTGAAGGAGAAGGACCTGCACTCGGAGTACCATCTGCTGATCAACCCCGACGTGACCTTCGAGCCGGATCTGCTGACCCGCATGCTGGCATACATGGACAAAAATCCGAACTGCGTGATCCTGACGCCCAGGGTTTTCAACGAGGACGGCACAGAGCAGTTCCTGCCGAAGCATCAGCCGACGATCCGCTATCTGATGGGCGGGCGGCTGGAGAAATACGGCGAGCGCTTCGCCCGGTGGCGCCGGGAGTACACCATGGCGGACGAGCATTACACGCGGCCCATCGGCGTGGAGTTTGCCACCGGCTGCTTCCTGCTGATCCGCACCGCGGCCTTCCGCCGCCTGGGTGGGTTCGACGAGCGGTTCTTCCTCTATCAGGAGGACACCGACCTGAGCCGCCGCGCCCGGGAGCTGGGGCTGATCGTCTATCATCCCGACATGTGCGTGACCCACGCCTGGAAGCGCGACAACGTGCGCTCCTGGAAGGGGACGCTGCATCATGTGGTCAGCACCTTCAAATTCTTCTCGAAATGGGGGTTCGCGTGGTGAAGACCGTCTCTGTGCTGCTGGCCGCCTACAACGGCGCGGGCTGGCTGCGGGAGCAGCTGCGCACGCTGCGGGAGCAGGATGACCCCGGTTTCCGCGTGCTGATGCAGGATGACGGCTCCACGGACGGCACCGCTTCGGTGCTGGAGAGCGTTTGCCGGGAGGATCCGCGCTTTGCCTGCGGAAGGGAAGCGGGGCGGCACCTGGGGCCCATCGGCAACTTCTGGAGCCTGCTCGGGCAGGACGGCGCGGACTATTCGGCCCTTTGCGATCAGGACGATCTGTGGCACAGCGACCGGCTCTCCCGCTGCCGGGCGGTGATGGCCCGGGCGGAGGCGCAATACGGCGCGGACACCCCGCTGCTGGTGCACAGCGACTGCCGGCTCATCGATGCGGAGGACAGGGTGCTGCATGAGAGCTTCTTTCAGCATCAGGGCTGGCGGCCCTCCGCCACCGGGCTGAACGCGCTGCTGGTGCAGAACAACGTGACCGGCTGCACGGTGATGCTCAACCGCGCCCTGCGGGAGCGGGCCCTGGCCTGCGGCGATCCCGAAAAAATGGTGATGCACGACTGGTTCCTGGCCCAGACGGCCGCGGCCTGCGGCAGGGTCATCTTCATCGACGCGCCGCTGGTGGACTACCGCCAGCACGGCGACAACGTGAAGGGCGCCAGCGCGGACTCGCTGACGAAGCGCGGCGTGAAGGCGCTCAGCGCCCGGGAAAAGGGCCGGGCGCGCATCCGCCTGACCTATGACAACGCCCGTATGCTGCGGGAATGCCTCGGCGATACGCTGCCGGAGGCCGCCCGCAAAACGCTGGACGATTATCTGGCGCTGGAAAAGCTGCCCAAACCGCGGCGGCTCATCGGCTATGTGCGCGGCGGTTATCTGATGCAAAGCCCGGTGACGGTGGCGGGGCAGCTGTTCTTCGGCTGACGGCGGCCGCCGGGATCCATTCATAACGAAAGGAGCGGTGCTTCGGTGTTCACCCATCTTCATCTGCATACGGAGTACAGCCTCCTGGACGGCGCCTGCCGCATCAGGGATCTGGTCCGCAGGATCAAGGACCTGGGCATGGACAGCTGCGCCATCACCGATCACGGCGTGATGTACGGCGTGATCGATTTTTACAAGGCGATGAAGGCCGAGGGCATTAAGCCCATCATCGGCTGCGAGGCCTATGTGGCGCGCAATCACCTGGACCGCTCCGGCGGCCCGAGGGAGAACAGCCATCTGATCCTGCTGTGCGAGAACAACACCGGCTACAAAAACCTCACCTGGCTGATCTCCGAGGCTTTTGTGAACGGCTACTATTACCGGCCGCGCATCGATTACGAGCTGCTGGAGAAGCATCACGAGGGCCTGATCTGCCTGTCCGCCTGTATCTCCGGCGATCTGCCGAAGCTGCTGCTGGCGGGCCGTGACCGCGAGGCGCATGAATACATCCGCCGGATGCAGAGCATCTTCGGCGAGAAGAATTTCTATGTGGAGATCATGGACCACGGCATCCGCGAGGAGAAGCTGGTGCTGCCGAAGCTGATCGCCATCGCCCGGGAAATGAACGTGCCGCTGGTGGCCACCAACGACTGTCACTATCTGGAGGAGAAGGACGCCGACGCCCAGGAGATCCTGATGTGCATCCAGACCGGCAAAACGCTGCAGGATGAGACCAGGATGCGTATGGAGACCCGGGAGCTGTACGTCAAGAGCGAGGAGCAGATGCGGCGGCTGTTCGCGGCGGTGCCGGACGCGGTGGACCGCACCCAGGAGATCGCCGCGCGCTGCAACGTGACCTTTGAGTTCGGCGTCACGAAGATCCCGCGCTATCCCGTGCCGGACGGCAAGACCTCGCTGGAATACCTGACGGAGCTGTGCGTGGACGGCATGCGCCGCCTGTATCCGGACGCGAAGGAGGGCGACGAGCCCTACGAGCGCCTGCACTACGAGCTGAACACCATCGAGCATATGGGCTATGTGGATTACTTCCTCATCGTGTGGGATTTCATCCACTACGCCAAGTCCCACGGCATCATGGTGGGCCCCGGCCGCGGCAGCGGCGCCGGCTCCATCGTGGCCTATTCCACCGGCATCACCATGCTGGACCCGCTGAAGTACCAGCTGCTGTTCGAGCGCTTCCTCAATCCCGAGCGAGTGTCCATGCCCGATATCGACGTGGACTTCTGCTACGAGCGCCGGCAGGAGGTGGTGGACTACGTGGCCCGCAAATACGGCGCGGACCATGTCAGCCAGATCATCACCTTCGGCACGATGGCGGCCAAGGCGGTCATCCGCGATGTGGGCCGCGTCATGGGCCTGAGCTATCCGGAAACGGACGCCGTGGCCAAGGCCGTGCCCTTTGAGCTGAACATGACGCTGGAGCGCGCCCTGCAGATCTCCCCGCAGCTGCGCAAGATGTACGAGGAGCAGCCGGAGGTCCGCCGCCTGATCGACACGGCGATGAAGCTGGAGGGCATGCCGCGCAACGCGTCCACTCACGCGGCGGGCGTGCTGATCACCCGCGAGCCCGTGACGGAATATGTACCGCTGCAGCGCAACGACGACGTTATCACCACCCAGTATCCGAAGGACACGGTGGAGGAGCTGGGCCTGCTGAAGATGGACTTTCTGGGCCTGCGCACGCTGACGGTCATCCGCGACGCCCTGGACATGATGCGCGACGGCGGCGTGGACATGACGCCTGAGCAGATCCCCATGGACGACCCGGAGATCTACCGGATGATCTCCGACGGCGACACGGACGGCGTGTTCCAGCTGGAGGGCAGCGGCATGCGCGCCTTCCTGATGAGCATGAAGCCGGCCTGCTTTGAGGACATCATCGCCGCCATCTCCCTGTACCGCCCGGGCCCCATGGAATCCATTCCGCGGTACATCGAGGGCAAGCAGAACCCGGATACCGTGGTCTACGCCACGGAGAAGCTGCGCCCCATCCTGGATGTGACCTACGGCTGCATGGTGTACCAGGAGCAGGTGATGCAGATCGTGCGCGACCTGGCGGGCTACTCCCTGGGCCGCAGCGACCTGGTGCGCCGCGCCATGGCCAAGAAAAAGCACAAGGTGATGGAGCAGGAGCGCGAGAACTTCGTACACGGCCTGGTGCGCGACGACGGTACGGTGGAGATCCCCGGCTGCGTGCGCAACGGCGTGCCGGAGGACGTGGCCAACCACATCTATGACGAGATGATCTCCTTCGCGTCCTACGCCTTCAACAAATCCCACGCCGCGGCCTATGCCGTGGTCTGCATCCAGACGGCCTGGCTGAAGCACCATTATCTCGTGCCCTTCATGGCCGCCATGCTGAACAGCGTGTTCGGCAACTCCGGCAAGATCGCCGGATACATCCAGTACTGCCGCAGCCGCGGCGTGCGGGTGCTGCCGCCGGATATCAACCGCTCCAGCTGGAAATTCACCGTCAGCCGCGGGGACGACGGCACCGAGTCCATCGTGTTCGGCCTGGGCGCGGTGAAGAATGTAGGCGAGGCGGCGATCGAATCCATCATCCGCGAGCGGGCGAACGGCGCGTTCCGCGATATCTTCGATTTCTGCGACCGGGTGGATACCGGCGCGGTGAACAAGCGCGTGGTGGAGAGCCTGATCTCCGCCGGCGCCTTCGACTTCACCGGCGCGGACCGCTCGCAGATGCTGGCGGTGTACGAGGGCCAGCTGGACGGCAACGCGAACCGCCGCAAGCAGAATGTCAGCGGACAGATCTCCATGATGGACATGCTGCTGGGCGCGGGCGAGCCGCTGATGCAGGTGGCCCGGGCACTGCCGAAGCTGCCGCCGGACAGCCTCCGGCACCGGCTGGCGCTGGAGAAGGAATACACGGGCCTGTACATCAGCGGCCATCCGCTGGATGACGAGCGGGCCTTCCTGGATACCATGCCCTTCACCACCGCGCGACTGGCGGACGCCGGCGAGGCGGAGGACCAGGCCATGACGCTGGACGGCCTGCAGGTGGATATGGCCGGCATCCTGGTGGAGAGCCATGGCAAGGCCACCAAGAAGGGCGCCTACATGGGCTTCTGCACGCTGGAGGACCTGACCGGGCAGATCGAATGCCTGGTGTTCCCGCGACCCTACGAGCGGTACCAGGCGCTGCTGAACGTGGACGACATGGTGGTGCTGTCCGGCCGGCTGTCCGTGCGCGAGGAGGAATCCCCGAAGCTGCTGGTGGATACGGTCACGCCGCTGGAGGACTGGAAGCGGCGGAAGCAGACCGCAGACCGCCCGCAGCGCCGTCCCGCGGCGCCGGTGAAGGACGCGAAGCCCGCCGCGCCGCAGCTGACGGACGCCCAGCTGGCCGCGAAGGCGGAGCGGAAGCTGTATCTGCGTCTGTCCCGGCCGGAGATGGACCGGGCCACCGCGCTGCTGGGGCTGTATCAGGGCAGCGTGCCCGTGTATATGCATCTGCCGGCGGAAAAGCTGACGCTGCTCTGCCCGCGCACCGCCTGGTGCGACGCGGGGGAGGAGTGCCTGCGCCGCCTGAATGACCTTCTCGGCGCGGACAATGTGCGCGCCGTGACCGACAAAAAGCAAGGAGAAACAGCAAAAACATGAAAAACAAGCGCTTCGGAGAGATCGTGCGGTTCGTGGTGACCGGCGGCGTATGCTTTGTGGTGGAGTTCATCTTCCTGGTGCTCTTCCGCGACGGGCTGCACATGGCCACCTGGCTGGCCACCGCCCTGGCCTTCACCATCTCGGTGATCGTGAACTATCTGCTGTGCATGGTGTGGGTGTTTTCCGGCACCAAGGACGGCGGCAACAGCGCGAAGGCCGGCTTCTTCATCACCAGCCTGATGGGCCTGGCTTGGAACGAGCTGCTGATGTGGCTCTTCGGCACCCTGTTCGGTGAGGACACGGTGCTGCTGACGGTGTCCGGCTTCAACGTGTCGATGTACATGGTCAACAAAATGCTGGCCACGCTGATCGTGATGGTGTGGAACTACTTCACCAAGCGCTGGGTGCTGAAGCGGGGAGAGGCGAAGGCATGAGCAGACCGGTGATCTACTTCGACTGGGACGGCACCCTGGGGGACAGCATGGCGCTGTGCTTCGCGGAGGTGTCCGGCGCCCTGGAGGAGCTGGGCTATCCGCCGCAGCCGCCGGAGCTGCTGGCGCAGTGCAACGGCCCCACGATCCGCGAATCCGCGCCGCTGATGGGCATCCGACCGGAGGATGTGGAGCGGTACTTCGAGGCGCGTTCCCGGCTGGAGGTCACGCTGTCGCCGCGATACGCGAAGCTGTATCCGGGCATCGGGCCGCTGCTGCGGGAGCTGCTGCGGTACGCCGACCTGGCGATCGTGTCCAACGGCTTCGGGGGATACATCCGCGCCTCGGCGGAGGCCTGCCGGGTGGCGGACTGCTTCGTGCGTATCCAGGGCGCGGTGCCGCCGCTGACCAAGCCGCAGCTGCTGGCGCGGATGCTGGAGGAGATGCGCCCGGCCCGGGCCGCGATGGTGGGCGACCGCCTCGGGGATATCCGCGCCGGTGTGGAGAACGGGCTGATGACCGTGGCCGTGACCTACGGCTACGGCTCGGAGGAGGAATGGCGGGACGCCACCGCCCGCGCGGCCACGGTGGAGGAGCTCCGGGAGCAGCTGCTGGCATGGCTGGCGCAGGAGACCTGAATCCCCTTCGTTAAACAGGAAACGATACTTGCACAGGCCTCTGTTTTCTGCTATGATAGCCTCGATAACAAGGTCAACCACCGACATGAACAGGAGGAAATCGATCATGCCGTCTGATATTGAAATTGCCCAGTCCGTAACGCCGAAGCGGATCGACGAGATCGCCGCCGGGGCCGGTATCCCCGAAGAGGCGCTGACGCCCTACGGCCGCTACATCGGCAAGGTGGATCCCATGCTGGTGCCCGAGGGCAAAAAGGCAAAGCTGATCCTGGTGACCGCCATCAACCCCACCCCCGCGGGCGAGGGCAAGACCACCGTATCCGTCGGCCTGGCGGACGGCATGACGAAGCTCGGCAAAAAGGCCATGCTGGCGCTGCGTGAGCCCTCCCTGGGCCCCGTGTTCGGCATGAAGGGCGGCGCGGCCGGCGGCGGCTGGGCGCAGGTCATCCCGATGGAAAACATCAACCTGCACTTCACAGGCGACCTGCACGCCATCACCGCGGCGAACAACCTGCTGGCCGCCATGGTGGACAACCATATCCAGCAGGGCAACAGGCTGGGCATCGATCCCCGCCAGGTGACCTGGCGCCGCTGCCTGGACGTCAACGACCGTCAGTTGCGGCAGATCGTCAGCGGCCTGGGCGGCAAGCCCAACGGCAATCCCCGCGAGGACGGCTTCGATATCACCGCCGCCTCCGAGGTCATGGCGGTGTTCTGCCTGGCGAAGGATCTGAAGGACCTGAAGGCCCGGCTGGCCCGGCTGCAGGTGGCCCGCACCTATGCCGGCACCCCGGTCACGGCCGGTGATATCCACGCCGAGGGCGCGATGACCGCGCTGCTGCGCGACGCCATCCAGCCCAATCTGGTGCAGACCATCGACGGCACGCCCTGCCTGATGCACGGCGGCCCCTTCGCCAACATCGCCCACGGCTGCAACAGCGTCATCGCCACCACCACCGCCATGAAGCTGGCGGATTATGTGGTGACCGAGGCCGGCTTCGGCGCCGATCTGGGCGCGGAGAAGTTCCTGGACATCAAGTGCCGCCAGGCGGGCATCTGGCCGGATGCCGTGGTGCTGGTGGCGACCATCCGCGCGCTGAAGCATCACGGCGGCTGCCCCAAGGATCAGCTGAGCGTGGAGAACACCGCGTACCTGGAGAAGGGCCTCGGCAACCTGAAGGCCCACATCGCCCACATCACGAAGGTGTGGAAGCGGCCCGTCATCGTGGCGATGAACAAGTTCGCCACCGACACCGAAGCGGAGCTGGCGCTGCTGCGTGAGGCCTGCGCGGCCGCCGGTGCCGCCGTGGAGCTGAGCGACGGCTGGGCGAAGGGCGGCGAGGGCGTGAAGGAGCTGGCGCAGCTGGTCTGCGATACGGTCGACGCCGCGCAGCCCTGCGAGCCGAGCTATACCTATCCCTCCGATATGTCCCTGAAGGACAAGATCACCGCCGTGGCGCAGCGCATCTACGGCGCGGCGGACGTGGCCTTCGGCGCCGGCGTGGAGAAGAAGCTGAAGCAGTTTGAGGATGAGGGCTGGGGCAGCGCGCCGGTCTGCATCGCCAAAACGCAGTATTCCTTCTCCGACGATCCCAAAAAGCTGGGCGCGCCCGAGGGCTTCACGCTGCACATCCGCCAGGTGCGGCTGAGCGCCGGCGCGGGCTTCGTGGTGGCCTTCGCGGGCGATATCATCGCCATGCCCGGCCTGCCGAAGGTGCCCGCCGCCGAGAGCATCGATGTGGACGACAGCGGCAAGATCGTGGGTCTGTTCTGATCCGCGGCAGCAGCATACAAAACACACCCGCCGGGGCAGCAAAGCTCCGGCGGTTTTTTTCGGCGATTTTTCCTTTGGTTTCCGCCGCCCGTGTGGTATAATGGACGCATCGAACGCTGCGCTCCATGAGGAGGAAGAACATGAAACTGATGCATCTTTCGGATCTGCACATCGGCAAGCGCCTGGCGGAGGTATCCCTGCTGGAGGACCAGCGGCAGATCTTTGGGCAGATCCTGTCCGTGATGGATACCGGGCAGCCGGACGCGGTGCTGATCGCCGGCGATATCTACGACCGTTCCGCGCCCGGCGCGGAGGCGATGGAGCTGCTGGACGATTTCCTCAACCGGCTGGCCGAGCGCGGCAAACCGGTGCTGATCATCAGCGGCAATCACGATTCACCGGAGCGGCTGACCTACGGCAAGCGGTTCATGGAACACAGCCGCATCCATATTTCGCCCGTGTACAACGGGCACATCGAGCCGGTGGTGCTGACGGACGGGTTCGGCGAGGTGCGCTTCTGGATGATGCCTTATGTGCATCCGGACAACGTGGCGCGCTTCTTCCCGGACCGGGAGATCCGCAACGCGCAGGAGGCCGCCGAGGCCGTGATCGGGGAGATGGCGGTCGACCCCGCCGGTCGGAACGTGATCCTGTCGCATCAGCTGATCATCGGCGGCGACAGGTGCGATTCGGAGCGCAGGAGCATCGGCACGCTGGAGGATGTGAGCGCCCGGACCTACGACGCCTTCGACTATGTGGCGCTGGGCCATCTGCACAAGCCCCAGTCCGTGGGCCGCGCGGACGGCACGATGCGCTACTGCGGCACGCCGCTGATGTATTCGGTCTCCGAGCTGGGGCTGGAGAAATCCGTGACGATGGCGGAGCTGCGGGAGAAGGGCAGTGTGACCGTCGGCACAGTGCCGCTGAAGCCGGCGCGGACGCTGCGGCAGCTCCGGGGCACCTTCGGGACGCTGATGCGGGAGGGCCCTGAGGCCGGCACGGAGGCGGATTACTTCCACATCGTGCTGACGGACGCGGAGGATGTGCCCAACGCGGCCGCGCGGCTGCGGGAGCGCTTCCCCGGCCTGCTGACCATGGACTATGACAACGAGCGGACCCGCAGCTTTCAGCGGATCGACGCGCCGGAGAACGCGGAAGCCAGGGATCCGATGTCGCTGATGCTGGAGCTGTACCGGCAGGTGCATCCCGGGCAGACGATGAGTGAAGAGGCCGTTCGTTTCGTTCGGGAAATGATGAAGAAGGTGGAGGGACTGCAGGCATGAAACCGATCAGGCTGACGATGAGCGCCTTCGGGCCCTATGCCGGCGTGCAGACGCTGGAGCTGTCCAGACTGGGAGAGACCGGCCTGTACGCCATCACCGGCGAGACCGGCGCGGGCAAAACGACCATTTTCGACGCCATCAAGTACGCGCTGTACGATACCGGCAGCAGCGAGGACCGCAACGGCAGGAACCTCCGCTCCGATTACGCGGACGCGGACACGGAGACCTATGTGGAAATGACCTTCCGGAGCGGGGGAAAGGAATACCACATCCGCCGCAGCCCCGCGCAGCGGCTGCGCGGCAACAAAACGGATACGCCCGCGAAGGTCTCCCTGCGGCAGCTGCCGGACGGCAAGGCCGTAACAAAGAGCGAAGAGGTGAAGCGGCTGATCCGGGACGAGATCATCGGTGTGGACGCGGAGCAGTTTTCGCAGATCGTGATGATCGCCCAGGGAGAGTTCCGCAAGCTGGTGCGCGCCAAATCGAAGGACCGCACGGAGATCCTGCGCCGCATCTTCAAAACCGGCGATTACGACCGCCTCGCCATGCTGCTCAATGAGGCCTGCAGGGCGAAATAGGGCGAATACAACGATACGCGCAGGGAGATCCATACCGCGCTCGGAAACATGCGCACGGAAGAGGAAACGCTGGCGGAGCGCCTGACGAAGCTTCAGAGCGCCCGGGCGGAGGACCTTTGCATCGAGGACGCGCTGGCTTTGGCGGAGACGCTGACGCGGGCGGACCTGGAATGGCATGAGGCCGCCGCGGCAGCCAGGAAAGAGGCGGAGAATGAGCGCGACGCGACCAAAAAAGCGTACGATACCGCGGCGGAGCTGGAAAAGAAGCGGGACGCGCTGAAGCGGCTGGAGACGCAGATCGAAACGCGGAACGCGCAGCGCCTCCGGCAGGAGACGGAGAAGCGGCAGGCGGAAGATGCCCGGCCGGAGATCGAACAGCTGTCGGCGGAGCTGGTGACGATCGACCGGCAGCTGGCGGAATATCCCGCGCTGGAGGCTTTGGAGCGGCAGCGCCGGGACGCGGAGGAGCTGACGGAAAAGGCCCGGGCCGACGAGACAAAGGCTGCCGCGTCGCTGGCGCGGATCGCCGGGGAAAAGATGGCGCTGGACAGGGAGAGCGGGTCGCTGCGGGACGCGCCCGAGCGCCGGAGCCGGGCCGAGGCGGCGCTGAACGCGCTGGAGACCGCGGGCGAAAAGCTGACCGCGCTGGCTGAACGCGTGAAGAGCCGGGAGAGCGCGGAGACCGATCTGCAAAAGCAGACGGCGTCGCAGCGGCAGGCCGGGGAGGCGGAGAGCGCGGCGCTGAAGGAGCGGGACGCGCTGAAGGAGGAGCAGGAGACGCTCGGCAACACCGCGCTGGCGGTGGCGGAGAGCGAAGGCCGGCTGAAGGCATGTGAAGACGCCGGGGCCCGGCTGCGGGAGCGCGCCGACCTGGTGGCGGCGTGGCAGAAGGCCGCCCGGGAATACGCGGACGCGGCGAAGGTCTATCAAACGAGCCGGCAGAAGGCCGAAACGCTCCGCGAGGAGGCCAACCGGCTGCGCAGGCAGTACAACGACAACATCGCCGGCGTGCTTGCCGCCGGATTGCGGGAGGCGCAGCCGTGCCCCGTGTGCGGCAGCGTGCATCATCCGGCGCCAGCCGTGATGGCTGAGGCCGTTGACCGGGCGCGGGTCGAAGCGGCGGACCGGAAGGCGACCGACGCCGAAGGCACCGCCACGAGGGACGCGACGGCCTGCGGCGCCAGACAGAACGCCGCGGAGGATCGCCGGGCCCAGCTGGCGCTTCAGATGGCCGGGCTGGCGGACAACGAATGGGCTGGCGCGGTATCGCGGGAACTGACGGAAAACAAAGCGCTGCAGACCACGCTGAACGACGCGCTGAACAGGGCGAAGGCCGCGGAGACCCGGAGCGGGACGCTCCGGGAGACGCTGCTGCCCGCGGCCGCGCGTGCCCTGACGGCGGCGCAGCACGCGAAGCGGGCGCGGGATAACGCGCTGCCAACCG
>R14__coassemble_989_pt1 | contig 16056 bp, 16 predicted proteins | sample R14__metabat2_high_PE_015 | metagenome-assembled genome bin R14
GGGCCGGGTACGGTCCTCTGAGATAACGCGCGAGCGCAAGACTTAAGCCAACAACGCGCTACGCCATATAAAAAACTGTTGCGGAAAGAACTTCAAGCAGTAACGGCGACTGCAGGAGCCTGGGCAGTAACCATCGAACAAACCCGACCCCTCGCGGGATCGGGTTTTCGCTTGCGCCGAAGGGCGCGGTCTGCTATACTGGCCTTATCAAACGCAAGGGAGGTCTTCCTGTGCTGAAAATCGATCTGAACGCCGATCTCGGCGAGAGCTTCGGCAATTATACCTGCGGCATGGACAGCGAGGTGCTGCGGTCCATCTCCTCCGCCAACGTGGCCTGCGGCTTTCACGCCTCCGATCCCCTGGTGATGGCGAAGACTGTGGCGCTGGCCGCCGAGCGCGGCGTGGCCGTCGGCGCGCATCCCGGTTATCCGGACCTGGTGGGCTTCGGCCGCCGCAACATGACCGTTTCCCCGGCGGAGCTGAAGGCCATGGTGCAGTACCAGGTGGGCGCGCTCGGCGCCTTCTGCCGCGCCCGCGGGATCCCCATGCAGCATGTGAAGCCCCACGGCGCCATGTACAACATGGCCGGCAAGGATCCGCGCCTGGCGGCGGCCATCTGCGAGGGCATCGCCGAAAGCGCGCCGGAGCTGATCCTCCTGGGCCTGTCCGGCAGCTGCCTGATCGACGCCGCGAAGGCCGCCGGTCTCCGCTGCGCCTGCGAGGTCTTCGCCGACCGCGCCTACGAGGCGGACGGCTCCCTGGTGGCCCGCGGCAAGCCCGGCGCCATGATCACCGACGAGGACGAGGCCATCGCCCGGGTCGTGCGTATGGCGCTGACCGGCACCGTGACCGCCATCACCGGCGAGACCATCCCCGTGCGGGCGGATTCGGTCTGCCTCCACGGCGACAATCCGAAGGCGGTGGATTTTGCCCGCCGCATCCGTCAGGCGCTGGAGGAGAACGGCGTCACCGTGGCCCCCATCGCGGAGGTCATCGGCTGAGGCCCAGCTGGCTCAGCCCCTCCTGCTTCAGCCGCGCCAGGGTCCGCACGCTGCGGTCGAGCCGCCGCCCGACCTCCGCGTCGCTCATCGCCAGGGCGTAATAGTCATACAGCACCAGCCTGGCCAGGGGCGACCTCACCCGGCCCAGAGTTTCCCTGATGGCGGGCTCCAGCTTCCCCAGCTCCTTCTCCAGCTCCGCGATCAGTCCGCCGGCGTAGGCCGCCGTGGGATCCTTCGCCCCCGGATCGGCCTCCGGGCACATCCCGCGGAGCCGTCTCAGCTCCGCCATCCGTTCACGGTAATGTGAAAGCAGCTGCGCGTCCTTCATGGTCATCCCTCCCCCACTTCCACCGTACCATACCGGAGGCTTCCCATCAAGATGGAAATTCCGGTGCTTGGATCATGCCGTTTTGTGCAGTTTTGGAGCCTTGCAGGTAACACTTTTCATAACTGTCCCAACGAAAAAGCCTTGCGCGGCAGGAAGGAATATGCTATCATAAGGTCCGGCGGGCAACCGCTTCATCACGCTGAACCATGCCCGGCCCGGCCGGCGCTGACGGAGGCTTCATGAACGACTATGTGATCTACTGCGATGTTTCCGGCGATGTGGACGAGGCCGTCGTCCGCGACGGGGCCATCCGCTTTATCGAAATGGACTATTCCATCGGCGATGAGATGCGCGTGTGCGGCGGCGTCAAGCCGGAGGCCGACGTCAAGGCCTTCTACGACGCGCAGCGCGGCAATGTGCTGACCAAGACCTCCCAGGTGACGCCCTCCACCTATGTTTCGGTGCTGGGGCCCTGCCTGAAGGAGGGGACCTCCGCGATGTGCATCTGCCTGAGCAGCGGTCTGTCCTCCACCTATCAGTCCGCCTGCCTGGCGGCGGAGCAGCTGAAGGACAAGTATCCCCAGGCGGAGATGATCCCGGTGGATTCCCTGGCGGCGTCCGGCGGCCTGGGCATCCTCTGCGAGCGCGCCGCCGCGAACCGTGAAAGGGGAATGTCCCTGAAGGACAACGCCGCGGACGTGCAGGCGCTGGCCCACCGGCTACGCCACTGGTTCCTCGTGCAGGATCTGGAGTACCTCAAGCGCGGCGGACGCGTCAGCGCGGCCACGGCCCTCATCGGCGGCCTGCTGAACATCAAGCCCATCCTGCGCATCAACGGGGAGGGTGCCCTGACCACCGAATACAAGGAGCGCGGCTACAAGGCCGCCGCCCGGCGCATCCTGCAGCTCTTCAGCGAGCAGTACGACGCAGGCTCCGCGGAGCGCGTGTATGTGATCCACGCCGATGCCCCCGATGTGGCGGCCCACCTGCTGGCGGAGGCGCGGCGGCTGTTCCCCCAGGCCCGCTTCACCACCGCGATGCTGTCGCCGATCATCGGCGCCCACACCGGCCCCAACATGGCCGCGCTGGTGTTCGTGGGCAAGGACGCGCAATAACCGTCTGATAATCAGATCACCCGGAGCGGGACCGCTCCGGGTGTTTTTGATGTGTTCAGTCCGCGTCCGCCGGCGGGGCCGCGGGGAAGGTATCCATGTCGATCTGATGCACGGCGGCGAAAACGTTCTTTTCGATATCCGGGCAGACGCCGCGCATGGCCCTCAGCAGCTCACCGGCGGCGCGGGCGTGGGGCTCCTCCGGCGGCTCCGGCGCGTCGAGGCCGTTGAACGCCGCCCAGGCCGCGATGTCCTCCCGGGCGATCCGGTACAGCGGCCGGATGATCCGCGTGCCGTTCCGCGTTTCCATGGGCGGCAGCGCCTCGAGCCGTCCGGCATACAGCATGCCGGCGAGGGTGCGCTCCGCCGCGTCGCTGAGACAGCCGGTCACCGCGGCGCAGTCGTATGCCTCGCCGGGCCGCGCCAGCCGGAACGGTATCCGCCCGTGCGCCTGCAGCTGCCGCAGCAGCGTGGCGATCAGCACGCTCTCCGCGCCGGTCTCCTCCGGCAGCGCCACGGTATCGCCCTACCGGATCAGCCGGTAGCGCAGCACCGCCGCCATGAACGGCGTCCAGACCTCCTTCCGGAAGGGCTTGTACAGGCTGCGGGTCAGGCTTTCGGATCGCGTCAGGTCCTTCATGGCGGGGTTCCTTTCTCACTTTTCTGCGATGATTGTAGTGCGGCACCGAAGGTTCTGTCAATCCTTTTTTCAGAGAACGCTCCGGCCTCTGTCATGATGCCGAAGTTGTTGATGATGTAAGTCTGCACCCTGTTAAACACAGACACATTACGGATACCACAGATGATGCATTATTTCAAGGTTAACGGTGTATTTTTTGTCGTTTTCTTCATTTTTACCCCGTTAACCGTATTTTAGAGAGAAGAAGGAGAGATCGCAGGCAAACCCGGGCATCCCTCTTTTTTTCCGCCCTCCGCCCGGTTGTAAAGCTTTTGAAATAAAAATTTGAAATTTTGTAACTTTTTTGTTTTTTATTTGCAGGAATTGCCGGTACGGGCGGCGAAATACAGCAAACAGGGAAAGTGGCAGGATGACACTCATGCCCGCTTTCCGGATGAAGAAATACCCGGAGGCCCCGGCAACCGGCGGCTTCCTCTGCAAAGGGCAGGTGCGGACAATGGCAAAGAAACGCAAGCGCAACACGGTACGGAACGTACTGATCGTGGCGGTGCTGCTGGGCGTGCTGGCGGCGGGCTGCTATTTCGGCGGCAATTACATCACCCAGTGGCGCGCGGACCGTCTGGCGGAGCGTCAGGCGGAGGTCGAGGTCATCAACCAGCAGCGCAGCGAGGAATACGCGGCGGAGCTGGCGGATTTTGAGAACCAGTCCTCCGGCGGCGCGAATCAGGCGTGGCCGACGCAGCAGATGGTCGGCTGGGACGTGGTCGATCTGACCAACTATCCGCTGGAAAGCCCCACCAGCACCTCCGTGACCCGCGCGGAGCTGATGCACGGCGGCATGCTGCTGGTGAATCAGTGGCACTCCCGCCCGGAGGATTTCTCCGAGGATGAGCTGGTCAGCGTCGGCACCTACTCCGACGGCGCCATCGGCGTGGACAAGTACAGCATCCAGCTGTTCCCCAACGCCATCGACGCGCTGAAGGAGGCGGTCGAGGCCGCCAGGGCCGAGGGTCTGGAGCATTATGTCGTGTCCGAGGGCTACCGCAGCTGGGACGACCAGAACACGCTGTTCCAGAGCCGTATGTCCAAGCTGAGCAGCAAGTACAGCGGCGATGAGCTGATCGAGGTCACCAAGACCTACGTGAACTATCCCGGCACCAGCGAGTACAACACCGGCCTGTCCTTCACCCTGCATATGTACGAGAAGGACAACACCCAGCTGAACGGCAGCTCCTTCACCGACACCGACCAGGGCAAGTGGATGTGTGAAAACTGCTGGAAGTACGGCCTCGTGTTCCGCTTCCCGAAGTACAACTACCCGCTGGACGGCACGATGGACAAATCCTACAAGACGGGCGTCAGCGTCACGCTGAACCTGTTCCGCTATGTGGGCAAGGGCAACGCCGCCGTGATGCACGCCATGGACTTCTGCCTGGAGGAATACATCGATTACCTGGCCGAGCATCCGCATATCGCCGTGTTTGAGGACGGCGTGCTGAAGTACGAGATCTACCGCCAGTATGTGGGCGATGCCGAAAGCATCAGCCTGGAGCTGGCCGGCCGCGCCTCCTCCTGGGAATCCTCCCTGGACAACATGGGCTACGCCGTGACCGTGTTCTCCTACTGATCGTTTCCACGCTGCTCCCGGCTTTTCGGAGCCCGGGAGCAGTTTCTCACTGTACACGCAGGCTTCCGGCCGTCCGCGTCGTTCTATACGCGGAGACCGACCCAATCTGATGTTCCGGAGGATATTGACCGATGAAGAAGCTGATGGCCCTGGTGCTGACCGTATCGCTGCTGCTGTGCGCCGCCCTCGCGACGGCGGAGGAGGTCAGCGCCGATACGAAGCTGTATTACAATCCCGACGGCGGCGCGTATTATCACGCGGACGCCTCCTGCACGGCCGTGGCCTGGAAGTACCGCCCCCTGAGCGGCAGCTTCACCTACGGCGAGCTGGACGACGAGGCCTATGCCGCGCTGATGCCCTGCGCCACCTGCTCCGCCCCCGCCCGCGGCCTGCTGGAATCCACCGCCGCGGAAGAGGAAACCGCGCAGGAGGAAGTCTACGATGTCGCCAACGCCCTGGAGACCTACGACGCCGCCGTGAACGCCGCCGAGGACATCCTCAGGACCACCGGCCTGGTGGACGAGGCGGAGCTGGCGGGCATCCGCGAGGCCGACGCCACCCTCTTCTACAACAAGGACGGCGGCAAGAGCTACCACAAGGATATGAACTGCGGCAGCGTGGCGGAGAAGTATCTGCCGCTGACGGGCACCCTCGTTTACAGCGAGCTGACTGACAAAAAGTACGCCTCCCTGACGCCCTGCGCCACCTGCGACGCCCCCGCGCGCCCCGGTGACAGCACCATCCTGATGACCTGCTCCTTCACCGACCAGACCGAGGATGACGCCGCCCAGTGGACGGTGACCTACACCCGCGGCGGCTCCGCGCTCTGCACCGTGGTGCTGAACGCCGAAAACGGCTACATGGTCTCCATGAGCATGGCCTCCGGCGAAACAGCGGAATGACCCACGCTTCAACAAAAGCAGTCCGGCGCACAACCGGGCTGCTTTTTTGATGGGTCGGACACTCATTCACTTTTCCGCCAGCTGCTTTTCCACCTTCATGATGACCCTGAGGCGGTCGGCGGCGCGGCCGTTCTCCAGCTCCTCCAGGTCCAGCACGGCGATGCCCAGCTGCGCCGCGCGGTGACGGGCCGCCGCGCAGCAATTTTCCGTCGTCACGATGACGGCCTTGGCGCCCTTGCCGCCGAAGCGGTCCCGCAGGATCGCCAGCTCGTTCAGCGCCTCGGTGCGCACCTCGCAGGCCTTGCAGCTGATGAACAGCGGCAGCACGCCCCGGGCCGCCACCACATCGATCTCGTTGCACACATTGTCCCGGCCCGCCGCGTCGTCCCAGTCCACCACGGCGGAGCTGATGATATCATCGAAGATCCCCGCCTCCACGCAGGCGTTCCAGGTGTACAGCTCCAGCACGCTGCCCACATCCCGCAGCCAGGCGCGGGTCTGGGCGTCGGCAAAGGTGAAGCGCACCCGCTCGCCCTCCGTCACGCTCAGGTCATGGATGAAGCCGATGGCCTGAAGGTCCGCCAGCAGCGCGGGATCCGCCTGCACGGCGCGGCCATGCTCGCCCTTCTGCGTCCAGGCGCCCTCCGCCGTCAGCTCCGGCTCCTCCCGCTGCCCCGGCTGGGAGATCCGCTGCAGATACAGGATGGCGTCCGTCCAGCCGCGCCGGTAGCGCAGGAAGACGCGGAAGAAGGGCGTGAAGCTCTCCCGGCGGCCCATCAGCAGGCTGTTGTCCACCCTCCCCTGCCGCAGCCGGCCGCCGGCCATGCGGAAGAAATCCGCCACGGAATACCGCAGCGTGCAGGGCAGCCCGGCGGCGAAATCCGCGTGGCACAGGTTGTAGAAGCGGTTCTGATGCCGGGAATAGGTGAAGGCCGGCGTGCCGCTGCTCTGGCAGAACCTGCCCGCCGCGAACAGCGCGGCATCGGTGCCGCCGCCCACATCCACCGCGATATCCTCATACCGCTCCCCCAGCGCGCGCAGCTGCCGCAGCAGGTCCTCCGCGTCGAACAGGTCGCTCTCCGTCATCAGCAGCTCCGGGGCCAGGCCGCGCTCCCGGAAGAACCGCCGCAGCGCTTCCGCGCGCTTTTTGTCCGCCGCGATCTCCGGCGGACAGAGGTACACCACGCGCTCCGGCCGGAAGGTCTCCGGGCCCAGCACGTTTTCGATGGCCAGGGTGGAATACAGCTCGATCAGCGTTTTCATGCGTCCGCCTCCTCGTTCAGGCCCGGCAGCGGCAGCCGCTGCAAAAGGCCGATGATCTGCCCGGAAAGCACCACCGTCACCGCGGACCATACGATCCGCGTCACGGGGATATAGCTCAGCGACAGCAGCAGCACGGCGGCGTCGCTGGCCAGATAGATCCACTGGATGCCCACCCGCAGCCGCCGGGACAGCACCATGGCGATGGCGTCGTCCCCGCTGAGAGCCGCGCCGGCCCGCACGCTCAGCCCCGCGCCCACGCCGATGAAGCAGGCGCCGCTCACCGCGGCCACCGCCGGCGAGGCGATGAGGGCGGGCAGCAGCGGCGCGAAGGGCTCCAGCAGCGCATAGAACACGGCGTACATCGCGCAGCCGACCGCCGAGCGCAGCAGGAACCGCCGCCCCAGCTGCCGCCAGCCGATGAAGAAGCACACGCCGTTCAGCGCCACGCTGGTCAGCGCGGGCGAAAGGCCCGTCCAGTGCTGCAGCAGCAGCGTCAGCCCCAGGGTGCCGCCCTCCGTCACCTGCGACCAGGCATGGATATTGCACAGCCCGAACGCCTGGATCAGGCTGCCCAGCAGCAGCCAGGAAAGCCGCGCCGGGTCGATCTTTCTGTTCACACAGCCACCTCCGCGCGGCCGAAAAACCGGACAGCCGCCGCGGCAGCCGTCCGGTCAGGTTCAAAAAGCTCAGTCGTTGGTCTGATAGCGCCAGGCGCGGGCACGGTCGCCGGCGTTCAGCGTGCGCTTGCGCATGCGCAGGGACTTGGGGGTGATCTCCAGCAGCTCGTCGTCGTCGATGAACTCCAGGCACTCCTCCAGCGTCAGCGGATGCACGGAGATCAGGCGCATGCTCTCCTCAGAGGCGGAGGCGTTGCGCATGTTGGTCACGTGCTTGGCCTTGCAGACGTTGACCACCAGGTCGCCCGGGCGGGCGTTCTGGCCGACGATCATGCCCTCGTACACATCCACCTGGGAGCCGATGAACAGCGTGCCGCGCTCCTGGGTGTAGAACAGGCCGTAGGAGGTGGAAACGCCGGTCTCATGAGCCACCAGCGCGCCGAACTGGCGGTGCGGGATGTCGCCCTTGACGGGCTCGTAGCGCTCGAAGGTCGAGGACATGATGCCCTCGCCGCGGGTATCGGTCATGAACTCGCTGCGGTAGCCGAACAGGCCGCGGGACGGCACCAGGAACTCCATGCGCACGCGGTCGGTGCCGGTCATATGCTCCAGCATGCCGCGGCGGCGGCCGATCTTTTCAATGACGGCGCCGGCGCTGGCCTGGGGCGTATCCACCACCAGGCGCTCGATGGGCTCGCACTTCACGCCGTCGATGGTCTGATAGATGACGCGGGGCTTCGACACGGCGAACTCATAGCCCTGGCGGCGCATGTTCTCGATGAGGATGGACAGATGCAGCTCACCGCGGCCGCAGACCTCAAAGGCATCGGTGGAGGCGGTGTCGTTCACGCGCAGGGAAACGTCGGTCTGCAGCTCGCGCATCAGGCGGGCGCGCAGGTGACGGCTGGTCACATAGGTGCCCTCACGGCCGGCGAAGGGGCTGTCGTTGACGGAGAAGGTCATGCTCACGGTGGGCTCGCTGATCTTCACGAAGGGCAGGCCCTCGACGCAGTCCGGCACGCACACGGTGTCGCCGATGGAGATATCCTCCATGCCGCTCATGGCCACGATGTCGCCCATGCTCACTTCCTTGGCGGGCACACGCTTCAGGCCGTCGTACTGGCTCAGGCCGGTCAGGCGCCACTGGGGGCTGGTCTTGCCGGTCTCGAGGTTGGTGGTCACCACCATCTGGCCCTCCCTGAAGCAGCCGCGGGCGATGCGGCCCACGCCGATACGGCCGACATAGTCAGAGTAATCGATGGTGGAGATCAGCACCTGGGCCGGGCCTTCGGGATCGCCCTCGGGCGCGGGGATGTACTTCAGGATGGCGTCGAACAGCGGGCGCAGGTCGGTGCCGGGCCGGCTCATATCCAGCGTCGCGGTGCCCTGGCGCGCGGAAACATACAGGATGGGATTGTCCAGGATGCTCTCATCGGCCTCCAGGTCGATGAGCAGGTCCATGATCTCGTTCACCACCTCGTCGCAGCGGGCGTCGGGGCGGTCCACCTTGTTGATGACGATCAGCACCTTCAGCTTCAGGGCCAGGGCCTTCTGCAGCACGAAGCGGGTCTGGGGCATCGGGCCCTCAAAGCTGTCCACCAGCAGCAGCACGCCGTCCACCATCTTCAGCACGCGCTCCACCTCGCCGCCGAAATCGGCGTGGCCGGGGGTGTCGACGATGTTGATCTTGGTGTTGCCGTAATGCACGGCGGTGTTCTTGGACAGGATGGTGATGCCGCGCTCGCGCTCGATGTCGTTGGAGTCCATCACGCGGTCCACGGTGGCCTGGTTCTCACGGTAAATACCGCCCTGCTTCAGCAGCTGGTCGACCAGGGTCGTCTTGCCGTGGTCAACATGGGCGATGATGGCAATGTTGCGGATATCTTCACGGATCATAATCTTCTCTCCTCTTTCGTTGCAGCGCAGCCCCCGGGAATTGTCAAGGGGCCGCAGCCCCTTGACTGCCTTCCGCAATGCCGGCTTTGCCGGCCTCCTTCTCAGACCGCAGGTCTGAGAAGGAAAGCGCATGCTTTACAGGCGGTTGGCGGTCTCGGCCAGCTCCAGGCCCTCGTTGTTCTCACAGGCCAGGCGGATGCTCCATTCGTTCTCGAACAGCAGCACATCGCGCCCGCGGCTGTCCCTGGCGCGGCCGGAGGTGGATGTGAGCTTCAGCTCCTCCACGGGCTTCGGGGTCGCCACGACCCAGCGGACATGGCGGAAGGGCATGCCCTCCATCACGATCTGCGTCTGGTACTCGGTCTTCAGCCGGTGCTCCAGCACCTCGAACTGCAGCACGCCGACGACGCCCACCATGAACTCCTCGCGGCCCGTTTCCGTGCGCACGAAGGTCTGGATGGCGCCCTCCTCGGCCAGCTGGCTGATGCCCTTCTGGAACTGCTTGCGCTTCATGCTGTCCAGCGGGCGCACGCGGTTGAAGAACTCAGGGGCGAACACGGGGATGTTTTCGTAGTGCAGCTTCGGGCCGGTGGACAGGGTATCGCCCAGCTGATAGATGCCGGGATCGAACAGGCCGATGATGTCGCCGGCCCAGGCCTCCTCCACAGCCTCGCGCTCGTCCGCCATGAACTGCTGGGGCTGCTTCAGCGCCACCTGCTTGTTGGTGCCGCTGTGCCACACCTCCATGCCCTTCTCATACGCGCCGGACACGATGCGCATGAAGGCCAGGCGGTCGCGGTGTGCGGGGTTCATGTTGGCCTGGATCTTGAACACGAAGCCGGAGAAATACGGCTCCTCGGGGCCGATCTCGCCCTGGTCGCTCAGGCGGGGCAGGGGCGGCGGCGTGTACTGCAGGAAGCGCTCCAGGAAGGGCTCCACGCCGAAGTTCGTGACGGCGGAGCCGAAGAACATGGGCGTCAGCTCGCCCCGGCGCACGGCGTCCAGATCGAAGGCGTCGCCTGCCTCGTCCAGCAGCTCGATCTCCTCCATGAGGCGTTCGCGGTAATGCGCGGCCAGCGCCTGCTCCAGCGCGGGATCGTCCAGCGGGATGTCGGTCTTCTCGACCATCTTCTTGCCGTGATCGCCGCCGGTGTACAGCTCCACCACGCGGGTATCGCGGTGATACACGCCCTGAAAGTCGCCGTCCACGCCGATGGGCCAGTTGATCGGGCAGGAGCGGATGCCCAGCACCTGCTCCAGCTCCTCCATCAGGGCGAAGGGATCCTTGGCCGCGCGGTCCATCTTGTTCACGAAGGTGAAGATGGGGATGTTGCGCATCCGGCACACCTTGAACAGCTTGATGGTCTGGGCCTCGACGCCCTTGGCGGCGTCGATCAGCATCACGGCGGCGTCCGCCGCGACCAGCACACGGTAGGTATCCTCGGAGAAGTCCTGGTGACCGGGGGTGTCCAGAATATTGATATGATAGCCGTCAAACTCGAACTGCATGGCGGAAGAGGTCACGGAAATGCCGCGCTGCTTTTCGATGTCCATCCAGTCGGAGGTGGCGTGCTTGTCACTTTTGCGGGCCTTGACGCTGCCGGCCGAGCGGATGGCGCCGCTGTACAACAGCAGCTTTTCCGTCAGCGTGGTTTTGCCGGCGTCAGGGTGGGAGATGATGGCGAAGGTGCGGCGCTTGTCCACCTGCTCGTGGAGAAGGTCGCGGAACGCCTGGGTATCGGTTGCGGGCAGCATGGCTTTCCTCCCCAAAATTCGTTGCTCGGGTTCGTGTCACACAACTGATTATTTTACCTTTGCAGGCGTATGCCTGTCAAGGGTTTGGTGAAAAAAAGGCGGGAGCCGGATCATCCTCCGGCTCCCGTTGTCTTATCCTTCCGGCAGCGCCGCGGCGCCCTCGGGCAGCGGCTCTTCCTTTTCCACCGCGATGCGGTCGTCCCGCAGCACCAGGCGCACGCTGTCGCCCAGGGCAATATGGCCGGTGATCAGCTCCTCGGACAGGGTATCCTCCACCACCCGCTGAATGACGCGGCGCAGCGGGCGGGCGCCGAACTTCGGATCGAAGCCCTCCTCCGCCAGGTGGTTCGCCGCCTCGGTGCTCCAGGTCATGGTGATGCCGCTCTGCAGCAGCCGCGCGGCCACCTGCTCCAGCATCATGTCCGTGATGCGGCGGATCTCCTCGCTGCCCAGGGCGTGGAACACGATCATCTCGTCGATACGGTTGATGAACTCCGGCCGGAACAGCTCCTTCACGTTCTTCATGATGGCGGCCTTCATCTCATCGTAGTTGGCGCTGTCCGCGCGGGTGCGGCTGCCGAAGCCCATGGCGCGGGCCTCCTGCAGATCGTGCGCGCCGGCGTTGGAGGTCATCACGATGATGGTGTTCTTGAAGGAGACCACGCGGCCCGTGTTGTCCGTCAGCCGGCCGTCCTCCAGGATCTGCAGCAGGATGTTGAACACATCCGGGTGCGCCTTCTCCACCTCGTCCAGCAGCACCACGCTGTAGGGCTTGCGTCGCACGGCCTCCGTCAGCTGGCCGCCCTCCTCAAAGCCCACATAGCCGGGAGGCGCGCCCACCAGCCGGGACACGGTGTGCTTCTCCATGTACTCGCTCATGTCCACGCGGATCACGGCGTTCTCGTCGCCGAACATGGCCTCGCCCAGGGCGCGGCACAGCTCGGTCTTGCCCACGCCGGTGGGGCCGAGGAAGATGAAGCTGCCGATGGGGCGCTTCGGATCCTTCAGGCCCGCGCGGGCCCGGCGGATGGCCCGCGCCACGGCGCTGACAGCCTCCTCCTGGCCGATGACGCGGCCGTGGAGCGTGTCCTCCAGATGGGTCAGCCTGTCCGCCTCGGTCTCGGTCATCCGGCTGACGGGGATGCCCGTCCACTGGGACACGACCCGGGCGATGTCGTCGGTGCTGACTTCCTTGCGGACCTCCTTCTGCCGGGCCTCCCACGCGGCGCGGCGGGCCTCCAGCTCGGTGCGCAGCGCGTGCTCGCGGTCGCGCAGGGCGGCCGCCTGCTCGTAATCCTGGTGGGCGATGGCCTCCTTCTTGGCGTTGACGGTCTCCTCCAGCGCCTTCTCCTGGGCATGCAGGTCCGGCGGCGCGGTGAAGGACTCGATGCGCAGCTTTGCCGCGGCCTCGTCCATCAGATCCACCGCCTTGTCCGGCAGGAAGCGCTCGGAGATGTACCGCTCGGACAGCGTCACCGCGGCCTTCAGCGCCTCGTCGGGGATGCGGATGCCGTGGTGCTTCTCGTACCGCTCCCGCAGGCCGCGCAGGATATCGACGGCCTCGGCCTCCGTCGGCTCGCCCACGGTGATGGGCTGGAAGCGGCGCTCCAGGGCGGTGTCCTTCTCGATGCGCTTGCGGTACTCCGCCAGCGTGGTGGCGCCGATGACCTGCAGCTCGCCCCGGGCCAGCGCCGGCTTGAGGATGTTCGCCGCGTCCATCGAGCCCTCCGCCTGGCCCGCGCCCACGATGTTGTGCAGCTCGTCGATGAACAGCAGCACGTCGCCGGCGCGGCTCGCCGCGTCGATGACGTTCTTCATGCGCTCCTCGAACTCGCCGCGGTACTTGCTGCCCGCCACCATGCTGCCGATATCCAGCGACAGCACATGCTTGCCGATGAGCATATCCGGCACGTTGCCGGCGGCGATGCGCTGCGCCAGGCCCTCCGCCACGGCGCTCTTGCCCACGCCCGGCTCGCCGATCAGCACGGGATTGTTCTTCGTGCGGCGGATGAGGATCTGGATCATGCGCTGCAGCTCGGTCTCACGGCCGATGACGGGATCGAGATCGCCCTTCGCGGCGGCCTCGGTCAGGTCGCGGCTGTACTGGGCCAGCACCTTGCGGCGCTCCTCCTCCTCGTTTTTGCGCTGGCTCTGCTCGCGGTCCGCGCGCTCCTGCCGGCGGCGCTCCGGGGGCGCGGGCCGGATCACATCCGGCTGCTCCTCCTTGGCCTGCTCTTTCGCCCGGCCGGTCAGCTCCTCCCGCACTGCGTCCATGTCGACGCCGGCCTCCCGCAGCAGCTCACCGGCGGCGCCGTTGTCCGCCAGCAGCGCCAGCCACAGATGCGCCGTGCCGACGAAGGTGCTGCCCAGCCGGCGCGCCTCGATGACCGAAAGCTCCAGCACATGGCGCGCCCGGGCCGTCATGTCGCCCCGGGGCGAGATCGTCGTTTCCGGCTGCTGCATGGCGCTGACGCGCTCCAGCACGGTTTCGCGGCTCAGCTTTTCCCGCACCTGCTCCGGCACGTCCTCCGGGATCGACAGCAGGCCCAGCAGCAGATGCTCCGGCCCCATGAACTGCCGCAGCTCGCGTGCCTGGCGGCGGGCCTCGTTCATCGCCCGCGCCGCCTTTTCACTGAATTGTCCGAAGATCACTCGGCTTTCATCTCCTTTTCCCGTCCCGGGCCGGTCAGCATCGCCCGGATGACCCCGGCACGCTCCTCGGTCAGGGCGTCGTCGCTGAGGCGGGTCTCCGCCCGGGCGCGCAGGTTCGCGTCCTGCACGTCCTCCAGCATCCGGTCCAGCCGCTCCGTCGTGACCGGCAGCAACTTCAGCACCGCGCCCAGCCGCACGAAGGACCACACGCGGTAAAACTCCTTCATCGGCATCACGCGGGCATACAGCATGGTGCCCCAGGAGCGGTAGATATTGTCCTCCAGGAAGACCCGGCGGTCCGCCATGGTCTTCTCCCGCAGCGCGCGCTCCATATCCGCCAGCTGATGCCCCACGGCCGTGACCGCGGCGATCAGCTCCTGCTCGGTGCGCCCCAGCGTCACCTGGTTGCTGACCAGATACAGGTTGCCCAGCGCCTCGGAGCCCTCGCCGTACACGCCGCGGATCGTCAGGCCCACCTTGGCCACGATCTGCCCGACGTCGCCCATCTGCTTGCACAGCGTCAGCATCGGCAGATGCATCAGCAGCGAGGCGCGCATGCCCGTGCCGGTGTTGGTGGGATACGCGGTGAGGTAGCCCCACTGCTCGTCAAAGGCGAAGCTCACCTGGCGGGACAGGGCGTCCTCGACCCGGAAGCAGCTGTCCGCCGCCCCCTGCAGGTCCAGCCCGGCGCGCACCGCCTGGATGCGGAGGTGATCCTCCTCGTTGATCATGATGACGACGCTTTCGTCCTCCTTCAGCAGCACGGCCGCCGTTTCGGGGCTGCGGAGCAGATCGCGGCTGATGATGTGGTATTCCGCCAGGGATTCCCGCTGCGTGCGGGTCAGCTCGCTCAGCTGGATCAGCCGGAAGCCCTTGTCCGCCCCGGCCAGCCGCAGCGCGTTCGCCGTGCGGGATACGCACCGCTGCGCCACCTCCGGCTGACCGGACAGCTCGAAGGGAAAGTCCTCATAGTTGCGGGCCAGCCGCACCCGGGAGGACAGCACGGTCGGATCGTTCATGCCTGCTCCTCCTCCCCCGACATGGCGCGGATGCGGTCCCGAAGCACCGCCGCCGTTTCAAAGTCCTCCTGCGCCACCGCGGCCTCCAGCTGACGGGTCAGCTCCTGACGGCGTAAGCGCAGCTGCTGCGCCTCGGAGGTGTTCAGCGGCTTGCGCCCGGCGTGCTGCACCCGGCCATGGATCTGCTGCAGCATCGGCTGAAGCTGCTCGCGGAAGGTCTGGTAGCAGGCGGGGCAGCCCAGATGGCCGGTCTTGGTGAAGCTGCTCAGGGTGGTGTGGCAGCGCGGGCACACGATGTCCGGCTTGTCCTCCGTCTCCTCCGGCTCCTCGCGGCCGGTGAAATCCGCGCCGGTGATGGCCGACAGCAGCGAGGACAGCAGCGTTCTGATGTTCCCGCTCTGCAGGCCCGAGTTCATTTTCTCCATACATTCGCTGCAGAGATGGCGCGTGGTCACGCTGTCCCCCGCCATCACGGAGACCGTGTAGCAGGCCTCGTTGGTCTGGCATTCCTCACAGAGCATCGCTGTCGCCTCCTTCTTTCGTTTCGTCTTCCTGCTGGTTCCGCGCCACCTCGGTCAGCATGCTCTTCAGCAGCCGGGCGCGCAGCGCGTCCTTCATGTTTTCGGGCATGGGCACCGCCAGCGCCGCCGGGGACACCGCGGCCTTCATCACCGAGGCGGTCTCCTGCGAAACCGCGCCGCGCTCCTCCAGCTGGCCGATGATGCGCACCGCCTCCGCCGCGCTGACGCTGTCGCCGATGCGCGTGTGGATCAGGTACATCATCTGCTGCCCGGCCGGCACCATCACCCGCACGATGCGGATGTACCCGCCGCCGCCCCGGCGTGATTCGATCACGTAGCCCTGCTATGGCGAGAACCGGGTCGCCAGCACATAGTTGATCTGGCTCGGCGCGCAGCCGAAGTATTCCGCCAGCTCGTTGCGCTTCAGCTCGACCTGGGGCTCGCCCTCCTCCATCAGCATTTTGATGAAGCTCTCAATGGAATCGCTCAATCGCATATCGTTCACCCCTTCGGGATCGGTTCTGACTTTCTTTGACCATTCGCATTATAACCGATGACGCGCGGTTTGGCAAGGGGATTTTTGAGGAGGCGGAGGATTGAGGCCTTGTTTGGATACTGCCAAGGTCCCCGGCGGCTGCCGTTGCTGTTTGAAGGTCTGTCCGCAACACTTTTATATGGCGTAGCGCATTGTTGACTTGAATCCTGCGCCCGTGCGTTATCTTA
>R14__coassemble_1003_pt1 | contig 15866 bp, 14 predicted proteins | sample R14__metabat2_high_PE_015 | metagenome-assembled genome bin R14
GCCCGCGGCCGAGCGTGCCCTGACGGAGGCGCAGAACGCGAAGCGGGAGCGGGATAACGCGCTGCAAACCGCGGAGCAGGCCGTGCGGATGGCAGCGGAGGAGGTCACGAAGGCGGCCGCCGGGCTGATGCCGGAGGGCTGGACACCCGCGCAGCTGCGGGACGCCCTTGAGGAGAACCGGCGGGAGCGGCAGACACAGCGGCAGCTGATCGACCGGGCTGTGGCGGATCTGAAGCGCCAGGGGGAGATCGCCGAGCAGCTGCACACCCTGGAGGAGGAGCGGCAAGCACAGGAGAGCCTCCGCGCCGGGAATCAAACGCGGGCCGCGGAGCAGACGCAGCGTCTGGAAGGCCTGCGGACACAGATCGACGAAAAGAAGCGCGGCCTGCTCTACGCCTCCCGGGCGGAGGCGGATGCCGCCGTCACGCAAAAAACGAACCGCCGGGAAGCGCTGCAGAACGCCATCCGGGAGACGGGCGAGCGGCTGCTGGAGACCGTCAACCGGCTGTCGGAGCTGGGCGGGCAGGCCACGATCCTCCGGGAGCAGCTGGAAGGCGCGCCGGTCTGTGAGCTGGAACAGCTGTAGCAGGCCATGAACAATGCCCGGGCAGCCTATGAACGGGCCGACAAGGCGGAGCGCGCTGCTTTCAGCCGCAGCCAGAGCAACGGCGCCCAGCGGGATACGCTGCTGCAAAAGGCGGAGGACGCGGCGCGGCTGGAAAAAGAGTACCGCATGATGCAGGATGTCGCCGCCACGGCCAACGGCAAAATCAGCGGCCAGGCCAAGATCACGCTGGAAACCTATATGCAGATGGCGCTGTTTGAGCGCATCATCCGGAACGCCAACCACCGACTGAAGCATATGTCGCGGCAGCAGTATGAGCTGAAGCTACGCCCCGTGGCGGACGCGGGCGTGCAGGGGCAGACGGGCCTCGACCTGGATGTGACCGACCATTACAACGGCACCGTCCGTGAGATCAACACGCTGTCGGGCGGCGAGAGCTTCCTGGCCGCTCTTGCCCTGGCACTGGGCATGTCGGACACGATCCAGGCCGGCGCGGCCTCCGCCGTCAGGCTCGATACGATGTTCGTGGACGAGGGCTTCGGCTCCCTGAGCGGCAGCTTCCTGTCGCTGGCCATGGACGAGCTGATCGATACGGCCGAAAACGGCCACCGGCTGATCGGCATCATCTCCCATGTGGAGGATGTGAAGAGCCAGCTGCCGCGCCGCATCGAGGTCACCAAGCTGCCCAGCGGCGGCAGCGTGGCCGTGATCCGCTGACCGGATCCGCAAATGAAAAGGGCCGCCGTTCCCATGCGGAGCGGCGGCCCTTGTGCCGCAATGCGGTTTTGTATCAAAATGGAGCCCTGCTTCCACGATCGGGCCCTGACTTTGATACGAAGTCAGCGTCCGATTTTGATGTCAAAAATGCTGGCCTGCCCCGCAGAGCGCTCTCTGAGATCTTCATCCTCCGATAACCGCGCCGATACAGACGGGCGGCGCCGCGTTACCGCGTTTTTCGCTGGTAGCTTTCAAAAAAGGAAAGATACAGGGCCGTGATGACCCGGCAGTCCCGCAGATTGAGATGGAACAGCTCCTCGATCCGCTGGATCCGGTACATCACGGTATTTTTGTGGATGATCAGCTTCTTCGCCGTCTTCTGGTAATTCATTTCGTTGAGCAGATAGACCCGGAGCGTTCGCAGATATTCCGTTTCATGCTCCTGATCATGCCGGCGGATCAGATCGATCGCGGGATGGTAAAGGCTCATTCCATTGGGACTTCGTTTTAATACCAAATAGGAGATCGGCATTTTGTAGTTTTCAACAAGGACCACCCGCTCCTCCGCCTCATCGAACGCGGCAAGATCGATCGTCCGCTGGCAGGCATGCAGATGATTGAGGATCGTCTTGAGGTCGCTGAACGGCTCGCTGACCGCGATCCGGGGCAGCTCCGGGAAGAGCTGCTCCAGCCGGTCCAGGTCCATATCGTCATAGGCTTTCCCGAGGATGACGATCCCGCCCCGGTATTCCACCGGCCAGGCGCTTTCGTACCGCGCGCAGAACCGTACGATCCGGTCCCACAGCTCCGGCGGCAGGGCGTCCCCGAGCGGCGGCAGATAGACGATCTGCCACTGACGGATGCGGTTGAGCTCAGAATCATACAAACGATGCGTGTGCACCCACTCGGACGGGTCACCGTTGAGCAGACCGGACAGATAAACCTGCATGGAGAAGGTCATCTGACCGGTCACATACTTGTTCAGCCGCAGCGCCAGCAGAAAATACGGCGCCATGAACTCCACCATCTCCATGGTGTCCTTCAGGTCATCCTTCGGCTGGGTCACCGGCACATCCAGCACACCGAGCATATTGGATTCCCAGAAGCAGCCGCAATTCACATGGGGATACCGCATCATCGGAAAAACGCCGGCAAAAGCGTGCCTTTGTGCCAGCTTTTCATCAATATAGCGTACTCTTTCGCGGATCTCTTCCGGATTGGAGAAACGGAAATGATCGGCATACTCCTCCACCAGCTCCTGAGTGTAATTTTCCGACCTGGCAATGATCGTGCGGGTGGTGATGGTGATCGCTACCGGAAGCCCCAGAAACTCCGACGCACAGGTGCACATCTGTCCCAGGGTCGCCTCATCGGCGATCAGGTCGAGAAAAGCGATTTTGATCTGATCCGTCAGCCTTTGATTCATGTTTCCTCCAAAGTTAGTCTGGATTAATCCTGTTTGTGTAATTCACAAAACCTTTTTGCAAGGTTTTTTTCACATACATAGACAAAAGCTTGTCAAGGCTGGTATGATTATACTGTCTTTCGACCATATCGTCAAGTGCCGGGATCATATCTTTCACAGAGTGGTTTGTGTCATGCACAATGGTCGGCGGATGACATCCAACAAAAGAGAGGAGCACCCCTCATGAGCAGAACCATTACCATGAAGGTCAACGGTCGGACAGAAGTCTTCACCGTCGGCCATGACGGCTCCCGGTTTTCCATCCCGGACGAGGAGAAGCTGATCGACACCCTGCGCAAGCGTCTGGGGCTGACCGGCACCAAGCTGGCCTGCGGTCAGGGGGCCTGCGGCTGCTGCACCGTCCTGAAGGACAACGTTGCGGTCCCCAGCTGCCAGCTACTGACCGTGGATTGCGACGGCTGCGATATCGTGACGATCGAGGGCCTTGCGGATCCCAGGACCGGCAAGCTGGATCCGCTGCAGCAGCTTTTCGTGGACGACTATGCCTTCCAGTGCGGCTACTGCACGCCGGGCATCATCATGGCGCTGAAGGGTCTGTATCTGCAGAACCCCAATCCGACCGCCGAGGAGGTCAAGGAGGCGCTGGCCGGCAATCTGTGCCGCTGCATTTCCCAGTACCATGTCTTTACCGCGGCTGAGCATTACCGTCAGCTGCTGAACGGGGAGGCGAAAGCATGAGCAACAAGCCTGAATACCGCTATTTCGGTAAAAACGTCAAGCGTCTGGACGCGGAGGCGATCGTCACCGGCAAGGCCATCTATACGGATGACGTCCAGTTCCAGAACCTGCTGTATGTCAAGACCCTTCGCTGCCCGTACGCCAGCGCGAAGATCAGGAGCATGGATATCAGCGAGGCCGAGAAGGTGCCCGGCGTCACCAGCGTCAACTACTACGGCAATCTGCCGGAGCAGTGCAAAAATTGGGGCATCAACGCGCCGGCCATCGTTCCGGTGCTGCATGATTACGGCTGCTACGCCGGCGACGTCGTCGCGGTTATCGCGGCGGAGACCGAGCAGGCCGCCGAGGCGGCCCGCGATCTCATCAAGGTCGAATACGAAGTGCTGAAGCCCGTGCTGACCGTCGAGGAGGCCATCGAGCCCGGCGCTCCGCTGGTCCATCCGGATACCTTCCCCACCGGCAATGTGGTGTTCCCGGTCATCCCGTACGTCGGCGAGGATATGCTGATGCACCTTGTCCGCGGCGATGTTGACAAAGCGTTCGAGGAGTGCGACTACATCGACGAGAGCGACGCCCACTATGATTCGCTGGGCTGCCCTGCCGCCATGGAGCCGCCGATCGTCGTCTGGCAGTATAACGCGGAACACAACGACTTCCATGCCTGGGCCTCCACGCAGACGCCGCACGGCTATCGTCTGGCGGCCATGAACTGCATGGCGGGCATGAAGAACGATACCACCGTGGTGAACGTGGGCGGCGGCTTCGGCAACAAGGCGCCCATGAACGCGCCGACCGTATTCGCCGGTGTCGCGGCGGTCGCCAACCCCGGCCGTCCCTGCAAGTACGCGCTGACCAAGACCGAGCAGCTCATCGGCTTTGACGAGCGTATCGGCATGTTCATGCGCTTCAAGGTCGGCATCAAGGATGGCATCGTCCATGCCGTCAAGGGCACCTGCTACCTCGATTGCGGCGCGTACAACACCTGCGGTCAGTGGCAGATGGGCGTCGGCCTGGGCGAGGCGCAGATCGCTCTGGGCAAGTGCAAGAACTGGGACCTGGACGGCAAGATGGTCTTCACCAACCACGTGCAGACCGGTCCCGTCCGCGGCTTCGGCGGTCAGGAGATCAAGTGCGCCATGATGCCGATCATCGACCGTCTGGTCAAGAAGGCCGGACTGGACCCGGTCAAGTTCCTGGCGGACAACTTCGCGGCCACCGGCGACGGCTGGTACTGGCGCAATCAGGTCTGGTATGACTGCCGCGAGCAGAACTACGCCCCGGCCATCTATGAGACCGCCGAAAAGTTCGGCTGGAAGCAGAAGTGGGTCGGCTGGGACAAGCCCTACAAGATCGAGAACGGCCGCGCCTACGGCGTCGGTGTCTCCGACCACGGCAACGCGGACGTCGGCGAAGACGACTGCGTGGCGTATGTCCGTATCGATCCGGTGCAGGCGCGCGCCTATGTTCATCAGGCCGCTGCCGAGCAGGGCTGCGGTCAGCGCTCCAACCTGCGCAAGCCGGTGGCTGAGATCCTGAACATGAACATCGAGGATGTCATCATCGTTGAGCAGAACACCGAGAACCAGGGCTACGGTCAGGGACCTGCCGGCTCCCGCGGCTCCATCACCACGATGACCGCCGTGACCCGCGCCGCTGAGGACGCCCGCAACCAGCTGTTCTCGAAGGCGGCGGAGCATTGGCACGTCTCTCCCGATGAGATGGTCACCGAGAACGGCATGATCTGGCCGAAGAACCGCCCGGAGGAGAAGCTGCCCTGGGTGATGGCGCTGCCCTTTGCCTGGCAGGCGCACGGCATCGGCAAATATCATCATGACTACTCCAAGTCCAATTTCTGCGTCTACTTCGCGGAGGTCTCCGTTGACCTGGAGACCGGCGACGCCCGTCTGGAGAACGTCGCGGTCGGTTCCGACGTCGGTCAGGTCATCGACCCGGCCACGCTGGAAATGCAGTTCCACGGCGGCTTCGGTACGGCCTGCGCCGATACCGGTCTGATGGAGTAGAACGTCATCGACCGTCCGACCGGCCGCGCGATGACCGGCAACCTGATCGACTACAAGTGGCGCCCGTTCAACGAGTTCCCGCCGATCGACGTCGTCATCCAGGAGTCCCAGCCGAACGTTTCCCGCTGGAAGGCCGTCGGCCTGGGCGAGATCTCCGGCTCTGCCGGCCCGTCCGCGATGATGATGGCCATCTCCAACGCCATCGGCCGCGACTACTGCGAATACCCGGCGACCCGCCAGGGCATCCTGCGCGCGCTGGGCAAGCTGAAGGAGGATAAGTAAGATGAGGCCTTTCGAGCATAAAACCGCTGCCTCCTTTGAAGAGGCTTCCAGCATCCTGAAAGCTGAAAACGCCGCCATCCTGGCCGGCGGCACCGATATCCTCAACGCCGAGGAGCAGCAGATCCTGGAGAGCCATCCGGCTGTGATGGTGGATATCAAGCGCATTCCGGGCGCCGCGGGCATCACCGAGGCGGACGGCAGCATCACCATCGGCGCGCTGACCACGCTGACGGACACGGCAAACTCCGCTCTGCTGAAGGAAAAGGCGCCTGCTGTGGCGCAGGCCGCCTACAGCGTCGCGACGCCGCTCATCCGCAACATGGGCACCGTCGGCGGCAACCTCTGCCAGGACGTCCGCTGCTGGTTCTATCGTTATTCTCAGGAAATGGGCGGCCGTCTGAACTGCTCCCGCAAGGGCGGCGATCTCTGTTACGCCATTCAGGGCGAGAACCGCTATCATTCCGTCTACGGCGGCATGAAGACCCATGGCGGCGCCTGCCAGTCCGCCTGCCCGGCGCATACGGATATCGGTTCCTACATGGCTTCCATCCGCGCGGATAACTGGGACGAAGCCGCGAAGATCATTCTGAATGCCAACCCGATGCCGATGCTGACCTCCCGCATCTGCCCGCACGGCTGCCAGGATGCCTGCAATCAGAATCAGTACGGCGAGTCCGTGGCGATCCACTGCGTGGAGCGTACCCTGGGCGACTACATCATGGCGCATGCGGATCAGTATTATGCCGCGCCCGCCGCGGAGACCGGAAAAACCGTCGCCATCGTCGGCGCGGGCCCCGCGGGCCTTTCCGCCGCCTATTATCTGCGCAAGGCCGGCCACAGCGTGACCGTGATCGACGCGCACGAGAAGGCCGGCGGCGTGCTCCGCTACGGCATCCCGAACTATCGTCTGCCGAAGGATCTGGTCGACCGCTACAGCGACGCGCTGGCCGGTATGGGCATTCAGTTCAGGATGAACACCGCTGTCGGCAAGGACATTTCCGCGGAGGAGCTGATCGCCTCCTACGACAAGGTCTTCTTCGGCACCGGCGCCTGGAAGCAGCCGATCCTCGGTATCTCCGGCGAGAATCTGACGGAGTTCGGCCTCAACTTCCTGGTCGAGGTCAACACCTTCCTCAAGCAGAACATCGCGGATGACGTGCTGGTCTGCGGCGGCGGCAACGTGGCCATGGACGTGGCGCTTACCGCCAGGCGTCTGGGCGCGAAGAAGGTCACCCTGATCTGTCTGGAGCAGCGCGCGGAAATGCCCGCCACCGCGGAAGAGATCGCCCGCGCCGAGGAAGAGGGCGTTGTGGTGATCAACGGCTGGGGCCTCTCCGCCGTCGTTACGGACGCCGCCGGCAAGGTCTCCGGTCTCAAGTCCATGAAGTGCACCCGCGTCTATGACGAGAACCATCGCTTCTCCCCGGTCTACGATGAAAACGATACCCGGATCTATGAGGCCAAGACGATCATCCTGGCCACCGGTCAGCGTGTCGATACCGCTTTCCTGGGCGAGCAGCTCGGTGCGCAGCTGAAGACCGCGCGCGGTCTGTTCGATGTCGATCCGGAAACCTACCGCTCCAGGAATGTCAAGGTCTATGCGGGCGGCGATGCCGTCACCGGTCCGAACCTGGCCATCCGCGCGATCGCTGCCGGCGCCGCTGCCGGACGCGCCATGGCTGCCGAGCTGGGCAATGCCTGGAAGCCTTATGAAAAGGCCGCCGGCTTCCTGACCTATGACGTGGCGGGGATCAAACAGACGGAACAGGCGAAGCTGACCGAGCGTGCCGTTGAGGACCGCAACCTCGCCGATGAGGACGCGCAGAGCCTCTCCATGGCGGAAGCCAGGAAGGAAGCCGGCCGCTGCATGAACTGCGGCTGCTATTCCGTCAACGCCTCCGATCTGGCCAATGTGATGGTGGCGCTGGATGCCACGCTGGTGACCACCGCGAAGGAGATCGCGGCTCGCGACTTCTTCACCACAAAGCTCAAGGCCTACGATATGCTGGACCGCGGCGAGCTGATCCGCGACATCCGCATCCCGGTCAAGGCCGGCTATACCTCCGGCTACATCAAGGACCGTCTGCGCAAATCCGTTGACTTCGCTCTGACCGCGCTGGCCTATCAGGTCAGGATGTCGGACGGCGTCATCGAGGATATCACGCTGGTGCTGGGCGGCGTTGCGCCGGTTCCGGTCGTGCTGGACGATGTGAACGCGATGCTCAAGGGGCAGAAGGTCACGCCGGAGCTGGCGGCCAAAGCCGGTGAGCTGGCTGTTGCCAGGGCCGTGGCAATGGAAAAGAATGCCTATAAGATCAACGGCATTCAGGCGATGGTCGAGCGCTTTGTGGCCGGCCTTGCCTGATCGTGAACGGCTCTTTCGGGCCCGAAAGGAGTTCCCATGCTGAAAAAAGTCGGTAAAGCGTTTCTGACGGGCGGCTGCATCGGCGTCGTCGGCGAAGCGTTGATCCAGCTGTGCGGCCTGTTTATCAAGGACAGCACCTCCGCCATGATGCTCGGCATCCTGCTCTTTGGCGTGCTGGGTGTGGTGCTGATCCTGACCGGCCTGTACTTCAAGATCTCGGCCTTTGGCGGCGACGGCGCGGCCATCCCGGTTTGCGGCCTGATGTTCGGCGCGGCGACCGGTGCCGCGGCCGCCGAGGAAGCCGGGCAGTCCAAAGGCAAAGCCATCCTGACCGGATTTGTGGGCGTCATCAAGGTGCTGGGTACCGGTTACCTGATCGCCTTCATCCTCGGTCTGATCCTGCGCTGAGTCTTGCAACGGCAAGAGAAAGGTCGTGCTGATATGGTCTTTGTGTACGCGTTTTTGATCGCGGGCTGCATCTGCGCGTTGACGCAGCTGCTGTCCAGTCTCAAGATCCCCTTTCCGCTGGTGGCGCTCCTGCTGATGGTGATCGGCGGCGGCATCTGCACCAAGCTGGGCTTCTTTGACGCCCTCAACGCGCTTTCCGCGGGCGGTCCCGCCGTGACGGCCATGGGCTGCGGCAACGGTGCCTACAACGCCGGCGCGGTGCTGGCCAACACCGGCATCACAACGCCGCTCATCCTGACCGTTGCGCTGAATGTCGCGCTGGTTGCCATGGGCGCCGTCTGTGGGCCCCTGCTGCGCAAGCGTTTCCCGGATATCTTTCGCAAAAAATAATCGAAGCAGGTGAGTCATATGATGGAAAAACCGCTGGCTCAGAGGATGATCGGGCAAACCGTGACCCATACCGCCTTTGGCAAGGGCACAGTGACCTTTTGTACCAATGTGGCGATCAAGGTCCGGTTTGATGCCGACGGTGAGGAAGCCGCCTTTGCTTTCCCCTATTCCTTCAAGCAGTTCTTTACCGCGGAGGACGCGGCGCTGCAACAGGAGATCGTTGCCTTCTACGACAGCGGGCGCTGGACCGATCCGATCCACGACCATCACGACTGTACCTGAACTCTGTTTCGTCATCTTCCTTTTTCGGACGGGATCGGATATCCCGTCGAGCCCCGCGGCCGGCTCCGGCTGCGGGGATTTCACTTTCTCAATGGCAATCGAACCGGGTCGTCCGGAGACTCCGCGAAGGTGGCCGATGCGGCCTGGATCGACGGCGCCGGGGAACTTGCAGAAACGGGCGGGGCGGTGGGGACAGTCATGGCCATGCTCATTGTGGTGTGTACCTCCCTGCTTTATGGGCACAAGAAAAAGTCCGGCTCGGATGCTGATCGGGCCGGACTGATTCGGTGGAAATGAATTGCACGCATGCAACCTGATTGATGGCTGTTTTATATTCAGCCATGCGGGATCATCTGTTGTAGATTTCCTCATTGAGCTTTTTTTCCGACTTCGCCACGGCCACAGCCGCGACAGAGTCACCTACGCAGTTCAGGCTGGTGACCAGCATTTCAATGGGGCGATTGATGGCCAGGATCAGCGCGTAGCCCATCATGGCCGCCTCGCCGGTAAAACCAACACCGGAGAGAATGGTGAACAGAATGATGGCACCGGCGCCCGGCGCGGCCGGAGTTCCGGCGGAAGCGATCAGGGCCAGCACCATAATGACGATCAGATCCGTGACCGTTACCGTATAGCCGCCCACGCCGGCCAGAAACAGCGTTGCCACCACCTGCATGATGGCGGTGCCGTCCATGTTGATGGTCATTCCCAGCGGCAGCACATAGCTGGCGATCTGCGGATCGACACCCAGATCGTTGGTGTTGGTATCGATATTCAGCGGCAGCGTTGCGGCGCTGGAGGAAGTGGAAAAGCCGAAGACCATCACCCTGAAGATCTTTTTGATGAACCGGACCGGATTCAGACCGGTCAATGCCATCAGGATCAACGGATAGCCCACAAACAGATACAGCAGCAACAGCACGACCGTAATGGATACATAGCTGACAGCCGGGCGCAGGTAGGTGATGCCGTAGGTGGCAAAGGTGCGGCACAGCAGCATGAAGATCGCCGCTGGGCCGAATTTGCTCACCACAAAGTTCAGAAAGACCACGATCACGTCGCTGATCTCCTGGCAGACCTTGCGGATCACACTTTCCCTGCCGAGCTTGAGGCGGTTCATGCACAGACCGCAGGAAACAGCCAGGAACACCACCGCCAGCACACTGGTGTTTACGGAAAAGGTGGAGCCGATGTTGCTCGGAATGATGTTCAGAATGACATTGAGCGGATTCGAGCCGGTGGAACCGCTGCCGGCGGTCACACCCTCAAGGGTGGCCTCAAACACACCGGCGTGATAGAAAAGCAGACCCACGATACCGGCCAGGAGCAGCGCGACCACACTGGTCAAAAGAAAAACGCCGAAGGTCTTGAGGGAAACACGGCCGAGCGTCGCGGCATCGGTAATGTTGCCGATGGCGATCACGATCGAGCAGAACACCATCGGCACGATCACCAGCTGCAGCGACCGAATAAACAGCTGGCCCGCGATGTAAAACAGACCGATCGCGTTTTCCGCGCCGGAAGCTGTGATATCCTGAAACAGCCAGCGATTGAGGCCCTGCCACAGCCCGGACTGTTCGCCGACGCTTTCGCGGACCGCCATCAACACCAGGCCGCAGGCAATGCCCAGCACCATGGCGATCAGCATGCTGATCGCCAAACGATTGTTCCTGCTTTTCATAAGCGCTTTCCTCCGATCTCTTTTCCGCTCCTCAAAACAGGGCGCGGATCCGTCTCATTGCATTCCGCCGGCCTTCACCGCGCCGCCGATCATGATCAGGCCGACGATGGCCATCACGCCGTCCGCCACCGGGAAGCCGGTCTGTACAGTCATCATCACTGAAAAGCCGGTTCTTACGCCCAAGCGTAAAGGGGCGGAGCTCTCGGACCGCGTCGTTCTCTCTCGCCTTCAGGGCTTCGCCAGCTGTTCCTCCTGCCGGCGCGCGGCCTCCTCTTTTTTGAGCTTCTCTCTGATCCGGGCGTCCACATCATCATGGCAGCCGCGGTGAACAAAGCCGCCGTCTGCCTTTTCGGCGGTCCCGCCGCAGCGCACATAACGCCCGCCCTTTGTGGGATGGATCCGGAGACAGGTATTTTCATCCATCAGGCCCTGCTGCGTCTTTCCGACGCTGACCGGTACAGATGCCACCGCTTCCGGTTTGATGCGGGAAAACCACGCGGTACAGGTTTCCTCCGGGGAAAGGGCTTCCCGGGTGCTACCGAGCAGCTCCGCCGTTTTGCCGTCCACGATCATGCGGGGCTCCTGCCCCTCAATCAGCTCAATGTGCCTTCGGCCGGGCTCCTGCCTCCTGCCATGTTTGTACGCTCCAAAGCGTGGCCTGAGTGGGGATCGTTACCCATATTGATCTTCTGCGGGTCAGGATTGGCCCCTCTGTATTTTTCTCCGGCGCCTGCGACTTTTCCTCTGTTTTTTCGCGATTCGTTTGCACAGATCCTGCCTGATGCCTGTTGAGACCTTTGTGGCTACTGTAAATTGTTACAATGAGCTGCGCGAAAAGGGTGCTGACGAAGATTCCGGCAAGGAAGCCAACCGGATGCAGGCGCTGACCACCGCCCCCTGCTTCGGATGCCGCCAGGGCGCAATGCTGCTTTGTGCGCTGGATGGTCTTCGCATCAATGCGGACATGGAAGTGCTCGATACCAACGGCCAACCGATCAGCGGCCTGTATGCTATTGGTAACTGCTCCGGCAGTTTCTTCGCGCACAACTATCCGGAAATGATCGTCGGTGTTGCCATCGGCAGGTTTTTGACTGAAGACTGCTGCGTTGGCGAGCGTCTTGCCCGGATGTAAGCCTCCTCTCTCAGCCGGATCCTTTGGGGTCCGGTCTTTTTCTATTGGGCTCCGAGCACGAGGTGGACGGAGCTTCAGCCGTACCCTGACGGCAAAATAGTCGTGCATTGACGACAAGGCAGCCGTACCCCGCTCCGAAGCGAACGGATTGGGGCGTGTTTTTATGATATCACGGTGGAGCCGGACTGATTCGGCAGAGATGGTGTACTCGCCGGAATCATTCTCAACCTTAACACCGGTCACATTGCCGGCATCGTCAGTCACAAAGGACTCGGCTTTGGTGCCGGTCAGAACCTTCACGCCGACAGAAGCCATGGATTCCTGCAGCTGAGCGGAGAGACGGTAACCGATCGTGAACATGAACATCAAGCTATGTGCAGTCGTCGCTGAGCCGGATGGTTGTGTCGCGGTCGTATTCGCGCTCCAGCTGCCGCGTCAGCCGCCTCAGCCTTTCGTGCGCGGTGCCGTGGGGGACGCGGATCGAATCGACCAGCCGCCGGCCTTCGTAGTAGTAGCCGCCCCCGGCGGGCTCGTAGATGGGGTACTTCTCGTAGTGACTGATGTGGGGCATGGCTTATGCACTCTCCTTTTCTGCGGTTCCCGATCTTGTGGGTGGGGGAAAACTCCCTCAATGGCAATCCGGCAGCGGACAACCAACGCCGGAGGACTTGAACCAGGGAGAATTTTTGGTGAAAAAAATGACAGAAGGCTCTTGACAAAGCTAATAATGTTAGCATATAATAGGGCCACAATGCTAACAATGTTAGCATCAGTAAAGGAGGAAGAAACCCATGAATGCATCTGTGAAGCGTATGGCTGCCCTGGTGCTGGCCCTTGCGATGTCCGTGCTGGGCATCAGCTTCGGTACGGCGGAAGCCGCAACGATGACCCCCGGCACCTACACCGGCACCGCTACCGGCATGGACGGTACCGTGACCATCGCCGTGACTGTGGACGAGACTGCCATCACGGACATCACCATCGTGGACGACAATGAGACCGCGGGTGTGGGCGATGAAGCCCTGGCCCTGCTGGCCGTTTCCATCAAGGACGCCCAGAGCCTGGCTGTGGACAGTGTGGCCGGTGCCACTGTGTCCAGCGCGGCCATGAAGTCCGCTGTGGCCGATGCACTGACCCAGGCCGGCGCCGATGCCGCCGAGTGGCGCAAGCGCGAGGTGGCTGTGGATGTTGTGGATGAAACGCTGACCTATGATGTGGTCGTGGTGGGCGGCGGTATCGCCGGACTGGTCACGGCCATTCAGGCGAAGAATTCCGGCGCCAATGTGGCCCTGGTGGAGAAGCTGGGCATCCTGGGCGGCAGCGGTGTCTTCTCCTCCGGCATCTTCCTGGGTGCCCGGACGGATGAGCAGATCGAGACCTTCATCACCAAGTGGATCGCCCGCAACAAGATCCAGGAGCGCAATCAGGTGAGCGAGGAGCGCGTGGAAGCCATGGCTGCTGTGGCGCCCGCTGCCGCGCAGCTGCTGGAGGATGCCGGCGTACAGTTCACCTATCAGGAGGATTCCGGCTTCTTCTTCTCCACCGAGGACGAGAAGTCCGTCAAGAACGCTTCCACCATCGAGCTGGCGACGGCCTCCGTTTCCGCCAAGGGCGGCGAGCAGCTGATCAACTCCCTGGAGAGCTACATGCTGGCTCAGGGCGTCGATGTTTACATGAACACCCCCGCCACTTCCCTGATCATGACCGACGGTAAGGTGACCGGCGTGGTCTGCGAGACCAAGCGCGGCGTCAAGACCTTCAATGCCGGCGCTGTCGTGCTGTGCACCGGCGGCTATGCCCGCAACAACGACCTGACCCTGGAGCTGGCCGAGGATGCCGGCTACAACTACACCGCTGCCTCCGCGGGCGATACCGGCGACGGTATTGTGATGGCGCTGGCTGTGGGCGCTGCCAAGGCGGATTTCAACGAATCCATGAGCGGCGTGTTCTGCGCCGATCCCTACGATATGCCCACCATCGGCCAGAAGAACAACTCCTACCCCTTCTCCTGCCTGCTGGTGAACAGCAGCGCCGAGCGTCCGATCTCCGAAGCTGCCGGTACGCATGACCAGATGATCTACTTCATCGATTATGGCACCGCCGATTACGGCTGGGTCGTGATGGATCAGGAGATCGCCGACAGCTTCCTGAATCTGGATGAATATCTGGCGAAGACGGCGGCCGGCAGCTCCTACATCGTGGCGTATCAGGCGGATTCCATCGCCGCCCTGGCGGACATGATGGGCGTGGATGCCGACAAGCTGCAGGCGACCGTGGACCGCTACAACGAGCTCTGCGCCGCGGGCGAGGATACCGATTGCGGCAAGGACGCCCAGTATCTGAGCGCCATTGATGACGGTACCTACTACGCCGTGAAGGAATATGACATGACCCGCAGCAACTATGGCGGCATCAAGACCGACATGACCGGTGCCGTGCTGAATGAAGCCGGCGAGACCATTCCCGGTCTGTATGCTGCCGGCATCATCTCTTCCGGCGATACCTTCGGCGATTATTATCCCGGCGGTGAAGCGCTGGCAGTGGGTGTGTACATGGGCTACATCAGCGGCACGAATGCTGCTGCCTATGCGGCTGAGTAAAACATAACCGATGCCTTTCCGGCTCCTTCCGCGAGGAAGGAGCCTTTTGTGAAATTGTCCGGTTGACAAAGCCCGGCGGCGGATGGTAGGATGACATGAACACAGTCAACGGAAAGGAAGTGGCATGCATGGAGAAACCGATGTATCACAAGGGGATCACCCGTGAACAGATCGTGGATACCGCATCCCGCCTGATCGAGGAGCAGGGCATGGCGCGTTTTTCCATGCATCTGCTGGCGGAAACACTGGGGATCCGAACCCCGTCCCTGTACAAGCATATCGGCAGTCTGGATGAGCTTATCACGGAGGTCGGCCTGCAGGCGCTGGAGCGTCAGCGCGATGCCCAGCTGAAGGCAATGGAAGGCCTGAACGGTGATGAAGCCGTGTTCGCCATGGCCGATGCCTACAGACGCTTTGCGCTGGACAATCCCGAAGCCTACCGCACGATCCTGGCTATGATGAGCGCCAATGAGACCCTTGCACGGGCTGCAAAGATGATTACCGAGCCGGTGATGCTGGCGCTGTCCCAATACGATCTGACGGAATATCAGCGGGGTCACTGGCAGCGCGTTCTGCGCAGCTTTATGCACGGCTTTATCGCCCATGAGGAGGCGGGCTTCTTCGTCCATTTCAATCAGGAGAAGGAACTGACCTATCAGATGGGGATCCGGTGCTTTCTCGACGGTATGAAGGCTGAAATCAGCAGAAGCTCCTGTACCGGATCGCAACAGGGAGCAGAAGAGCAGATGCAGTAACTAAAAAACGCAAATCTTACCACTATACGCCAAGGGCAGATATGATCTGTTCAGTATATTTGAGCACCTGGCCGCTCTCCCATTGATCGGAATCACCGATGCGAACCTTCTTGCATTTGGAGAGATAACGCATGACCTGACGATATGAATACACATCGGAAATCATTCGCTCACGACCGCCCCTTGAGTTCTTTTCAGGGAGCGGTTTTGTTGCGAGGAGTTTCTTGTCGCGGGTCGTGATAATGACAGAAAGATAGTTGATAAACTCAGTGGCATAGATGCGATAGTCAGAATGAACATGTCAACTTCTCTCTGGGATATCGCCCGTGTGGCACCGAGCTGGCGGTGCGGAACCCCATGGCGGCGCTGTCCGCTGTATCGGTGGAGGAGCTGAAGAACACGCCCTGTGTGCCGGTCTGCTCCAAAGAGCAGCAGCGCACCGAGACCAAATGTTTCCGGCTATGATACGATCTTTGTGGGCTATCCCAACTGGTGGGGCACCTG
>R14__coassemble_1029_pt1 | contig 15499 bp, 14 predicted proteins | sample R14__metabat2_high_PE_015 | metagenome-assembled genome bin R14
GTCACCTTCGGTGACAGCTTCCCCTGAAGGGGAAGCCTTGAATGGTTCAAACCCCACGCCGCAAACCGGCGGGCAACCCCGATTGGGGGGAACGGCGGCGAATCTGCGGCCGGTCCCATCCGATCGAAGATCGGATTCAGAGGGACCGGTCGCAGCCCGAGCCGCCAGGGGACGGCATTGCAAGCCGGTGGGTAAGTCAATCATGCCGCCGGGCGACCAGGCCGCCTGTTCCCGTTCCTCCTTCTGGTCAGGCGCGGAACACGCACGGTAAAAGTGGGGGCCTGAACAGTATCGCTTGAACAGTAACACCACCGCCCCGCCGCGCAAAAAAACCGGAGGGAGCTTGCGCTCCCCCCGGCGGGGTCGGTTACGGAGATCAGTGGTTGGCTTCCACATAGGCGGCAAAGTCGAAGCTCTGCACCTTGGTCAGAGGCTCGGCCTTGTACTTCTGGGTGCGGGCGTCGTCGATCACGCCGGACCAGTTCATGCCGAAGGCGAAGTCGTAGGTGTTGCCGTTGGTGTCGACATAGCACTCCATGTCGCGCGGCACGTCCTCGTTCTGGGCCTCAACGACCTCCATGGAGGCGGGCTGCTGGAACACCAGCAGGCCATTGGGCTCCAGCTGGCCGAGGATGATCTCGGCAATGGCTTCGGTCTTCTGGCTGTTGTAGCTGACCAGGATGACGTCGGCGTTCTCTTCCACGCCGTTCCAGATCATGCCGCGCTCCATCTGAACGGCGGCGATGACGGGCTTGTCACCGGCGATGGACTTGGCCCACTGCAGGGTCTCCAGGTGCGCCTTCATGGGCACGGACACGGTGGAATCCTTGTAGGAGCGGTTCTCCTTCACGCCCAGGATGACCTTGCCGGAAACGGACACGGCGCGGGCGGTGGAGGCGGTGTAATCTTCATACTGCAGGCTCGGGGCATACCACTCGTCGGCGGTGGTGGGCTCCGTGGTGTTGCCGTAGAAGGCGCCGGTCAGGTGCGCGTTGTAGGAGGCCTGATAGGCGCCCTCCATGCCCACCAGGATGTAATCGGCCTTGGCGATGTCCTCATCGGAGGCGCGGGTGATTTCGGTGCCGTTGGCGGTATCGGTGATCACGTTGAAGTAGTTGGCCAGGGCGTCCAGATCCAGGGTGGTGCCCCAGGAGGGATTCTCCTCGCCGATACCGCTCATCCAGTTGGCGGTGAAGCCGGTGGAGTACACGAGCGGCACATACACGGTCTTCTTCTCGGCGGAAGCTTCCTGCTTGGCGATCACGTTGTTGCTGTTCTTGATCATGACCACGGAGGCCTTCTGGGTCTCGAGGCCGTAGGCGTTGGACTCGTCGGAGTAGATGATGCTGTCGGCATAGGCGGAATCGCTGTAGGGATTCTCGAACATGTTCAGGTTCATCATCACCACGATGAAGTTGGAGCCGATCTTGTCCATCATGGCCTTGGCGTCAGCCTCGCCGTGACGGTCCACCAGCAGCTGCCAGGCAGCCACGGCGTTGTCGGTGCTGGAGTAGCCGCCCAGCAGGTTGGCGCCGCGCTCCCAGGAGGTGGCGATACGGTCGGGCTCGGCCAGCAGCTCGGAGCCCCACCAGCCGGCGAAGGTGTAGGTGCCCCAGTCGGTGATCTTCAGGGAGTCATAGCCGTAGGCATCCAGCAGGCCGTAGATGAAGGTGTTGTAGCAGCCCGCGGCCTCACCGCCGTAGGGGTTGCCGTCGGCGTCCACATCGATGGCGTACTCGGTCATGATACCGGAGGAGCCGGTCTTGCCGGGCAGCTTGAACACGCCGTCCAGGTAGGTGATGGCGTGGGCTTCCAGGTTGTTGCCGGGGAAGGTGGCATAACGGCCGGCGTTGGCGTGGTCGTCACGGCCGCCCTCGGTGGAGCCGGCGCCGAAGAAGTGCTTGGTGAAGCAGTACACGGACTCGCTGCCCCAGCCCAGATCGTTGCCGTCGGCATCGTAGGTGGACTGCATGGCGTTGACATAGGCGGTGGCGATGTCCAGGGTCAGCTGGGGATCCTCACCGTAGGTACCGCCGGCACGGCTCATCACGGGGGACGCGATGTCGACCTGCGGGCCCAGCAGGGCGGTCACACCGGCGGCGCGATACTGCTTCGCGGTGGTCTCGCCGATCTTGGCAGCCAGCTCGGTATCCATGGTGGAGGCCAGGGACAGGGTCTCGATCAGGCCGGAGATGTTGGCCGGGTCGATGGAGATCATGGCGGGGATGCCGTACAGGCAGCTCTCGGCCACGGTCTGGATGGCGTTGGCCCACTTGGCATGGGCGCCGCCGCCGTTGCTGATGGCGCGGGTCACGCCGCCGCGGCCGCCGGCCATCAGATAGGTGTAGGAGGTATCGGAGCCGTCGGTGGCCAGAGGCTCGGTGGTGAAGCTGCCCCAGCCGCCGTGGGTCATCATCGCGGCGATCTCGGCGCCGGTCATCTGGGAGACCAGATCGGCGGTGCGCTCCTCGCTGGTCAGACGCCAGTCCTCATAGGTGTCCAGCTTGCCGTTCTGGTTCATGTCCTTGAAGGCATAGCCGTCGTCCTCGATGATGGTGACGCCGGAGGTGGAGGCCAGGCCGAGGGTCTCGCCGCCGTCCTGGGTGATCTTGATCCAGCCGTCAGCGGTGGTCTCGACGGTGTACTTCGCGCCCTCGCTGGGCACGGGCACATACTCCGTGGCGGCAGCGGGCTCTTCGGTGGGCGCCTCGGTGGCCGCGGTCTCGGTGCTGTTGCTGCTGTTGGCAGCGGCGGCAGCCTGGGCGTAGGGGTCGTTCGCCTGATTGGCGGCGGAAGCGGCCTGGGCGTAGGGGTCGTTCGCCTGATTGGCGGCGGAAGCGGCCTGGGCATAGGGGTCGTTCGCCTGGTTGGCGGCGGAAGCGGCCTGCGCGTAGGGGTCGTTGTTCTGCGCGGCGGCAGCCTGGGCGTAGGGATCGTTGTTCTGCGCGGCGGCAGCCTGCGCATACGGGTCGCTGTTGGCAGCCGTGGTCGCCGTGGCGGCGGGCGCCTCGGTGGCGGTGGAAGCGGTGTTGCTGCTGCAGGCGGTCAGCGATACGAGCATCGCCAGGGCCAGCACCAGAGCGAGAAGCTTCTTCCTGTTCATGGTTCCCTCTCCTTTTTTTTCGGCGCGGATCCGCCCGGGGCTCCGCAAAGATAACGAGTCAAAAAAAGCCGATCGCGGCGCGCACGTTCTCCCCCTCGTGCGCGCTCCAGCCTCCGGGCAAGCCTTATGAACGACTCTCTGTCGGTTATTATAGAAGACTGACGGACATTTGTCAATCATTTACAGCCGATTTGCGTAAAAAAGAGACCGGAAAGAACAGGATGCCGCCGGCCGCTGATCCCTGCCCGCTCCTCCCTTCAACTTGCTTTTGACATTCTCCCCTCCTGCTGATATACTGGTAAGGTCTGCCCCATCCACCGGGGCCGACCGAAGGAGCTGTATGATGAAAGCACTCAGACGCGTATCCGTGCCGATGCTGATCGTGGCGCTGCTGCTGGCGGCGCTGGGCACGGCACTGCTGTTTCTCGATACCACGGTCACCACGGAGACCCGGGCCCTCATCGGCAAGCATTCCGAGAGCCTCGGCCAGCTGACGCCGGATTCCCCCGCCGCGCAGACGTTCACCGTCACGGAGGACGGCCTCAGCGCCGTGGAGGTGATGGTGACCACCTACGCGAAGAAGGTCGCTGAGGGCACCCTGACCCTCACGCTGAAGGACGACACCGGCGCAACGGTCGGGCGGGCGGAGATCCCCGCGGCGGAGCTGAAGAACAACAGCTTCGTAACGCTGGCGCTCGACAGGCCGCTGTCCTCCGCCGGAAAGACGTACACGCTTTGCGCGGCGTCGGATATCACCGACCAGAAGGGCGTCAGCCTGCGCATCGGCGAAGCGGAGAACATCGGTACCCTGACCCTGGCGGACGGCACGCGATCCACCGAGAGCGCCGCCAACATCCGGCTGACCTGCAGCCATACCCAGCTCGGCACCATGCCCATGATGACCTGCGTGCTGATCGCCCTGTGCTTCCTCGCGGCGGCGCTGCTGCCCGGGAAGCGGGACTGAGGAGGGGACGAAGATGAACAGGAAGCAAAAGGTGCTGGCCTGGGTGCTGCTGCCCGTGTTCTGCCTTGCGGCGGTGTGCGCCGGGGAGCTGATCGCCAACCGTCCGCTGCTGAGCCTGGACGCCGCGTCCCGCACGGCGGTGTCGGTGGCGCTGACCGACTGCACGGTCACGGGCAACGAATCGGAGGAAGAGTCCTGGGACGAGTACGAAGAGTACGACGAATATGACGAATATGACGAATATGACGAGGAATACGCGGAGGACCGGGAGGATTACGGCGAAGAGGACACGGCGGAGGAAGCCGATCCCACGCTGCTGAGCCTCGACAGCGAAAGCAGCGTGCTCACGATCCCGTACACGGGCTACGTGCATGAGCTGACGCTGACCGGCACCGCGCCCCTGTCCGCCCGGTACACCATCCGCGCGACGCTGAAGGACGGCACCGTGCGGGAGTACGCGCCGCTGTTCAACACGGCCATCGGCGAGGACACCACCGTGCTGGACGCGGACGTCACCGCGCTGGAGGTCACCTATCCCGCCGGCGGCCTGGAGCTGACGGCCGTCACCGTGCACAATGACTGGCTGCCCAACGTCAGCCGCATGGCGCTCATCGCCCTGACGGCCGCCTGCCTGTATCTGCTGATCGTGTTCCGCCGCGCCTTCGGAAAGAAGCCGGAGCTGGCCTTCCTGTGCGTGGCGCTGTGCGCGGGGCTGTATCTGTCCTGCTTCCTGCCGGCCAATGTCACGATGACCTTCGATGACCAGATCCATGTGGAGCGCGTCATCGCCCTGTCCTACGGCCCGCAGAGCAAAGACACCGCCGCCGCGGAGCTGCTCTACAACATGACCTGGTCCATCGACGAGGACGGCGAGACCGCCCACCGCATGGACACCGCCCGGGACGAGCTGGCCTTTTACCGCGCGATGGACGCCGCCTGCGACGACGCTCAGGACGCGGAGGCCCCGACCCGGCAGCTGCACTGGGCGTACTCCGATACCGGCTACCTGACGCAGGCCTGCGGCATGGCGCTGGGCCGGGCGCTGCGGCTGCCCTTCCACGCGCGGCTGATCCTGGCGCGGCTGTTCAATATGCTGACCTATGTGCTGCTGTGCTTCTTCGCGGTGAAGGTGCTTCGCCGCTGGAAGCTGGTGATGGCCGCCTGCGCCCTGGCGCCCACGGCCATGTTCCAGGCCTGCAGCATCACGTATGATCCCACCGGCACCGGCCTGTGCTGCCTCGGCATCGCCCTGGCGGTGGACGCCCTGACCGACCGCGAGCGTCCGCTGACCCGCGGCCGCGGCCTGGGCATCCTGCTGTGCCTGCTCGTCGGCTCGCTGACCAAGATCGTGTACATGCCGCTGCTGCTGCTGGTGCTGCTGATGCCGAAGGAGAAGTTCACGAGCCGCGGCGCGTCCGTCTGGTTCCGGGTGATGGCGGCGGTCATCTGCTGCGCGGCCATCGCCTCCATGGTGATGAACGTGAACAGCGGCGCGGTGCAGCTGCAGGACAGCCGCGGCAGCGGCAACTCCGGCGACCAGCTGGCCTTCATCCTGCGGAATCCCTTCACCTATTTCGGGTACTTCTGTAACTGGCTGATCACCAACTGGAAGACCTTCTTCGTGACCACCGGCCGCGTGAACTGGGCGTACCTCGGCACGGCCTCCGATACGCTGGCGTGGCTGAGCTTCGGCCTGCTGGCGGTCACCGCGGTCTTCGACAACGACCGCGACAGCCGCCGCGAGCTGAGATGGTACCAGCGGCTGGGCATGCTGATCATCGCCTGCATGGTGGTGGGCCTCGTGTTCACCACGATGTACATCGCCTTCTCGGCGGTGGGCAGCGCGGATTTCTCCGGCGTGCAGCCGCGCTATCTGCTGCCGGTGCTGCCGCTGATCTGGATGCTGTTCAACCCGAACGGGGTGAAGCATCCGCTGGGCGCCACCGCCCGCACGCTGCTCTTCAGCCTGGCCAGCCTGGCCATCCTCGCGGCGATGTGCTGGCAGTTCGGCGTGACGCGGTTCTTCCTGTAAACAATAAGGCCGGACGCTGCGGCGTCCGGCTTTTTCAGTGGAAATCGATGGTCTGGGATGAACGGCCGGGGCCGCGGCTGCCGGGGTGCGCTTCCTTCAGCTCACCACGTTCACCGGGCGGCCGTTCAGCCAGGCGCGGAGGTTCTCCACGGAGATGTCCACCAGGCGCTGGCGGGTCTCCATGGGCGCCCAGGCGATGTGCGGCGTGATGACGCAGTTGGGCGCGGTCAGCAGCGGATTGTCCGCCCGCATGGGCTCCGTGTCCACCACATCCAGCGCGGCGCCGCGCACATAGCCGCAGTTCAGCGCCTCGCACAGCTGGTCCTCATTGACCAGTCCGCCGCGGGCCGTGTTGACGATCAGCACGCCGGGGCGCATCCGGTGGATGTTGTCCCGGCAGATGAAGCCGCGGTTCTCCGCCGTCAGCGGGCAGTGCAGCGTGAGGATGTCCGCCTCGTACAGCACCGTGTCCAGGTCGGTCATGTGCGGGTCGTTCGGATGCGGCCCGTAGGCCAGCACGCGCATGCCCATGGCCTCGGCGATGCGCCCGACGCGGCGGCCGATCTGCCCGTAGCCGATGATGCCGAGGGTCTTGCCCTCCAGCTCCGTCAGCGGGGCGTCCCAGAAGCAGAAATCCGGCGAGGTGACCCAGCGGCCGGCGTGCACGGCGGCGTCATGCTCCGCCACTTTGTTCGTCAGCGCCAGCATCAGCGCGACGGTGTGCTGCGCCACCGAGGCCGTGGAGTACGCCGGGATGTTCGTAACGGTGATGCCCAGCTCCCGCGCGGCCGGCAGGTCCACCACATTGTAGCCGGTGGCCTGCACGCCGATGTAGCGCAGGCCCGGGCAGGCGGAAAGCACCTCGCGGCTCATGACGCACTTGTTGATCAGCACGGCCTCCGCGCCGCCGATGCGCGCCACGATCTCCTACGGCTTCGTGCGGGGATATACGACCAGCTCACCGAGCTCCCTGTACGCCCGGTAGCTGACGTCGCCGGGATTGACGGCGTTGCCCTCCAGCATCACGATCTTCATGTGTTCTGTCCTCCCTGACGGATGTAGTGGACCCTGGCGGGGTCGTAGCGGTCGGCTGGTGCGGGCGTTTCCGCCGGATGCCCCACGGCCACGAGGGCGAACACATGGAGCGTGTCCGGTATACCGAGCATGTCCGCGACCTTCTTCATGCGCTGCCGCATCGGCGCGATGCCCATCCAGGTGGCGCCGAGGCCGAGGTGATCCGCCTCCAGCAGCAGGTTCTCCACGGCGGCGCTCATGTCGATCTCACAGAACTTCGGCACGGCCGTCTCCTCGCGGTAGCACGGCACGATGATGAGGGGCGCCGCGGCGGCGAAGCGGGTGAAGGGTGTGCTGCTGCCGAGCGCCCGGATCGTTTCCGGGTCGGTGACGGCGTAGAATTCCCAGGGCTGCTGATTGCAGGCGCTGGGCGCGGCCATGGCGGCGCGGAGCAGCAGCTCCGTGTCCGCGTCGGAAACAGGCTCCGCCGTGTATTGGCGGACGGAGCGGCGGTGAAAGATGCTTTCCATGCGGTTCTCCCTTCAGCGGCGCTTTTTTTGAAAAACCCCTCCCGCTTTCGCAAACGGGAGGGGCGCGTTACACCTTGGTTTCGGCGGGATGAATTACTTCAGCTCGGCGAAGTACTTGATGGTGCGGACCATCTGGGAGGTGTAGGAGTTCTCGTTGTCGTACCAGGACACGACCTGCACCTGATAGGTGTCGTCGTCCAGCTTGGCAACCATGGTCTGGGTGGCATCGAACAGGGAGCCATAGCGCATGCCGATGATGTCGGAGGACACCAGCTGCTCCTCGGTGTAGCCGAAGGACTCAGAGCCGGCAGCCTTCATGGCGGCGTTGATGCTGTCCTTGGTGATGTTCTGGCCCTTCACAACGGCAACCAGGATGGTGGTGGAGCCGGTGGGGACGGGCACACGCTGGGCAGAGCCGATCAGCTTGCCGTTCAGCTCGGGGATGACCAGGCCGATGGCCTTGGCAGCGCCGGTGCTGTTGGGCACGATGTTCTGGGCGCCGGCACGGGCACGACGCAGGTCGCCCTTGCGCTGGGGGCCGTCCAGGATCATCTGGTCACCGGTGTAAGCATGCACGGTGGTCATGATGCCGCTCTGGATCGGATAGGTGTCGTTCAGGGCCTTGGCCATGGGAGCCAGGCAGTTGGTGGTGCAGGAAGCGGCGGAGATGATGGTATCCTCGGGCTTCAGGGTCTTGTTGTTCACGTTGTAAACGATGGTGGGCAGATCGTTGCCGGCGGGAGCGGAGATAACGACCTTCTTGGCGCCCGCATCGATGTGGGCCTGAGCCTTGGCCTTGCTGGTGTAGAAGCCGGTGCACTCCAGCACGACGTCGATATCCAGCTCGCCCCAGGGCAGATCAGCGGCATTGGGCATCTTGTAGATGACGATCTTCTTGCCGTCGACCACGATGTAGTTGTCCTCGCCCTCACCGTCGTGAGACTCAACGGTGTGCTTGTTCTCGCCGATGACGCCGGCATAGCCCTTCTGGGCGGTGTCGTACTTCAGCAGGTGAGCCAGCATGGTGGGGCTGGTCAGGTCGTTGATAGCGACCACTTCGTAGCCCTCGGCGTCAAACATCTGACGGAAAGCCAGACGGCCAATGCGGCCAAAGCCATTGATAGCAACCTTAACGGCCATGGGAATCTACCTCCTAAAAATAGTACAAGCGGAATCAGCAAATATATTGCCGTGCCTTATTGTACCCAATTTTCGATGATTTTGCAATAGCGGTTCCGGGAAAAGTGCAAAAATCGCGCGGATTTTGTCGATTTTTTGCCGATGCGCCTGCCGGAACTCACTCCGCGCGGCCCAGCGTGTCGGTGTAAATGCCGGTGACGCCGGCATCCAGCAGCTCGTCCGCGCGGTCCCGGTCATCCACGGTATGCACCGCCACCCGGATACCCATGGTATCGAGCTTCCGCAGCGTGTCCACGCTGAAGCGGCTGTCCGGCATGGTGACATAGCGTATGCCGGATTCATGACAGAAGCACAGCAGCGTATCCGCCGTCCACCTGGTCTTGTACAGGGTATAGATGACCGAACGGAACGGATAAATTTCCATGATCCACTGCAGCATCTCCTCGCTGTAGATCTGCGGGATCAGCCTGTTCAGCACGGTGGCGTCGATGCCCTCGGCCAGCGACACGAGCTGATAGAACTCCATCAGCACCTTCGCCTTTTCCGTTTCCTTGGTATCGGTGATGATGTAAATATCCGGGTACTTTGCCATCAGGCGCAGCACATCCTCGCCCGTCAGCGGCGTGTACTTCCCGTACAGGGGATACGCCAGAAAATTTTCGCTGTTGAAGGATACCGAAGCGTCGGCGCCGGTCTGTTCGCGCCAGTTGTCCGCGTCGTGGGCCGCCACCAGCCGGTAATCCTCGTCCGTCAGCACCAGATCGACCTCGAACACGCGGCAGCCTTTTTCGTAGTTGTACTCAAAGGCCTCCAGCGAGTTGGTGTAGGTATAGCCGTCGATCCCGCCCAGCGCGTGGGTGATGTACGGCGTTTCCTCCGCCCAGGTATAGTCGAAGCTGTACGCCCGGTACTGATCCCGGAGATCCGTTTCAACGGCGCTTTGGGCGGAGGACAGCTGCTGCGCGGTCGACTGCGCGGTCGCTTCGATGTTTTCCACCCGCGACACAAGGTCCCGCCAGGTCGTCTGCAGCCGGCTCAGGAAGTTACCCCCCATGTAACCGCAAAGGCTCCGGCACCCAGCGCCGCGATCAGCACCGCCGCGAGGATCACTTTGCCGGCCTTCGGCTTCTTTTCTTTGGGCATGGCTGTCCTCCTCAGTCCTCTTCCGCCGCGGTTTCGTCATCCGCTGTGTCATCCGCGGTCTCTTCCGGGTCGGCGTCCGCGTCACCCGGATCCGCGTCATCGGTGTCTTCGGCGTCCGCGGTCTCCGTGTCATCGGCTTCCTCCGGCTGCTCGTCGGGGATCAGTCCAAGCTCCACATACAGGGAGTAGTACTCGTCATACAGGCCGGTGCAGGCGTCCATGCCGGGGTTGGGAGAGAAGGACTTCTGCAGCACCGTTTCCCAGGAGCCGTATTTTTTGTGCAGGGATTCCGGCGTGGGGCCGTCCTCGCTGCCGTAGGTTTCCAGATTGCTCTTGCGTGCCTTGGCCAGACCGTCCGGGTCGTTCTCATAGGAAGCCAGCCGCAGCCGGTTGCGTTCCGCGCTGACGCTCCGGGCCATTTCCTCGATGCTGCTGCCTTCGCTGCGCATCTCCCGCAGGGTCTCCAGCATGCTGTCCAGGCTGGCGTGGTAGGCCTCGCGCGCTTCCCGGTAGGCGGCCACGGCCTCCGGGTCGGTCCAGTCATAGGCCGCGTAGGCGCCGAGACGGGTGGATTCGGGATTCGGCGAATAGCCGTATACCGCGCTGGGGTCGACGATGATGTCCTTCGCCGCCGACGGATTGGCCATCGGGTCATGCTGATAGCTGAAGCCTTCCGCGCCCGCGGTCAGGCAGCAGGCCAGCAGTGCCAGCGCCAGAAGCAGGGAGAACGCCCTGAGCATACGCATAATGATCCCCTCCTCAGTCCTCAAAGGGCATGCTGGTGCGGTCGGCGTTCAGCAGCGCCTCGTCGGGGTCGACGGCCGTCTTCTCCGCCATCTGCAGCCGCTTGGTATGCACATACGCCACATTGGAGGCGGACGCCTTGCTGACGGAAAGGCTCAGCAGGCAGCGGCCCTCCTCCTCGGGACGCAGGCGCGCGCGCAGCAGCAGCGGGCCGTGGTCGCGGCAGCGGGCCAGATGCACGTATTTGTCGCCGGTCTGGCGGACGTAGCCGCCCTCCTCCGTTTCGGCCACGCGGCCGCAGGCGGGGCAGCGGGGCTTCAGCGCCTCGTCGCCGTTCAGCGCCTCGGTCACGGAGGCGTAGGTGCTGCCCTTCACGCGGGCCGTGTGCAGCTTGTCCTGGTGGATCAGCTGCTTCGGCGCCTGGGGATACTTCAGCACCGCCGCCGGGTCCGGCAGGGTGGCGAACACCAGGGCGGTGTAGTAGCTGTCATGCAGGGCGTTGTGGAAGGGCAGGTTTTCGTCCGGCTCGATGCTCAGCATCTCCATGGCCGCCTTCAGGCCCTTGCGGTCGCGGCACTGGTGCACATCGGAGAACAGCCGCTGGATGTCGCACAGGGGCGGCAGCTTCAGCTCACTGTTGTAGAAATCCATGTTCTGCTTCAGCACGCTCACGTCGTCGCAGCCCCAGGTGAGCAGGGCGTAATCCTCGCCGCACCACTTCACGAAGGTATCCATGGCCTCGGGGAAAAGCTGCGCCTCATCCAGCAGCTCGTTGGTCAGGCCGGTCATGCGGCGGATGCGCGGGTGGATCTTCGTGTAGATCTGCGGGCGGATCGGCACGGAGATGGTATCGCACACCTTCAGGCTTTCATCCACCTTCACCGCGCCGATCTGGATCATCTCGAAGATCAGCTTGCCGCCGTACTGACGATAGGCCCGGCTCTGGTAGGACAGCGGCTGGTTCCATTCCAGATCCAGAATAATGTATTGCATCGGATCGCTCCTTACACGGTCGATTTGATTTTCTCATGACCGACGCGTTTCCCTCTTCCGACCGCGGCGATTGAGTTGATAACATTTTCGGAGGTCATGCGCCGCGGCCACCTTCCCCAGAGGGGAAGGCTTTTGGTAACACACAAGCTGAGCCTTCCCCTTTGGGGAAGGTGTCTGCCGCGGCGATTCCATGACAATGTCAGCCATTCCTTCGCGGCAGACGAAAGAGGTTACGCGTTCAGCACCCACTCCGCCGCGCTCTGCCCGGCAAGGCGGCCGGTGGACCAGGCGATCTGCAGGTTGTAGCCGCCGGTGTGGGCGTCCACATCCAGCTGCTCGCCGGCGATATACAGGCCGGGGATCAGCTTCGACGCCATGGTGCCGGGCCCGACCTACCGCACGCTGACGCCGCCGCGGGTCACGATGGCCTCGTCGACGGGGCGCGGCGCGGTGACCGTCAGCGGCAGATCCTGCAGCGCTTCCGCGAGCCTGCGGCGCTCCTGCGTGTTGATGGTTTTGCAGGCGCGGCCGCCGTCCAGCCCGCACAGCGCGGGGAACAGCTCCGCCAGCCTGGCGGGCAGCAGCTGCGGCAGCACATGGTCCAGCTGTTTGCGGGGGCTTTCGTCGAGATCGCGCTGCAGGCGGTTCTCCAGCTGCTCCGCGGTGAGGCCTGGCTTCAGGTTCAGCGTGACCCTGGCGTCCGCGAGGGGCTCCGGCAGATGGCAGCTCATTTCCAGCACCAGCGGCCCGGAGATGCCGAAGTGGGTGAACAGCATTTCGCCCAGCTCGCTGTAGAGCGTTTTTTTGCCCTTCTTCAGCGTCAGCGTCACATTCTTGAGGGACAGGCCCTGCAGCCGGGATGGCCAGTCCTCCGCGGTCTCGAGGCCCACCAGCACGCCCTGACGGGGTTCCACGGTGTGCCCCAGGGCCGCGGCCATGCGGTCGCCGTCGCCGGTGGAGCCGGTGGCCGGATAGGAGGTGCCGCCGGCGCAGAGGATCACGGCCTCCGCCGGCAGACGCGCGCCGTCCGCGCACTGTACGCCGGTCACGCGGCCCTCCGCCGTCAGGATCTCCGCGACCCGGGTGTTCAGCCGGACGCGCACGCCGCTTTCCCGCAGCAGGCGCTCGAAGGCGCGGGTCACGTCGCTGGCCTTTTCACTGGCGGGGAACACGCGCCGTCCGCGCTGCACCGTGACCGGGCAGCCGGCCTTTTCCAGCAGGGCCATCATGTCCTGGGGCGAAAACGCCGCCAGCGCGCTGTACAGGAACCGCGGGTTGCGCGGCACCTGGGCCAGAAACTCATCCCGCGTGCAGTCGTTGGTCACGTTGCAGCGGCCCTTGCCGGTGATGTAGACCTTTTTGCCGAGCTTTTCGTTCCGCTCCAGCAGCGTGACGGAGGCTCCGGCGGACGCGGCGGTATATGCCGCCATCATGCCCGCGGCGCCGCCGCCGATGACGATGATCTCAGCCATGGCGGCCTTCTTCCTCCAGATAAACGGAGTACGCGTCCCAGATGTTCTCCAGCTGGCGGAAATGCTCGCCCAGCTCCTGCTTGCGGTGCAGGCCGAGGGTCACCAGCAGGGCGTTGAGCACGCTCAGCGGCGCGGTCAGCGAATCCACGAAGGAGGCCATATCCGTGCGGGCGTACAGCGTGGCGTCGGCGATCTCGCTCAGGGGGGACATGGCGCCGTCGGTCAGCGCCACCACCTGGGCGCCCTGACGCTTGGCGAAGCGCATGGCCTCCAGCGTGCGGGTGGAGTACCGCGGGAAGGAGATGCCGATCAGCACATCGTCGCGGCTGACGCGGGAGATGGCCTCGAACACGTCCGTGGAGCCGGAGGACACCAGATGCACGTCGTCGAAAATATAGCTGAGGTAATAGCCGGCGAACATGGCCAGGGGCGCGGCTGAGCGCAGGCCCATCACATAGATCTTCCGCGCGCCCAGCAGGCGGCTGACCACATCGTTGAACACGCTCTGGTCCAGCTCCTCCAGCGTGGCGCGGAGGTTCTGCACATCGCTCTTCAGCACGGTGGAGAAGGCGTCCTCCGGGCGGATGTCGGAGGACATGGCGAAGCGCTGGTTGGTGGTGAGGCGGTGGCTGACCAGCTCCTGCAGCGAGCGCTGCAGCTGCGGGTAGCCCTCGTAGCCCATGGCCGTGGCGAAGCGCACCACGGTGGATTCGCTGACGCCGACGCATTCGCCCAGCCTGGAGGCCGTCATGAAGACCGCCTTGTCATAATGCTCCACAATATACTGGGCGATCTTCCGGTGGCCCTTGCTCAGACGCTTTCCCGACTGGTTCAGCCGGTCGATCATATCCTGCATATCCTGCATGTCAATGATCCTTTCTGTTCATCAGTGATGTTGCGGCCGGGCTCTCTCTTCGGATATCCCGGGCGCAACAGCCATTATAATGAAGCACGCCGCGTTTTGCAAGTGAAAAGCCGTAAAAATGCAATTTTTCCGGCAGAATCGCACAAAATGCAAGCCGGCGGCCGATTTTCCCGGAGCCGGGGGCTGTTTTTCCGGCCCGGATTGTGGTATACTGAAGCCATCAACAAGGATCGGGGAGAACCGTGATGAAGAACCGCCGTATGCCCACGCTGCTTGTGTGCCTCCTGCTGTGCCTCTGCCTGTGCGTGCCCGCCGCCGCCGACAAATGGTCCGTGTTCGATGACGCGGAGGACGCGCCGGACGGCCTCGGCTTTGTGGTGTGCGAATACACCGGCACCGTGACCATCACCTTCCTGGGCGACTGCACCCTGGGCGGCGAATCGAAGACCTCCAGCGCCTTCATCCAGTCCATCGACGCCTACGGCTACGATTACCCCTTCCGCGGCCTGACGAGCCTGACGGAAAACGACGACCTCACCGTGGCCAACCTGGAGTGTGTGCTGAGCGACCGCAATCTGAAAAAAGAAACGAAAACCTTCAACTTTATGGGCCCGGCGGATTACACGGGGATCCTGCAGGCGGGCAGCATCGAGTGCGTGACCATGGCGAACAACCATTCCCACGATTACGGCACCGAGGGCTACCGCGACACGCGGGAGGCTCTGGACAGCGCCGGCGTGGCGCACTTCGGCACCGATCACATGGCGGTGTGGGAGCGCGACGGCCTGATGATCGGCTTCGTGGGCGTGAACTACCGCGCCACCACCGATATGCTCAGCCAGATCAAGCAGCTGAAGCAGCTGGGCTGCGCCGCGGTGATCGTGTTCATCCACGCGGGTGAGGAGTACCGCACGAGCATCACCACCACCCAGGAGCAGATCGCGAAGTCCGCGGCCTCGGCGGGGTGCGCGCTGCTGGTGGGCAGCCATCCGCATATCGTGCAGGGCTTCAACACCGTGCATGGCATGCCGGCCATCTACAGCCTGGGCAACTGCTCCTTCGGCGGCAACAGCAATCCCTCCGACAAGGACGCGCTGGCGGTACAGGCCGAGCTGCATTTTGAGGAAGGCGTACTGACCTCCGCCGACCTGCACTTCTATCCCATCTCCGTCAGCGGCGCGGACAATTACAACGACTACTCGCCTGTGCTGCTTTCCGGTGACGACGCCCAACGCGTGCTGGACAAGATGAAGGCCTCGACCGGCTACGAGATGCCCGCCTTTGAGGAGGGCACCGGCTCGGTGATCCATATCGATTATTGAAAAGACGCTGCGGCGGCTCCCTTCGATGCGAGGGGAGCCGCTTTTTCGGGTGGAGGTTCTTCTTTTGAAGAGGGATGGAATGACATTCCGCGCTTTTTTATGAATGGATGCTTCTGTTCTTCCTTCATCTGTATGGGGCACGGAATGACTTTCCGCGCCTTTATCCTGAATAGATTC
>R14__coassemble_1057_pt1 | contig 15052 bp, 14 predicted proteins | sample R14__metabat2_high_PE_015 | metagenome-assembled genome bin R14
GCGCAGCGACCAGCAAAATCCGTTCTACTGCTCAAACCGCAGGTTTGAGCAGTAATGTTTACAGCGCCACGCCCCACAGCCGGTTCAGGCACACGAGGCGCACGGGCTTGCCCAGGATGGCGGCCGGCAGCGGCAGATTCTTTTCCGCCACCACCACCAGTCCGGTGATCTGTTCGCAGGCGGCGTAGCGGCGCAGCTGCTCCGTCAGGGAGGCGCGCACCGTGGCGCCGCGCTTGATCTCGATGCCCGTGCCGTTCACCATCAGGTCGATGCGGCAGCGCGGGCCGAGCTTCACCTCGTGCGCCCAGGGCAGACCGGCGCGGTCCAGCGCGTCCATCACCAGCCGGTGCAGGTCGTATTCCCCCTGCTGCAGCGGCACCCGGAGCGTGGAGAGGGCCGTCACGACCCGCTCCAGCTCCTCCGCGGGCATTACAGGCCGGCCATGGCGCGGGTCAGGGCGGCCATGGCGGCGGCGATATCCGTGGTGGTGGCGTCGCTCTGGCTGATCACCAGGTTCAGGTTGGCCACCGCCGAGGAGATGTTCGCGTACAGCGTCGAGCTGCTGTCGAGGCCGCTGAGCATGGTCTGGGCCTGCTGCAGCAGCACCTGGGCGTCCGGGATCAGCGCGTTCTGCGAGCCGCTGCCGCTGCTCGTCTGGGTGTTGTAGGCGGTGTGATAGGTGCACACCGTGCCGCCGCCGATCACGTTGCCGGAGGCATCGTAGCGCACGGTGGCCCAGCCGCCGAAGTATTCGCTCAGCACGCTGTCGTACTCCGTGCCGATGAACTTGTACAGCGGATGGCCGTAGGGGATCACGATGACGCTCTTGCTCACGGTGTTCGGGCAGTATTCGCCCGCGATCATGCCGGTGTCCGCGCACACGGACTGGGTGCGGTGCATCTGGCAGTAGGTGGTGGGCGCGGTGCCCTCCGCCCACCAGTCGGTGGTCACGCCGTAATCGGAATCCGCCCGGCAGGCGTCGGTGGCCAGCTGGCCGGACACGATGCAGGTGGTGGCCTTCACGCAGCCGTAGGAGGTGCCGTCGCCCTCGTAGATATCCTTGTCCGGCAGGCCGCTGTGGATCTTGCTCATGTAGGCCTGCCACAGGGGCGCCGCGGCGCCGCTGCCGGTGGATTTGCTGGACAGCGCCTTGTAGTTGTCGTGACCGACCCACACGGCGGAGGCGTAGTAGCCCGTCATGCCGGCGAAGAACACGCCCTTCTGGTCGGAGTTGGTGCCGGTCTTGCCGGCCACCGTCTGGCCGCTGATCTTGGCCGAGGTGCCGGTGCCGCTCTTCACGGCGGTCTTCAGCATATCGGTGATCATGTAGGCGGTGGATTCCTTGAACACGCGGTAGCGCTGCTGGTTGGCGTGGCCGTCCCACACCACATTGCCGCTGGAATCGGAAATGCCCAGGATGCTGATGGGCTCCTGATACACGCCGCCGTTGGCCAGCACGCCGAAGGCCACGGTCATCTGCAGCGGCGTGATGCCGCTGGAGCCCAGGGCCAGACCGAAGGGCGTGGCATTGATGTGTTCGTCATCCACCCCCAGGGCGTGCAGGTAGGCCACGGAGTTCGATACGCCGACCATGTTCATCAGCGTGTAGGCCGCGCCGGTGTTGTGGCTGCGCATCAGCGACGTGCGCATGGTCTCCGCGCCGGTGTAGCCGCCGCCGCCGTAGTTGGAGGGCCAGGTATCCTTGCCGTCGGAGCCGGTCCAGCCGGTCACGGGCACGGGGATGTTGTACACCACGCTGGCCGGGGACGCGCCCAGGTCCAGCGCCGGGGCGTACACGGCGATGGGCTTGATGGACGAGCCGACGGGCATGTTCATGTCCGTGGCGCGGTTCAGCGTTTTGCGGGCGGTGGGTTTGGTGCGGCTGCCCACGATGGCCTTCAGCTCGCCGGTGTGGTAATCCAGCACCACGGCCGCGGCCTGGGGCTGCACGATCTCCGTGTAGGTGCCGTCGGAGTTCTTCGAGCGGTACACCTTGTCGGAGGGGTCGCGCATGGAGGGATACTGCGTCCAGTTCTCCAGCGTGTCCTCCACGGTGGACTGGATCTCCGGATCCACCGCCAGCTTGATGCGGTAGCCGCCGGTACGCAGCTTGTTCTCCATGGCGTAGCGGTTGGCGGTGGTGTCGTCCAGATTGTTCAGCTCCAGCAGGATGTCCACCGCCTCGGTCACGGCGTATTCCACATAATGGGCATAGCTGTACATGCCGCTGCCGCTGGAGGGGTCGCTCTCCAGCACGTTGGCCGTGGCGGGGTCCAGCGCCTCCTGGTACTGCTCCCAGGTGATGTACTGGTTCTCGTACATGCAGCGCAGCACATAGTCCGTGCGGTTGTTGGTGATGGCGGCGTAATCCACGCCTTCCTTGGAGCGGACATAGAAATTCTTGCGGGGATTATAGTAGTAGGGACTGTTGGTGACGCCGGCCAGCATGGCGCACTCGCGCAGGGTCAGCTCGCCCAGCTCCTTGCCGAAATAGCCCTGGGCGGCGGTCTGCACGCCGTAATAGCTTTCGCCCAGGTAGATGGTGTTCAGGTAGCACTCCAGGATCTCGTCCTTGGTGTAGGCCTTTTCCAGCTCCATGGCCAGGTAGGCCTCCTGGATCTTGCGCTTGTAGCTCTGCTCTGAGGACAGCACCGTGTTCTTGATCAGCTGCTGGGTGATGGTCGAACCGCCCTGGGTGGAGGAGGACGACAGGTTCGACACGAACGCGCCCACGATGCGCTTCAGGTCCACGCCGTTGTGCGTGTAGAAGCGGGAATCCTCCACGGCCACAAAGGCCTGCTGCAGGTAGGAGGGCATCGACGCCAGAGACACCATCACGCGGTTCTCCGAGCCCTTGTATTCGGTGATCAGGTCGCCGTTGCAGTCGTAAATGAAGGAGGTCTGCGCCTGAGCGTCCAGGGCCGTCAGGTCCAGGGTCGGGGCGGTCTCCACATAGCCCTTGGCGATACCGGCCACGATGCCGCACACCGCCAGCCCCGCCAGCAGCACCAGCACCGCCGTGATGCGGATCACGTTCACCAGCACGGACAGGATGAACGCCGGCTTCGCGGTGCGGGGCTTGAAGATGGAGTGCGGCTCGGGCTTTTCCTCCGCGAGGGGCACCTCCTCGGGCGTTTCGTCATCCATGCCCCAGGTCTGCGCGTTGGGGTCATAAGCATTCTGATCATAGACGTTGGGATCATAAGCGTCGGCGCCGTAAGCATTCGGATCATAAGCGTTGGGATCATAGGCGTCGCCGTAGTCCGCGTTCTCCATGGGAGCGGACGTGTAGCCGTCATCATACGCGCCGGGCCGGTACTGCGCCGTTTCGCCCTGCGGGATCGCGCTGTCGGGAGTGTTTTTCCTGCGGAAAGCCATGCCGGTTCCCTCCTTCGCCGCGCCGGATTCTGGAAAACGCGGCAGACCGGACCGATACGATCCGGCATTTGATTATAGCACAAAACCGGGGGACGATTCAATCCCCCGGTCAATAAACGGAGCGGCTGCCGCTCTGCTTCCCGCGGGCGGACGGCCGTTGGGGCAGAAGGCGCTTTTTGTCCGGTTGCGGCGCGGCTTATTCCTTGCCGTTCCAGCAGTAGGTGCACAGCTTGTCCGGGTCGATGCCCACGGACTCCAGCATGTCGTCCAGACGGTGATAGCGCAGGCTGGTGAAGTTCAGCTTTTTGCGGATGCCCTCCACCATGGCGGCGTACTTTTCGGAATCGGGATCGGCGTACTCCTGCAGCACCTCGTCGGACACATCGCCGCCCTCCAGCTCACGGATCACCACGCGGGCGATCAGCTCCATCTCGGAGGTGGAGCGGGAGAAGTTCAGGTACTTGCAGCCGTACAGCAGCGGCGGGCAGGCGGGGCGGATATGGACCTCCTTGGCGCCGCTCTCGTACAGGAACTCGGTGGTCTCGCGCAGCTGCGTGCCGCGGACGATGGAATCGTCGATGAGCAGCAGCCGCTTGCCGCGGATCAGCTCGTGGATCGGCAGCAGCTTCATGTGGGCGATGAGGTTGCGCTTCTCCTGGATGGTGGGCATGAAGGAGCGCGGCCAGGTGGGCGTATATTTAATGAAGGGACGGGAGAAGGGGATGCCGCTCTCGTTGGCGTAGCCGACGGCGTGGGCGGTGCCGGAATCGGGCACGCCGGCGGCGCAGTCGGCCTCCACATTGTCGCGCCGGGCCAGCAGCTCGCCGCACTTGTAGCGCATCTCCTCGACGTTCACGCCCTCGTACACCGCGGACGGATAGCCGTAGTACACCCACAGGAAGGTGCAGATCTTCATCTTGTCGCCGGGAGCCACCAGGGTGCGGCAGCTCTTGTCGTCGAACACCACCACCTCGCCGGGGCCCAGCTCACGGTCGTTCTGGTAGCCCAGGTTCAGGTAGGAGAAGCTCTCGAAGGCGGCGCAGCGGGCGCCGTCCTTTTTGCCCAGCACCACGGGGGTGCGGCCCAGCTTGTCGCGGGCGGCGTAGATGCCGCGGTCGGTGAGGATCAGCATGGACAGGGAGCCGTCCACACGCTCCAGGGCGTATTTGATGCCGTCGATGAAGTTGTCCTTCTGGTTGATCATGGCGGCGACCAGCTCGGTGGCGTTGATCTCGCCGTTGCTCATCTCGAAGAAGTGGGTGCCGTTCTGAATGATCTCGTCCACGATCTCGTGGGCGTTGTTGATCTTGCTGACGGTGGTGATGGCAAAGGTGCCGTGATGGGAGCGCACCAGCACGGGCTGGGCCTCGAAATCGGAAATGCAGCCGATGCCGTAATTGCCCTTCAGATGGGGCAGCTCCTTCTCGAACTTGGTGCGGAAGGGGGTGTTCTCGATATTGTGAAGCGCCTTCTGGAAGCCGTTCTCGCCGTACACGGCCATGCCCGCCCTGCGGGTGCCGAGGTGAGAATGATAGTCCGTGCCGAAGAACAGCTCAAAGGCGCAGTTCTCGCGGCTGGCGACGCCGAAAAATCCACTCATGTCCGTCTCTCCTGTATGCTCGGGTCCTGATGAGGAAACGACAACGAAAGTATTGTAGCACAATCGGCCGCCGTTGGAAATATCCCGCAAAATCGGAAAAAAGGCCAAATGATACAGCATGCGGCTTTCCGGCGGGGGAAACGGCACAGGACCACCTTTGTCACAGAATCTTCATATTTTAATTGACAACCCGCGCTTCCCGGTGGTATCATAAGGTATCTTTGCAAACCGGAGGCTTCGCGTGATGAAAAAGCTTGCTGCGCTGCTGATGACCCTGCTCCTGCTGACGGCCTGCGCCGCTCTGGCGGAGGATGTGACCGTTTCCACCGCCAAGGAGCTGATGGACGCGGTGTCCCCGCTGAAGAAATCCGCCACCGTTATCCTGGACGCGGATGTGGATTTTTCCGGCCGGGCGGATCTGTCGCTGACCAACACCAACGGCAAGGCCGTTATCACCATTGATCTGAACGGCCACACGATCCTGGGCGCGCGGTTCATCCAGGGCACCTATGTGCTGACGAACGGCACCGTGACCCAGGCCCAGCTGGCGCCCGAGGGCAAGAATGTATCCCTGACGCTGGAGGACAGCGTGAACTCCGGCATGATCACCGTCAGCGGCACGGCCACGGGCAAGATCGCCCTGGTCAACAACGGTGTCATCCGCGACGCCGTCGGCCTGTGGCACAGCGGCTGCAAGGCGACCTTCGAGATGACGAACAACGGCACCATCGAGGCGGGCATCGGCCTGTACATCGAGGACGGCTACGTCAGCGCCAAGACCGGCAGCGGCACGGCCTCCGGCAAGATCACCCTGACCAACAAGGGCACGATTACCGGCACGCTGGCCGGCGCGCTCATCGACAACAGCTACGGCACCACCGTCAGCCTGAGCGGCTCCGGCACGGTGCGAGGCCGCTGCGGCCTGGTGCTGCTGTGCGGCGGCACCAAGGGCACCGTGACCGTTGACCATGATATCCGCTCCTGCCGTGATACGCTCCAGGCCGATCCCGGCACGCTGCTGGAGAATGGCACCCGCACGCTGGACGACCAGCTGATGACCTACGCGGCGGAGGCGGCGTACCAGGCCTCGAAGCAGAAGAATCAGGACGCCCTGGGCCGCGCGCAGGATCCCGACACCGGCAGCATGTCCCAGGAGGAGTGCTACGAGCTGATCACCGAATACCTGGCGGACGCGGATGTCTTCGGCAGCATGAACGAGATCGACCTGCAGGAGGCCTTCGGCACGGCCGTGTATCTGTGGAACCAGTCCGGCGGCAAGTTCAAGACCGGCCTGACCCTCAAGGGCACGCTGTACGGCGAGGATTATCTGCTGCGTCTGCCCATCGACAACAACGGCGGCAAGTTCTCCCTGACCGCCACCGCCGCCTCCGACAGCCCCTCCGGCACCGTGCTGCTCATCACCGCCTCCGTCAACGAGACCAAGCTGAGCGAAAGCCTCAAAAAGGTCAAGAAGACCTACTTCGGCAAGAGCTTCCCCAAGGGCGTGACCGGGCTGATCCTGCGCGTGCCCGGCGAGCTGCACAAGCCCGTGTCCGGCAGGAACTATTATCTGCCGACGGATTACGAGATCGATCCCGAGACGCTGACCTCCGGCTCCGCGAAGACCGCGAAGGCCGAGGTGACCCAGTCCGCGCTGGATTCCATGGACGCGCTGGTCGCCATGACCGGCAACCTCGAGAACATGTCCTTCACCCTCAGCGCCGACCTCACCTGCACCCGTGACGATATCATCGTGGCGGAGAACCTGACGCTGGACGGCGCGGGCCACAGCATCACAGGCTCCTCGCTGATCAGCGGCACCCGCCGCGATGTCCGCGCCCTGAAGGCGTACACCGCCGACGGCAAGCTGACGCTGAAGAATTTCTCCATGATCACCGGCCTTGAGCTGGAAAAGTACGACAGCATCGTGCTGCAGGATCTCACCGTTGGCCCGGTGTACGCGGATGATTTCCAGACCTTCTCCGCCTCCGGCGTCACGCTGCTGGGCTCCGATACGGAAACCATGCTGCGCCTGCGCTGCCGCGGCAAGTCCTCCGCGGCGACGGTCTCCCTGGACGCCGGTGTCGGCGCCGCGGCGAACGGCACCGTGCAGCTGGACGCCTACGAGAGCAACGGCGTGCTGCTGAAGAACGACGCCGACCTCCCCGAGGTGCGGGTCGAGGTGCATGAAAAGTCGAAGCTGGAGATCAGCGGCAGCGGCAGCATCGGTACGCTGACCGTGAACCTGAACGACACGAAGAGCCCTGTGATCATCAACGGCAATGCTGTGGACAGCCTGACCGTGCGCGTGGTGCCCGCCGTGGAGCGCAAGGAGGACCTGACCGCCAAGCAGAAGGCCGCCGCCACGGCTTACAAGCTGAACTGCAAGGGCGTTTCCTCCCTCACGCTGCAGCTGTACGATCCCACACTGGGCGCCGGCACGAAGATCAAGAGCTCCCAGGCCGACGAGCTGCTGGAAAGCTATCTGCCCGGCTTCACGACGGAAAACACCGGCTGGGCCTCCGGCGCGTCCTTCACGCTGGTCATCTTCACGTAGGTGGACGACCAGGGCAACGGCGTGGAGAGCAGCGCGGTCACCGTGAAGGTCAAATAAACCGGCGACGCAACGCCGTATCGACAAGGAAGCTGCAAGATGAAGCAAACGGAAGCCTCCCGCCGGGCGCTGGGCGCGGCGCTGGCCGTGCTGGGCGGCGCCATGTGGGGCCTGTCCGGCACCGTCGGGCAGTTCATGTTCACCCGCAAGGGCGTCACCAGCCTGTGGCTGACGCCCATCCGGCTGTTCCTCTCCGGCGTGCTGCTGGTGGTGTTCTGGCTGCTGCGGGATCCGAAGACCGCCCTGCGGCCCTGGCGCGAGCGCCGCGACCGCGTCGACCTGCTGGTGTACGGCCTCGCGGGCATCTCCCTGTGCCAGCTGCTGTATTTCACCACCATCCAGCTGTCCTCCGCGGGCATGGCCACCATCCTGCAGGACCTCAGCCCCATCACCATCCTGCTGTGCGGCTGCGTGCTGGCGCGGCGGCGGCCGAAGGCGCGGGAGATCCTCTCCATCGTGCTGGCGCTGACCGGCCTGGTGCTGATGGTGACCCACGGCAGCCTGACGGAGCTGGCGGTATCCCCGGCGGCGCTGCTCTGCGGCATCGCCTGCGCGGGTACGGTCACCCTGTACAATGTGTACCCGAAGCGGCTGCTGTCCCGGTATCCGGTGCCGCTGCTGCAGGGCTGGAGCTTTCTGATGGGCGGCACGCTGATGCTGCTGCTCTTCCGGCCCTGGGAAACGCCGGTGACCTTCGACGCGGAGCTGCTGGCCGGCATCGCGGCGGTGGTGATCCTCGGCAACCTGCTGGCCTTCAACCTGTACATGACCGGCGTGCGGCTGATCGGCCCGGAAAAGGCCATCCTGTACGCCTTCTCATAGCCCGTGACCGCCGCGATCCTCTCATCGCTGTGGCTCGGCAGCGGGTTCACCCTCTGGGACGCCGCGGGCTTCCTGCTGGTGTTCATCATGCTGGTGCTGCTCAGCCTGCGGGAGAAGCCGCCGGAGGCGTAACACCCATACGCATCACATCCCGTTCGGAGAAGATCCGGGCGGGGATTTTTTGACCGCGCTCACCCGCGGAAAATGGCATTGCTTTTCCCGGCGCCTGTGTTATAATAGGCTCGGACGATCATGTGAACAAGAGAGGTATTTCCGCAATGATGAAGCGCTTTGTGACGCTCCTCCTGGCTCTGACGCTGCTGCTGGGCGTATCGGCCGAGGCCGCGCCGGTGCAGCTGGATTCCATGGACGACGTGCCCGCCACGGACGAGAGCGGCTTCCTGCCCGAGGGCGAGGACGCCGTGTACTACAAGGATCACGCCGCCGGCGTGTGGTTCTATCTGGACCAGACCACGCGCATCGAGATCACCCGCACCCAGACGAAGTCCCCGCTGCTGACCTACTACCTCGCGGACATCTATGTGGCGGAGGGCTCCAGCCTGTATACCATCACCTGGAATGAAAGCAGGCCCGGCCGCACCAACGCCCTGCCGCAGGAGATCGCGGAGAAGGGCCACGCGGTGTACGCCCAGTCGGCGGACTTCTACTCCTACCGCGTTTCCAACGACCGCTATCCGGGCATCATCATCCGCGACGGCAAAACGATCTACAGCAAGACCTACTCGAAGGCCGTGACCGCCGTGCCGAACCTGGATACCATGGCGTTTTATTCCTCCGGCAAGGCGGAGGTCAACGAGAGCTGGGAGGTCAGCGCCAAGGAGTACCAGAAGCGCGGCGCGTCCACCGTGCTGGCCTTCGGGCCGATCCTGCTGCGGGACGGCGAAATGGCCGACCTGGACAAGGACGCCTACAATCACAAGGAGCCCCGCAGCTGCTTCGGCATCGTGGATACGGGCCATTACGTGGGCCTGCTGGTGGAGGGCCGCAAGAACCATTCCGACGGCGCGACGCTGCAGACCTGCGCGGAGATCCTGGCGGACTTCGGCTGCTGGGACGCCATCAACCTGGATGGCGGCAACACCGCGGCCATGCTGTTCATGGGCGAGAGCGTGCAGCTGACCAACGCCGGCGGTGTGGATGTGAACGACCGCGCCGTGCCCGACGTGCTGGCGGTGGGCACCTGGTAAAAGGAAGAAATCAATGGCCGGAGAGGAGGCGCTGCGCGTGATCTTCAACACGGAAATCAACGGCATCCCGGTGCGGGCGGTCTATTCCGGGGCCTGTGTGCGGGAGGTGCTGCAGCCGCTGCTGCTCCGGCTGGAGGCGCTGCGGAGGCAGAAGGGCGGGCGCGTGCTGGTGCTGCTGGCCGCGCCGCCGGCCGCCGGGAAAAGCACATTGTCGGCGTTCCTCGGCAGCCTGTCGGTGCCGCTGACGGTCATCGGCATGGACGGCTTCCACCGCCGGCAGCAGGAGCTGCTGACGCACACCTGCGTCCGCGACGGACAGGAAATACCGCTGGTGCGCATCAAGGGCGCGCCGGAGACCTTCGACCTGGCAAAGCTGACGGAGGCCGTGCGCCGCGTGGCGGCGGGGGAAAGCATCGGCTGGCCGGTGTATGACCGCCTGCTGCATGATCCCGTGGACGACGCGGTGCGGGTGACGGGGGACATCGTGCTGCTGGAGGGCAACTATCTGCTGCTGGACGCTCCCGGCTGGCGGGAGCTGCGGCAATACGCGGACTACACGATCTCCGTGACCGCGGAGGAGCCGGTGCTGAGGGACCGGCTCATCAACCGCCGGATCGCCACCGGCGTGGAACGGAAAGCCGCGGAGGCATTCGTGGATTTCAGCGACATGGCCAATGTGCGTTTGTGCCTGACGCGCACGCTGCCGGCGGACCTGCGCCTGCGGCTGACCGCGGAGGGTGACTACGTGCGGCTGTAACGGGAGGAACGCATGGGCAGAAGATCGGTCCGCGAGGACAAAAGCGTGTGGCAGCTGGCCCGCGAAAAGCGGGGGCTGACCCGTGAGCAGGCCGGCGATCTGATCCCCGGGCTGACGGCGGAGCGCATCGAAAAGCTGGAGAGCGGCCGCGCTGCCGTGCAGCCGGAGGATGTGCTGCTGATGGCGCAGGGCTACAGGGCACCGGAGCTGTGCCGCCTGTACTGCGCCCGGACGTGTCCGCTGGGGCGTGACGGCCGTGTGCCGTAGCCAGAGCAGAAGCCGCTGGTGCAGATCACCGTGGAGACCATCAACGCGCTGAACCGCCTCGGCCACACGGGGGAGCGTCTGCTGGAGATCGCCGAGGACGGCCGGGTGCGCCCGGACGAGCTGGAGGATTTCACCGCCATCAAGGCGATGCTGGAGCGGGTGGCCGCGTCCGTATCGGCGCTGCAGCTGTGGGTGGATACGCAGATCGCCGAGGGCAGCTATCCCAATCCGCCGGAAACGGACAAATAACCCGCGCTATTCCGGCCAAACAGACCTGTTATCGAGACGGCGTTTATGTTATGATAAGGCTGTCGGAAAACGGTGCCGAGAAGCACCGCGCCGACGGACCGGAGGTGATACGAATGAACGGACTGACAGGGCTTCTGCCCATCCTGCTGACGGCGCTGCCCGGGCTGGCTTTGCTGGTGCTGTAGGCGCTGATGCCGGGCTTCGGCGTCGCCGGGGTCACGGGCATCGTGCTGGAGGCCGTGGCCGTGTACCTGACCTGGAGCGGCTTCGGCGCGACCGCCGCCATCTGGTTCGCGCTGGGGGCGATCGTCGTCATCGTGATCGCGGTGGCGATGTCCATGCGCTCCGCGGTGAACGGCAGGCTGAGCCGCAGCAGGCTGATCCTGAAGGAAACCGAGCAGACCCCGGCAGCCTCCTCCGCGGAGGACCTGACCGGCGCGTCGGCCACGGCCCTGACGGACCTGCGTCCCTCGGGCTTCATCCGGGTGGACGGCAAACGCGTCAGCGCCATGAGCGGCGGCGAGTACATCCGCTCCGGCAGCGCCGTGCGCGTGACCGGCATGAACGGCGCCACGGCCATCGTCGTAACTGAAGAGTAACCCACTGGACCGACTGATATGAAGGAGGCTTTTCCATGCTTTATCCCGCGCAGGTGACCGGCGTTGCCACCATCGTGATCGTACTGATCGCCCTGTTCATCTTCCTGCACTTCGTACCCATGGGCCTGTGGATCCGTGCCTTGGCCAGCGGCGTGCATGTGTCCATCCCCACGCTGATGGGCATGCGCATCCGCCATATCGCCCCGAAGCCCCTGGTGGATTCCCTGATCAAGGCCAACAAGGCCGGCCTGGGGCTGAATATCAACCTGCTGGAGACCCACTTCCTGGCCGGCGGCAATGTGGACCGCGTCATCAACGCGCTGATCGCCGCGCAGCGGGCCGGCATCGACATCAGCTTTGAGAAGGCCTGCGCCATCGATCTGGCCGGCCGTGACGTGTTCCAGGCCGTGCAGATGTCCGTTACGCCCAAGGTCATCGAGACCCCCGTGGTCGCGGCCATCGCCAAGGACGGCATCGAGCTGCGCGCCAAGGCCCGTGTGACCGTGCGCACCAACATCGACCGCCTGGTCGGCGGCGCCGGTGAGGAAACCGTCATCGCCCGTGTCGGCGAGGGCATCGTGACCACCGTCGGCTCCGCGGAGACCCACAAGCAGGTGCTGGAGAATCCCGACCTGATCAGCCGCACCGTGCTGAGCAAGGGCCTGGACGCCGGTACCGCCTATGAGATCCTGTCCATCGATATCGCGGATGTGGATGTCGGCCGCAACGTCGGCGCCCAGCTGCAGATGGACCAGGCCGAGGCCGACCGCCGCATCGCCCAGGCCGGCGCCGAGAAGCGCCGCGCCATGGCCGTGGCCGAGGAGCAGGAAATGAAGGCCAAGGTGCAGGAGATGCGCGCCAAGGTCGTGGAGGCCGAGGCGGATGTGCCCCGCGCCATGGCGGAAGCCCTGCGCAGCGGCAAGCTCGGCGTGATGGACTACTATCAGATGAAGAACGTGCAGGCCGACACGAGCATGCGCGAGGGCATCGCCCACGCCGCGGCCCCCGCGTCCCCGATGGCCGGCACCGCCCCCGAAAAGAAGTAAGCCATGACGGACCCTTTGTGAAAGGAGGGAGGGCATGGAATCCTTCCTGGCGGTGATCGTCTATCTGGCGATCGTTTACGCTGTGATCGCCAAAATCAACAAAAAGCTCAGGGCGGCGAACCCGGTGGTCCGTATGCCCGGCGCCGCAAACGCGCGGACGGTGGCAGGCACCGAACCGGCAAAGCCGCTGACGCAGCCGGCGGAGCCGATGGGCGGGCATGACGAGTCCATTCACGAGAATCATGCCGTGCCCCTGCGGCCCGGCCGCAGCACGGACGCGCTCTATGAGGGCAGCCTCCACGCGCAGACCGGTGAGGGCACTGACCGCGACCATGACCACGGCGGTCATGAGACGCCCTTCGGCATGGAGCCGCCGGAGCAGCCCCATGAGGAGCGGCGGGAGAGCGGCTTCACCCTCGACCTGACGCCCGATGCGCTGCTGAACGCGGTGATCCTGCAGGAGGTACTGACCCGCCCGCAGGACCGCAAAACCACCTGGTAACCGAACGAACCCGGGCCCCGGCCACACAGCCGGGGCTCTTTTGAAGGAAGGGAACAGCATGCTGACGGGACGCTTTGCGCCGACGCCCAGCGGATACCTGCACCCCGGCAACCTGGTCTGCGCGCTGCTGGCGTGGCTGTCGGTGCGCAGCCGGGGCGGCCGGTTCCTGCTGCGGATCGAGGATCTTGATGTGCCCCGCTGCCCGAAGCGTCTGGCGGACCGGTGCGTCGGGGACCTGACCTGGCTGGGGCTGAACTGGGATGAACCGCCGGTGTACCAGTCGCAGCGGACGGAAGCCTATGCCGCCGCGCTGGAGCGGCTGTGGGCGCGGGGGCTGGTGTATCCGTGCTTCTGCACCCGGGCGCAGCTTCACGCCTCCGTGGCCCCGAACCTGGGGGACCGGCGCTTCGTGTATCCCGGCACCTGTGCGCGCCTGACGCCGGCGGAGACCGCTGCCCGCGCCGCCGCCCGCGCTCCGGCGTACCGGCTGCGGGTGCCGGAGGAGCCGGTGGCCTACAGCGACCTGCTGCTGGGGGAGCACCGCGAAAGCCCCGCGACGGAGAGCGGCGATTTCATCCTCCGCCGCAGCGACGGCCTGTTTGCCTACCAGCTGGCGGTGGTGGTGGATGACGCGGCGGGCGGCGTGACCGAGGTGGTGCGCGGCTGCGACATCCTCGGCGCGACGCCGGGCCAGGTGTGGCTGCAGCGGTGCCTCGGGGCCGATACGCCCGTGTACGCGCACATCCCGCTGATGACGGACGCGGATGGCCGCCGCCTGGCCAAGCGGGACGGCGACATCAGCGTACAGGCCCTCTCGAAGCGCTTCACCGCGCCGGAGCTGTGCGGTCTGCTGGCCATGGCCGCCGGGCTGCAGGAGGAGCCGGAGCCGAAAACGCCGGAGCAGCTGGTGCCGCTGATGCGCTGGGACCGCGTGCGGACCGGCGGCTTCCGTCTGCCGGAGCGGCTGACCGGGGGAGACCGGCAACTTCCCGGTTGACCGGCGCGCGACATCTGTGCTATACTGCCCTCCGGCGGTCCATGAACCGCCTCTGGAGGCATCACTGATGAAGAAAAAGATCTTTTACACCGAGGCCGCGTATATCGTGGGCCTTCTGCTGCTGGCCCTGGGTACCGCGCTGATGGAGCGCGCGGATTTCGGCATGTCCATGGTGGTGGCGCCGGCGTACCTGCTGCATCTGAAGCTCTCCCCGGTCTGGCCGGTGTTCACCTTCGGCATGGCGGAGTATGTGTTTCAGGCGGTGCTGCTGGCGCTGATGTGCCTGGTGCTGCGTTCCTTCCGGCCCGGCTGGCTGTTCTCCTTCGCCACCGCGGTGATCTACGGCCTGCTGCTGGATACCGTCATCTACATGGTGGGGCAGTTCCCGGCGCCCACGATGGTCGGTCGCTGCGTGTGCTATGTGCTGGGGCTGGTGATCTGCGCCGCGGGCGTGTCGATGCTCTTCCATACCTACATCGCTCCGGAGGTCTATGAGCTGTGCGTGAAGACGCTGTCCGAGCGCTACGGCTGGGACATCCACCGCACCAAAACCGTCTACGACTGCGCCAGCTGCCTGCTGGGCGTGGTCCTGTCCTTCGCCTTCTTCGGCTTCGGCGTGTTCGAGGGCGTGAAGCTGGGCACGATCCTCTGCGCGCTGGTCAACGGCGCCACCATCGGTGTGTGCAGCCGCTTCCTGGAGAAGCACTTCGATTTCGTCGACGCGAAGCCCTGGCGCCCGGCCTTTGAGCGGCAGTGACGCCTTACGGCGCGGCAAACGCAACGGGGGCGTTGCGCATCATACAGACGATGCCCTGCGACCGAACGACAAGAGGGGCCTGAGCAGTAACGACCTGTTACGCTCAGGCCCCTGGTTGATTTCTGCCGTCGCTTACCCTCTTCAGTCCGCTTCGCGGACAGCTTCCCCAGAGGGGAAGCCTTTTGGGAAGGCCCACAAGCCAAGCCTTCCCCTTCAGGGGAAGGCGCCGTCTCTCCAGTGGAGAGTTCGACGAAGT
>R14__coassemble_1066_pt1 | contig 14921 bp, 12 predicted proteins | sample R14__metabat2_high_PE_015 | metagenome-assembled genome bin R14
CAGTAACCCTCACCCATCCCCCTCTCCCACAAAAATCCATTTTCCCGGTTGCATCTTTTGTAAAAATCGTTTATAATGCCTTTACGACCACTAAAACCTACAAGGAGGTTTTTTACCATGATTCAGGTAATTGCCGGCAAGAAGGGCTCCGGAAAGACCAAGCGTCTGATCGATATGACCAATGCCACCGCGAAGAACGCTGATACCAACGTCATCTTTATTGACAAGGACACCAGCTATACCCGCGAGATCGACCACGCTGTCCGCTTTATCAACGCTTCCGATTACGGCGTGTCCGGCGGCGAGATGCTCCTGGGCTTCCTGTGCGGTATCCTGGGCTCCAACTATGATATCGGCACCATCTATATCGATGCTTTCAAGAAGCTGTACGCTGACGATCTGAACGGCTCCGAGCAGTTCTTCGTGCAGCTGGAGAAGCTGAGCTCCGAGAACAACGTGAACTTCGTGCTGTCCGTGAGCGAGGATCCGGCCCTGCTGCCCGCGTTCATCAATACCTTCATCGCCTGAGCGGCGAAGGCAGCGAAGCCTCATCCGTCAAAAACTCCCCGGCCTGAACGGTCGGGGAGTTTTTGATTGCCGGAAGCTCCCCGGAAGGGCCGACGCGGCCGGGCCGGGGTGGCGGTTCCGTCAGAAAGATCCGTCAAAAAATCCCGCCCGGACTTTCGACCGGGCGGGCGGAAACGGTTTCAAACGGACAGACATTGCGCTGCTGAGCGGGATCATCCGCCGGCCAGCAGATACATCCCCAGCGCCACGCCGGCCACAGCCAGGAAGGCCAGACCTACCAGGAAGATCGCCGGTCCGGGGGCCGGGCCGCGGCGGGCCTGCCGGGCCTGCTTGTACTCGTAGTAGTGCTGCGTGTTCTCCGGCTTGCGGAAGGGGGTGAACAGGGTGATGACGCTCCGCCCGGCGAAGCTCAGGATATCGAAGAAGCCCTCGTGCGACACCAGCCCCAGCAGGCCGACGCACAGCAGCAGCACCGCCGGCACAAAGAAGGCGTCGGACACCGCCATGTAGATCTCCAGCGGGTCGGTCAGGTTCCACACGTCGCGAGAGGCCAGGATGCCCAGGGCGATGAGGAGCCCCGTGCCGCCGGCGATCGTCACCAGGCGGCGGGTCGTGCGCGGCTTCACAGGCCCATCTCCTCACGGTAGCGGGCCAGCTCGGCCTCGTTGCAGTGGATGAAGTGCCCGGGCACGATCTCGTGCAGGGCGGGCTTGTCCACGCTGTAGTCATGCGCCTTGTTGGGGTCGTAGGCGATGCGCTGGCGGTGCTTCTCGTGGTTCGGGTCAGGGTACGGGATGGCGCTCAGCAGGGACTTCGTGTACGGGTGAAGCGGGTGCCGGAACAGCTCCTCGCTGTCCGCCAGCTCCACCAGGTGGCCGAAGTACATCACGCCGATGCGGTCGGAGAAATACTTGACCACGCTCAGGTTGTGGGCGATGAACATGATGGTCAGGCCCATGTTGTTGCGCAGGTCGTTCATCAGGTTGATGACCTGGGCCTGAATGGACACGTCCAGGGCGGAGATGGGCTCGTCGGCGATGATCAGATCGGGTTCCATGATGATGGCGCGGGCGATGCCGATACGCTGGCGCTGGCCGCCGGAGAACTCATGCGGATAGCGGTCGGCGTGCTCGCGCACCAGGCCCACCAGATCCAGCATCTCGTTCACGCGCTTGTCGATGTATTCCTTGTCGGTCACGCCGCGGATCGTCAGGCCCTCGGCGATGATCTCGCGCACGGTCATGCGCGGGTTGATGGAGGCGATGGGGTCCTGGAAGATCATCTGCATCCGGGACATCACGTTGGTTTTCGCGGCCAGCTTCATTTCCGTTTCGTAGCGGCGGCGGCGCTCCTCGGCGGCCGTGCCGGTGAGGGTCTTCATGTCCTCCTCATAGGCGGCGGTCAGGGCGGCCTTGCGCTGGGCGCGGTACAGGGTGACGCAGCGGCTCTTTTCGGCGTCGGATTCCAGGGCGTGGATCTCGGCGCGGCGGATGTCCTCGCGGCAGGCGGCCTTCTCCTCCGCGATCTTCCGCTTCGTTTCGGCGGCCAGCGTCTCCTTCGTTTCGGGGTGACGGCTGCCCTCCTCCTTCAGCGTGTTGTTCAGCACGCGGATGGCTTCCTTCATGTCGGCGCGGCGCTGACGGCGGTAGGTCGGCAGGCCGTTCATCGTGGAGGAGATGCGCAGGCCGTGGAAGTACACATCGCCGTCGGTGGGATCGTACAGGTTGATGATGGTACGGCCGGTGGTGGTTTTGCCGCAGCCGGATTCGCCCACCAGGCCGAACACCTCGCCCTTGCGGATGGTGAAGCTGACGTCGTCCACAGCCTTGCTGATGAAGCTGCCGCTGCGGAAATACTGCTTCATGTGCTCCACGCGCAGCAGCACATCGTCGTCGGCGGGATGGAACTCCTCCTTCGCCAGGCGGTTCACCAGCGTGCGCACCTGCATCCGGCGGATGACCACCGCGGCCACGATCAGCACGATGGCGAGGATCCACCACAGCCAGGTGAGGGAAACGATCTTCCAGAAGGCGCCGATGACGCCGATGGCGGCGCGCTGATCCGCCTCGCTCACGAGCGTATCGCACAGGGAGCCGAGGGCGCTTGAGAAGGTCACGACCTTCGAGCCGGCGGTGCTCACGGCGGACAGCTCCGAGCGGGCGGTGCCGTCAAAGGAGGCGCTCTCCAGCAGGCTCACGGCGGTCTCCGCGTACACGCCGATATCCGGCAGCGTGCGGTTCGGGTAGGCGGCCTGCAGCTTCGCGTAGCTGTCCTCCAGGAAGGCGCGGCCGTTCAGCGTGCCCTCCTCCAGGGCCACGGCCATGCGGTCGGAGAGGCCGGTGTTCTCCGCCTTCTCCTCGTTGTTCATGGCGGTGAAGGCGGCGGTGTAGTTCTCCCAGGTGAAGGTATCGCTCAGCCAGGCCTTGACATCGGTGACGGAAGCGCCGGCGGCGATATCCGCCTTGATCATCCGCTCGATGACCTGGATGTACTCGGCGCGGGTGCCGGTCTCCTCCTCGCTGTGCTCCGCGGTGAGGGTGGCGTAGTGCGCGTCCAGGTCGCTCTCCACGGAGGCGTTCTTCAGCGCGGGCAGCTTCTTGCCGGACTTGGCGGTGGGCGTGGACAGGCTGTTCAGATACTCCAGCGCGTCGGCGGCCTCGCTCTCATCCTCCAGGGCCTCGCGGTTCTCGTAGCGGGTCAGGAAGGCGTCGCGGTCAAAGGTGTTGTCCAGGTAGTCGGCGGCCTTCTGCAGCGCGGCCTCGGTCAGGGCGGGGGCGGCTGCGTCCGCCTTGTCGGAGAAGTACGCGAAGTTGGCTTTGATGGCGGCGGAGCGGACGGTGGCGGTCTTCGTCGACAGCGCCGCGTCGCCCATGGCGGAGAACATGGCGGAATCGTAGCGGAGCCGGTCCATGAGGCCGGTCTGCACGCCGTGGTCCGTCAGCGCCTGCTGCATGGTGGCCCAGGTGGCGCCCGTGTTGGCCACGGAATAGATGGTGAATACGATGGACAGGCACAGCAGCACAACGCCGATGACCTTCAGCACCTTCGACAGCTTTCGGATGGCTCTCACGGCTGCGCCACCTCCTTCGCGTGAGCGGCCTCCCATTCGGCCTGCTCCTTCTTCATGCGTTCAATACGGTCCAGCACAATGGCCGGCGGATCCACCTTCGGCGCATCGGGATGCAGCAGCCAGGTGGCGGCGGAGTGCGTGTCGCTGACGCGGAACATCGGCGGCTGACGCTCAAAGTCGATCTCCATGGCGTACTTGTTGCGCGCGGCAAAGGCGTCGCCCTTGGGCGGCAGGATCATGTCGGGCGGCGTGCCGGGGATGGCCTCCAGCTTGCCGGTGGTCTCCAGGTCGGGCATGGAGGACAGCAGCGCCCAGGTGTAGGGATGGCGCGGATCGTAGAAGATATCATCGGCGGTGCCGTATTCCACGATCTTGCCGGCGTACATGATGGCGATCTTGTCGGCCATGTTCGCCACCACGCCCAGGTCATGGGTGATGAAGATGACGGACAGCCGGCGCTCCCGCTTCAGGCGGTTGATCAGCTCCAGGATCTGCGCCTGGATGGTCACGTCCAGGGCAGTGGTGGGCTCGTCGCAGATGAGGATGTCCGGGTTGGCGGACAGGGCGATGGCGATGACGATACGCTGGCGCATGCCGCCGGAGAACTCGAAGGGATACTGGGTGAAGCGGCGGTGCGGCTGCGGGATGCCCACCTCGCGCATCAGCTCGATGGCGCGGTGGCGGGCCATGCCCTTGCTCAGGCGGAAGGCGTAATCGGAGGCGGCCTCCCGCAGATAGGCCACCATCTCGACGGCGGCGGCGGTGTAGTCGGGCTTTTCGGCGTTCCGCAGCGCGGCGTAGTGGTCGATCAACGCCTGGGTGGTCTCTGCCAGCCCGGCGTGGGCGGCCTCGTCGTCGATCAGGTTCTTCGGCACCACGGAGGGCGCGAACTTGCCCTTCGCCACCAGCTTTTCGCGGCGGACGGTATCCCGGGCGAAGCGCTGTTCCTCCTTCGGGTTCTGCTTGCGGGCCAGCAGGCAGCGGTTCAGATAGGTCGTCATGCTGCCGCGGTAAATATAGGAAAGATTGTCCTTCTGCAGCTGCAGGGGGTCGATGGCGGCCTGCACGGCGTCGGCGGCGCGGCCGAGGGCGGCGCGGACCTCCTTCTCGTTCAGCGCCCCGGAGAACACCGGCAGCTCGCGGCGGAGCGCTTCCGTGGCGGATTCCCGGGCCTTCGCGGCGTCGGCGGCGCTCTTTTCCATGGCGGCGGCCACCGCGGCGATGAATTTGTTCAGGAACTCCGTCTCCAGGCGCTCGCGGCATTCGGCGTTGATGGCCTCCACCCGCTCGCCGGAGGGCTGCGGGGCGTGGCCGGTATGCATGGCGTAGCCGACGGAGAAGAAATCCGGCTCGGTGCCGGCGCTCAGCCGCTTCAGGCTTTCGTGCAGTTCGGCGCAGGCCTTCGTCAGGGCCTCGGAATCCTCCACGCGGTAGTGCTTCGCCAGCTTCACGCAGCTTTCGCCCTGGGCGGGCAGCGCCGTGATGGCGGGCATCCAGGGAGAGGACGCCTTCTTCAGCGCCTTCTTCAGGCGGTCGGCGGCGTCGCGGATCGGGCGGGCGTTCTTCTGCAGCAGCGCCTCATTGATCTCGTCCAGGCAGTCATCCGCCTCCACGGCGGCCTCCATGGCCTCGCGGTAGGCAAAATCCTCCTTCACGGCCACGGCGGTGAACTTGTCGAAGGTGTCCGTCAGCTGCGCGGCGTCCGTCACACCGGCGGCGGTCATGCGCTCCTGCAGGGCCTTCAGCATGGTGTTGAAGCGCTTTTTGCCGTCGGCGCGGCGCTCCTTGTTGTTCAGCAGCATGGCCTCGGTCAGCTGGCGGCCGATGCGCATGATGGGGTTCAGGGCGCTCAGCGGGTCCTGGAACACCATCGACAGGCGGTGTCCGCGCAGGGTGTGGAACTCCTCCTCGGGGATCTTCAGCAGATCGCGGCCGTCGTAGATGATCTCGCCGCTGTCCACCATGGCGCTGGGGGCCAGGATGCCCATGATGGCGCGGGTGGTGACGGACTTGCCGCTGCCGCTCTCGCCGGCGATGGCCAGCGTTTCGCCCTCATTCAGGCTGAAGGAGATATCGCGCACGGCGCGCACGGCGCCGTTGTTGGTGCGGAAGGAGATGGAAAGGTGGCGTACTTCCAGCTTGGCCATTACGCATCAGCTCCTCTCAGGGACGGATTCAGCGCGTCGCGCAGGCCGTTGCCGAACAGGTTGAAGGAGATCTCCAGGATGGAGATGAACAGCGCCGGGAACAGGATGATGTGCGGGTAGGTGCTCAGGTAGCCCTGGCCGTTGCTCAGCATGGTGCCGATGGAGGTCAGGGAGGAGGTCTCCAGGTTCACGATGTGCAGATAGCTCAGCATGGACTCGGAGAAGATGACGCCGGGGATGCTCAGCACGCTGCCGGTCACGATGGTGCCCAGCGAGTTGGGGAAGATGTGCTTGAAGATCAGCCGGCGGTCGGTGGCGCCCAGGGTGCGGGCGGCCAGCACGTACTCCTGGCCCTTGAAGCGGTAGAACTGCATACGCACCTGGCTGGCCTCACTGACCCAGCCGGTCAGCACGAAGGCGAACAGCAGCGATGGCAGCGTGCCCACCTTGTCCGCCAGATGCAGCTGGAACAGCGTGGCCACCACGATGAAGGGCACCTCGTACAGGATATCGGAGATACGCTCCATGATGATATCCGCCGTGCCGCCGTAGTAGCCCTCGATGGCGCCGTACACGCTGCCGATGACGAAGTTGATCAGCGACACCACGATGGCCAGCAGGAAGGACAGGCGCGCGCCGCAGGCCAGGCAGGTGAAGATATCCTGGCCGTGCACGTTCGTACCGAAAAGGAAGATGGGCTCGAAGCCGTTCTTGTAGCGGAAGTATTCGTAGTAATCCACGCGGCAGCGGTAGCCGGTCTGGTTCTTCTGCGCGTAAACGTACCATTCGCCGCTGCTGCCGTCGTCGCCGGCGATGCGCATCTTCGAGGTGTAGCCGGCCTTGTCGGCGGTGGTGGCGGTGAGGTAGTTGGGGATGTAGTTGCCGTTTTCATCCAGCTCGGGCATACCGGAGGAGCCCTGCGCCTCGTTCTTCAGCTTGTACCAGAAGTTGGCGCCGCCGTTGCCCAGCACGTAGGAGGTGTTGTGGGTCTTCTGCAGGGGGTAAATGACCTGCACGTTGTTCTCGTCCTGATACTGCTGCAGCGCCTCGTACTCGGCGGTGCTCAGATTCACGAACACGAAGCCCACCTGCGCGTAGGAATCCACGCGGACGTCATAGTAGGTGGCGCCGGTGGCGTCGGTCTTCGGCGCGGACTCGCTGAGGATCACATCGCGGCCGGTCTCCTGGCCGATGGCCTTGAGGTACAGATAGCCGGCCTCGTTCTCATGGGAGGTCTTGCCGCCGTCCCAGAAGCCCAGGTGCAGGTCGGCGAACAGCTGGTTCTTCGGCAGCACGGTCTTGTAGTAGCCGTCGCGGAAGGTGACCGTGTAGCTGGACACGAAGGGCACGATCAGCGCGAACAGCGCCAGGATGATGATCAGCGCGAAGGCCACCACGGCGCTCTTGTTCTTGCGGAAGCGGTTCCAGGCGTCCTGGAAGTAGCCGATGGGCTTGGTCTCCAGCTTCTGGTCATGCAGACGCTCGTTCTGCTGCACGAAGCGGAATTTTTCCTTCGGGATGGATTCGGTGACGGGGTTCATATCGATACGGTTTTCCATGCCGGTCATCCTCCTTTCTTACTTTTTGGAGCCCATGCGGATACGGGGATCGATGAAGCCGTAGCTGATGTCGATCACGATACCCGAGGCCAGGCCGATGAAGGTGTAGAAGACCGTCATCGCCATGAAGAAGTTGTAATCGCGCACGTTGATGGAGTTGATGTACAGGTTGCCGATGCCCGGGATGCCGAAGATGTTCTCGATGATCAGCGAGCCGCCCAGGATGCCGATGAACTCGCCGATGATCATCGGCAGGATGACCACCATGGCGTTGCGCAGGGCGTGGCGGGTGATGGCCTGGGCCCTGGTCAGGCCCTTGGTGCGGGCCAGCAGCATGTAGTCGCCGGTCAGCACCTCGGAAAGCTCGGCGCGGGTGTAGCGCGTCAGGCCGGCGACCACGCCGAAGCCCAGCGACAGGATGGCCGGCACCATCGAGCGGAACATCGACCAGGAGAGCAGGCTGCCCGCCTTGTCCAGCGATTCCAGCTGCAGCGGGAACCAGCCCAGTTTAAAGCACAGGAAATACTGTACGATGAAGGCGTACACATAGCTTGGCACCGAGATGAACAGCATGACCATGGTGGAAATGACATGGTCCTGCCACTTGTTCTTCTTCAGCGCGGCCAGGATGCCGAAGCCCAGGCCCAGGGGGATGGCAATGAGGATCGAGTACAGATTGACCATGATGGTGTAGGGCAGCTTCTGCATCATCACGTCCCACACCACGTAGCCCTCGTACATCTGCTCGCCGACACCCCAGTCCCACTCGGTCAGGATGTTCTTCCAGAACAGGAAGTACTGCACCATGATGGGCTTGTTGTAGCCCATCTTTTCGCGCTTGGCGAGGATCAGGTTGACGTCGCGGCCCATCTCGCGCACGGCGGGCAGCGGCAGCAGCTTGATCAGCACAAAGCACATGGTCATGATGATGAACATGGTCAGGAACATGAGCAGGATTCGTTTGATGACATACTTTGTCATCGCGGCATTCCTCCTTCGGTGTGGGATGCTGAGGGGTCCGGGAAGGGTCTATATGGAAATAAGCCGGACATCTCGCCGGCGGGAAAACGGAGCATGCGGCCCGGCACGGGATACCGCGCGGATATGCTGTGCGGGGCCGCACGGGCGGCCGCCCCTTCGCGGGGAAGCGGCGGCCGCCGTGCGGGAAAAACCGGGGATCAGTATTCCAGGGTGCCGGCGGCGATGTACGCGGCCCACTCTTCATCGGTGTAGTTGTAGGTGGCGAACTGGATGCCGCCGCCGAAGCCGGTGATGGAGTTGTAATCGTAGCTGGCGTAGTTGACCTTCTGGGAGTGCAGGGAGGCCACATTGCGGTAGTAGATGGGCGTGGTGACATACCAGGCCAGGTAAGCCTTCTCCAGCGCGGCGAAGAAAGCGCACTTGGTGGTGTTGTCATAGTCGTTGTAGGAGCCGATCGCGGCGTTCAGGGTCTCGGCGGGCATGTTGTCCAGCCACATGGCCCAGTTCTGCAGGGTGTCGGTCACGGCGGTGCCGTCCACGGTGATGGTCACGGAGATGGCGCTGGTATCGAAGCCGTACTCCATCTGGTTGCCGGAGCCGTCGGAGGCGTCGCAGTAGCACTCATACAGCAGGCCGAAGGGATTCATCACGGCGCCGCCCCAGGTGGTGAAGATGGCGTCGGGCTGGCCGTTGTACATGGCGTCGTAGTAGTCGGCGTTCACGGTCATCTTGATGGACACCTTGCCCTCGAAGCCCGTGCCCTTGACGGCCTCGGCCAGCTGGGCGTTCAGGTAGTTGATCATCTGAACATACACGGTGTCGTCGCTGTAGACCTGCACCTCCAGCTCCACGGCGCTCTCACCGTCGTAGATGCCGGCGGCCACGGCCTTGTCGTAGGCGGTCTGCATCAGGGCCTGGGCCTTGGCCATGTCGTAGCCGGTGATGGCGGCATAGGCCTCGTCGAGGGTATCGTAATCGTTGCCCTCGCCCCAGGTGATGCCGTAGATCTCGCACAGGGCTTCCTTGGCGGCGTCGCTGTCACGGTACAGGGAGCCGGTGAAGGGATCGTAGCAGTACAGGTTGTTCAGCATGCCGTAGCCCGCGGTGCCGGCGGCGGTGTAGGCCGTGGCGAAGGCGTTGCGGTCCAGGGCGTTGGCGAAGGCTTCGCGGAACTCGTCGATCACGACCACCTGGCTGTTGGTGCCATGCTCCACCAGCTTGGCGTAGTCGGTGTTGAAGGAGAACTTGGTGGTGTAGGTCTGGGGCTCATAGATGATGTAGTCGCTGGAGGCGTACTTGTCCATATCCTGGCTCTGCAGGGACACGGCGTCGATCTCGCCCTTCTCGAAGGCCAGCAGCGCGGTGGCCTGCTCGGCGATCACGTTCACCACGATCACGTCGGTCTGGTACTGGCCCAGATGCTGGCCGTCATGATAGCCGTACCAGGCGTCGTTGCGCACCAGGGTGTATTCCTTGTCCAGCTCGAAGGAGGACAGCTTGTAGGGGCCGTAGGACACGGTGGTGGCCAGGGTGCGGCAGTAGTTGGTGGTCACGGAGGAGGCCTCCTCCTCGGTGCTCACCACCTTGCCGTCGGCATCGTAGAAGGTCTTGCAGGCCTCGTACACGCTCTCCTCGACCAGCGGATAGGCGGTGAGGTAGTAGGGCACATAGAAGGCGGGCTGGGCCACGGAATCGGTCACGATGAAGTCGATGGTGTAGTCGTCGATCTTCTTGAAGCCGACATCGTCCCAGGTCACGCTCTCGGCGGTGGCGGCCACGGCGCAGTACTCGGTCACATAGCTCTCATAGGCGGCGCCGGGGGCAAAGTAATCGGCATAGATCTCGGCGGCGGAGATCCAGGAGCCGTCGGCGGGATCCTGGTACTTGGTCTCGTCCAGGGCGGAGACGTACTGCGGGCACTCGTTGCCGGCTTCGTCCACGGCGCCCTCGAGGCCGTAGAAGTTCCACATATCCACGTAGAGCTCCTCGGCGGACTCGGTACCGGTGGCGTTGTTGTACACGGTGCCGCCGGCGTACAGATAGTTCTTGGCGTTCACGATGACGAAGTCACCGGCGTACCAGCTGTCGGCGCGGCGGTTGAGCATCTTGGGGTTCAGCTGCTGCTGCATGGAGTACACGAAGGTATCGGCGGTGATGGGGGTGCCGTCGTCGAAGCACAGATCGGTGCGCAGGGCGATACGCCAGGCCTTGCCGGTCTCGCCCTCGGCCACGCCGTAGGAGCCGACGTACTGGTCGGTCACGTCCACGGGCTGGGCTGCGGCCATATCCGGGATCACGGAGTAGCCGGACAGATCGCTGTTGGGCACGAAGGTGTACAGACCGGACACGAGCCACTGGGACAGGGCATCGTCATCGTTGGTCTCCCAGGACAGCGGATCCCAGTTCATGCTGGAGCCGATGCCGGCGGAGTAGTCGCTGTAGGTGTACACCGCTTCGTCGGTGTAGTCCTTGCCGGCGATACCGGCGTACACATCCTCGGTCACGGAGCCGCCGCCGTCCACCGCGGGCGCGGTGGTCACGGAGCCGGCGTCGTAGGTGCGCTCGCCGACATCATAGGTGGCGGCAGGCGTGAAGCCCTCGGCGAAGGAGCCGACGCAGGTCAGCACCATGGCCAGAGCAAGGATCATGGAAAGAGCCTTTTTCATGAGGGATTCCTCCTTGAAGATTTGCGTTATGACGGTCATAAGCGCATAGTAACCTTATTATATACCGCATCCGGGGAAACGGTCAACCTTATTTTGGCAAAAAAACAGCCGGAGTGCACCGGAACCGCCATGGTCCCATGCTCTCCGGCAGCTTTTTTATCGGACGCAGTTCACCACGCAGATGGCCATGATGTACACCAGCGCCGCGCGGTAGAGGATGACCACCGCCCGGTCGGACATCCGCTTCACCAGCGTCCGTCCGATGAGGCTGCCGCCGATGCCCGCGCAGCAGGCGGTCACGATCAGTGAAAGCGCGGGGATGTCGTAGCCCGGCGTCAGCAGCGAGGTCACGATGCCCGCCGTCTGCGAGAACACGATGATGAACAGGGAGTACAGCGCGCCCTCCTTGTGGCTGAGGCCGAAGAGCAGCGTCAGCACCGCCATGTTCAGCGGCCCGCCGCCGATGCCGAGGAAGGCCGCCACCAGCCCCAGCGCGAGGCCCACCAGCAGCGAGGGCACCGTGCCGGGCGTCGTTTCCCGGCGCTCCGTTTTCCGCAGCCCCAGCAGGAACACAGCGATCATCACCGCCAGCAGGCACAGGTTCTGGGTCGTTTTGACCGCGGCGTCCGCGTTGACCCACGCCTTCAGCAGGTTGAACAGCAGCTTGCCGGCCACGCCGCCGCAGGTGCTGCCCGCGGCCAGCGGCAGGGCAAAGGCCCGCAGCCGCTGACGCTTCTCCCCCGCCCGGGCGTTCCGCAGCACGCTCAGCAGCGACATCGACAGCACGCCGCAGGAGGAGATCATGCTGATGGCCGCCATGCTCTGCCCGGCGATCAGCATATCCAGCATGGGCTTGATGATCACGCCGCCGCCGATGCCGCTGATGGCGCCGATCATGGTGGAGCACAGGCACACAAGAAAGACCGGTACGCAATCCGTCATCGTCATCCGCTCCCGTATCGTACGCCGTCAGCGCGCGGCCCACAGCATCCGGTTGTTGTCAAAGGTGAAATCCACCCGGCCGTCCGCCCGCAGCGCGGTGAGGTACGACCGGAGGGTGCTGCCGATCAGCGCGTACTGCTGCAGCGTCATCGTGAGGCCGAAGCTGTCGAACACCGCCGTCAGCAGGTCGTCGAAGGTCATCGGCGCCCGCAGCAGCGCGGTGACGCGTTCCATGACCTCCAGCGTTCTGTCGATGTTCAGCTGCGCGAGGGGCGCGATGTCCTCCGTTACCGGCGCGTGCGCGGGCACGAAGAGCCGGGCCCGCAGCGTCTTCAGCGTTTCCAGCGTTTCCAGATACGCCTTCACATCGTAGAGATAGCCGATGCGGTACTTCTCCAGCGTTTCCGCGGAGGACAGGCTGTCCGCGGCAAACACCACGTTGTCCGCCGTGCGGAAGCCCGTCATACAGTAGCTGTGGCCCGGCAGCGGCAGCGCCTTGAGACCGGCCGGCAGCGCGTCCTCCGTCAGCGGCTCCGCATCGGAGGGCTTCGCCAGCAGGAACTTGTTGTGCAGCTCCGCCGGCGCCAGGCCGCCGTACAGCGTCGTCGGCTCAAGGATCGGGAACTCGGCAAAGGCCCGCTCCAGCTCCGCGGCGTAGATCCTGCAGCCGGTCTGCTCCTGCAGGTACCGGTTGCCGCCGATGTGGTCCGCGTGAGCGTGGGTGTTGAAGATCGCCCGCAGCCGCCAGCCCTGGGCGTCCAGGTGCTTTTTGACCTTCTTCGCGGCGTCCCTGTCGCTGCCGGCGTCGATCAGCACGGCCTCATCCGGCGCCGTTCTGTAAAAGCCGACCCGGGTGGGGCACTCCATATAATAGGTATTTTCTCCGGCACGGATCAGCTCATACATTCCGGTCGCTCCTTTCGCGGTTCACTCGCGCACCGTCTCCGCTTCCTCGAAATCCGGGTCGGCGGGCGGCAGCTTTTCCAGCAGCATCAGGTAGGCGCTTTCGCCGTCGCTGTAATGCTTTTTGATCTCATGCACCTTCACGAAGCCCAGCGAACGGTACAGGGCGATGGCCCGGGCGTTGCTGACGCGCACCTCCAGCGTCATCACCGCCGCGCCGAGATTGGCGGCGTACTGTACCAGCGCCTCGGTGATCCCGCGGCCCCAGCCGCGCCCGCGGTACGCCTCCGCGATGGCGATGTTCGTCACGCGGCTCTCGTCCAGGATGATCCACACCCCGGCGAAGCCGACGACCTTCCCCTCCGTTTCCGCCACCAGATAGCGGGCGGCGGCGTTGTTCCGCAGCTCGCCGAGGAAGGCGTCGCGGCTCCACGGCGGCACAAAGGTCGCGTTTTCGATCTCCAGCACCGCGTCGAGATCGGCCTCGGTCATACGGCGGATGATGCAGTCAGGCATGCTCGGCGGCCTCCACAAGCTTTTTGTTGCGCTCCGCGTTCGGCGCGCGCAGATACATGGGCATCAGCGCCCGGTAATCCAGCTCCTCCGCGCTCTTTTCCGCCAGTGCGGCCACGGCGGCGGGGTGCAGGAAGGCGTGCTGCGGCGCGGCGAACACGGCGCGGTCGCCCAGCAGCTCCGTCAGGCGCGCGCGGTGTACCGGCATGCCGTCCCCCAGGAAGAGGAAGCGCTCGCCCAGCGACGGCAGCAGCGCGGCCAGCTCCGCCACGCTGATGGGCTGATCGGCCAGCACCCGCGCGGGCGTGCCGTTCTCCACGGTAAAGGCCGCCGCGTAGACCTGCCCGGCCCGGGCATCCTGCAGCGGCACCACGAGGCCGTCAAAGCCGCCGATGCCGGCGGCCATGGCCTCCAGCGCGTCCACGCCCACGCAGGGCTTCCCGCAGCCGTGGGCCAGGCCCTTCAGCGTGCTGACGCCGATGCGCACGCCGGTGAAGGAGCCGGGCCCGGTGACGCAGGCCAGCCGGTCCATATCCGCGAGAGTCAGCCCCGAGGCCGTCAGCGCCGCGTCGATCATCGGCAGCAGATTCGCCGAATGCGTCAGCCTGTTGGACACGGCCTGCTCATACAGCACCGCGCCGTCCGCCAGCACGGCCACGCCGCACACGGGGCCGGAGGTATCGATCGCCAGCAGCTTCATTCCGCCGCCTCCTTGTCTTCGGTCAGGTCCTCCGCGGTCAGCGGACGGAAGCCGCCGGCCGGGGTCAGCGTGATGTCGCGGGTGGTGTCATCCACCGGCGTCAGCGTCACGCGCAGATACGCCGCCGGCCAGGCGTCCGGGCAGCGGGCGGGCCATTCCACCACGGCGATGCCGTCACCGCCGAGGTACTCATCCATGCCCAGTTCGTACAGCTCTTCGCTGCTCTCCAGGCGGTACCAGTCAAAATGATAAAGCGGCACGCGGCCGTCCTCGTAAACGTTCAGGATGGTGAAGCTGGGGCTGCCGATGGGCCCCGCGATCCCCAGCCCCCGGGCGATGCCGCGGGTCAGCTCGCTTTTCCCGGCGCCCAGATCGCCCTCCAGCAGGAGGACATCCCCCGCCCGCAGCCGCGCGGCCAGGCGCGCGCCCAGAGACCGGGTCTCCTCCGGTGTATGTGTCAGCATGTTGATTCTCCTTGCGCCGCGCGTATACCGCCGCGGGCAAATGTAAGGATATCACAGCGGGAAAGGGTTGTCAATGCGGAAGCGAAGCGGATGAGATGCCGGAAAGGCGGTCCGGGGGACGCGGTGGCCCTCTTCAAATCCGCCGCTCCTTCAAAAATGCTCTTGACATAACGGTGGAAAAACAGTATCATACAATTGTCTGCAAGTCTGCTCTGGCTTGATGCGGGACATGCGGGTGTAGTTCAATGGCAGAACTTCAGCTTCCCAAGCTGACCACGTGGGTTCGATTCCCATCACCCGCTCCACCACCGCATCATCGCCTATGACAGCGAAGACAGCACCCGTTTTTCTTCGCAGTTGACGCGAGAACGCAGTACCACTAAGGAGGAGATACCAATGGCTAAGGAAAAGTATGACCGCTCCAAGCCGCATGTAAACATCGGCACGA
>R14__coassemble_1070_pt1 | contig 14882 bp, 15 predicted proteins | sample R14__metabat2_high_PE_015 | metagenome-assembled genome bin R14
TGGGCTCCATGGCCGCCTGCAAGGAAAAGGGCCTGGTGCGCTCCGAGGGCAAGGACTATGTGATGAAGGACGGCGACATCACGCTGTTCCGCTTCAATGTGTAAGCCGGAGGGAGGATCCCGATGAGCAGACTGACCTATTTCTTCAAGCGTCTGGTCAGGATGGACTGGAAGGCCATGTGGAAGACCACCGGCCTGCTGAAGGAGCGCTCCGGCCGCAGCCGCCTGTGGCTGCTGTGCGATATGCTGAAGTGCGCCGTGAAGTACAACGCCGGCTATGTGGACTACAAGATCGCCCAGATGTACCGGCTGAACGACGCCCAGCGCCGCACCGTCATCACCCGCGGCATCTCCAACAGCATCGTCCGCCGGATGAACGACAAGGCGTACTGGCATTTCTTCGATGACAAAACGCAGTTCAATCAGCTGTTCGCAAAGTGGATCCCGCGCAAATGGCTGCTCATCGGCGACGATACCGATATGAACGCCCTGCGGGAGATGTGCGACACGCTGCCGCAGATGATCGGCAAGCCGCTGGAGGGCTCCTCCGGCCAGGGCATTCAGAAGTATCTGCCTGAGGACTGGAAGGACGGCCCCGAGGCCTTCTGCGCGCGGCTGAAGGCGGACGGCATCGGTATCCTGGAGGAGATCGTGGTGCAGCATCCGGCCATGGCCAGCCTGTGCCCCACCTCCGTGAACACCTGCCGCATCGCCACCCTGCTTGGCGACAAGCAGCAGGGCATCGTCTACGCCTTCCTGCGCATCGGCAACGGCAAGGTGATGGACAATGTGGACTGCGGCGGCATGGCGGCCAGGATCGATCTGGCCACCGGCGAGCTGAAGACCGTGGGCGCCGACAAGCAGGGCAACACCTTCGAGAAGCATCCGATGACGGGCACGCCCATCGTCGGCTTCAGGATCCCCTACTGGGAGGAGGCCAAGGCCATGTGCCTCGAGGCCGCGCAGAAGGTGCCCCAGATGCGCTTTGTGGCCTGGGATGTGGCCATCACCGAAAACGGCCCGACCTTCATCGAGGGCAACAGCTTCCCCAGCCACGCCATCCCCCAGTTTGCCGCCCACTATCCCGACGGCATCGGCATCCTGCCCGAATTCGAGAAGTTTATCGACCTCTGATCCTTTACTTTTCAGGAGGTACCGCCGATGCTTAAACGGTTCGCCGCGCTGCTGCTTTTTCCGCTGCTGATGCTCCTCCCCCTCGCCGCGACGGCGGAGAGCTCGCTGGCGGAGGAAACGCAGATCATCGAGATCGAGGAAAGCGTGCTGCTGACGGATGACGGCGAGGAGATCATCCTGGAGCCGGAAACCGTGGTGGAGCCCGAGGTCGTCAATGAGGCCCGTGAGGATCTGATCGACCGCATCATCGCCCTCGGCGAGGAGCTGTACGAAAAGGCCGGCGGCAAGGCTCAGCGCGCGCACTATGCCAGTGACATCTATGTCTGCAAAAACTTCACGACCTACCTGTTCCGCAAGTGCCGCGACGATTTCCGCATGGCGGAATATCCCAACGTGACCCTGGTGGTGCCGGACAATATGCCGGCCAGGCAGTGCAAGCCCTACAGCTACGGCCTGATGTGGAAGGATGTGCCCGCCTCCGAGGGCAACGCCTTCTACGCCGCCGCCGAGTTCCGCTACGACACGTCCCTCACCTACGATGAAAATCTCGCTCTGGCGGAGGATTTCATGCGCGAGGCCAAACGCGGCGACTACTTCCAGATGTCCGCCGAATACGAGTACGGCACCGGCGCCCACAGCGCCATCATCATCGCCGACTGGGATCCCGAGACCGACACCATCCACTGGATGGACAGCAACATGCGCGGCAAGAAGGTCAACGGCATCCGCTACGGCATCGTTCAGTTCAACGAAGAAAAGCCGGTCAGCTGGTGGGCGGCGTGCTTCTGCAAGAAGACACGCGGCGCCACGCTGTACCGGCTCCGGGATGATATCGTTTACGCCAGTGAGGTCGCCAACTGACGGTCAGCGGCCCAGATGCCGCTTGTCGCTCAGCAGGTCCTTCAGGCCCGTCGGGTCCTCCACCGCTCTGCCGCAGCCCGTGACCACGCAGGTCTGCGGGTCGTCCGCCACACCGCAGGGCACATGCAAAACATCATAAATGGCCTCGCACAGACCCGAAAGCGCCGAGGCTCCGCCGCTGAAGATGATGCCATCGTCAAATATGTCGCTGGCCAGCTGAGGCGGCGTTCTTTCAAGTACGCCCTGAATGGACTCGATCAGCTCGTTCACCGGTTCATGGATGGCCTCTCGGATCTCCGAGGCGGAGATCGCCTGGGTCTTCGGCAGACCGGAGATCAGGTTGCGGCCCGTCACGTCCATGGCCACGTCATCCGTGCGCTGCACGGCGCAGCCGATGTTGATCTTCAGCTCCTCAGCCGTTTTTTCGCCGATGAGCAGGTTGTGCTTCTTGCGCAGATAGCGGATGATGGCGTCATCGAAGGCGTCGCCGCCGCAGGGCACGCAGGCGGACACCGCCACCTTGCCCAGGGACAGGACGGAAATATCCGTGCAGCCGGCGCTCATTTCCACGATCATGGTGCCGTAGGGCTTGTCGAAGGGCAGACCGATGCCCAGGGCCGCGGCCACCGTTTTGTCGATCAGCTGCGTTTTGCGGACGCCGGCGTCCACCATCGCGGAAAGGATCGTGCGCTTCTCCACATCGTTGACGGCGGAGGGCACCGCGATGACCGCCCTCGGTCGGGACAGATACCGCCGGCCGATGACCTGGGTGATGAACTGCTGCAGCATCGTGTTGGCCATATCGAAATCGATGATGGTGCCGTTCTGCAGCGGACGCATGGCCACCAGATTGCCCGGCGTGCGGCCCAGCATACGGTAGGCGTCATCGCCCACGGCCAGCACACGGCGGGACTCGCGCTCCAGCGCCACCACGGCGGGCTGGCGAAGCACGATGCCCTTTCCCTTCATATAAATCAGCACATTCGAGGTCCCCAGATCAATGCCGATATCGCCGACCTGCGCCATGTGCGTCACCGTCCTTTCCGCGCGTCCGGGCCTGCGCCGCGGGTTCGCTTACTGTTTATTATACCATGGGCATACCCGAAAAGCAACCGGAAATCAAAAAGCCCGCCCGGGGCCGCTGCGGGCCTGTTCCGGGAGGGCTGAGCCGCGGCGCGCTCAGTGCGCCAGCAGCATACGGTCGTTGTTGAGGGCGGAGCCGCTGGCCCGTTCAAACATGGCCAGCAGATCCTCCACCATGAGGTTCTGCCTGGATTCCTCGTTGATATCCAGGATGATGCGGCCGCTGTCCATCATGATGGTGCGGTTGCCCAGCGCGAGGGCGTCCTTCATGTTGTGGGTGACCATCAGCGCGGTCAGGTGATCCTCGGCGATCAGCGTGCGCGTCAGGGACAGCACCTTGGCGGCGGTCTTGGGGTCCAGGGCGGCGGTATGCTCGTCCAGGAGCAGCAGCTGCGGCTTCTTCAGCGTCGCCATCAGCAGCGTCAGCGCCTGGCGCTGGCCGCCGCTCAGCAGGCCGACTTTGGTGGTCATGCGATCCTCCAGGCCCAGATCCAGCAGCGCCAGCTTTTCCCGGAAGAGCTTCTTTTCCGCCGCGGTCACGCCCCACACGAGGGTGCGCTTCTGGCCGCGGCGCATGGCCAGGGCCATGTTTTCCTCGATGGTCATGGTGGCGGCGGTGCCGAAGCGGGGATCCTGGAACACACGGCCAAGGGAAATGGCGCGCTTGTACTCGCACAGGCCGGACACATCCGTGCCGTCGATGAGGATCGCGCCGGAATCCACGGGCCACACGCCGGCGATGGCGTTCAGCATGGTGGATTTGCCCGCGCCGTTGCCGCCGATCACGGTGCAGAAATCGCCGTCGTTCAGCAGCAGGCTGATGCCCTGCAGGGCCTTCTTTTCATTGATGGTGCCGGGATTGAAGGTCTTCCGGATGTCCCTGAGCTCAAGCATTCTTTCCGGCCTCCTTTGCAAGCCTGGCATTCTCCTTCGCCACACCGGCGAAGGAATTCTTTTTGGCTGCCTGCAGATAAGGCACCGCCAGGAACAGCGCCACCACGATGGCGGTCAGCAGCTTCATGTCGTCCGCGGGGAACTTCAGCCACAGCACGAACACATACACCGTGTAGTAGATGATGCTGCCCAGCACCACGAACACCAGCTGCAGGAAGAAATTCATGCGCTTGCCCATGATGGCGTTGCCCAGCACCTCGCCAATGATCACGGCGGCCAGGCCGATGACGATGGCGCCGCGGCCCATGTTCACGTCCGCGAAGCCCTGGTACTGGGAGATCACACCGCCGCACAGGGCCACCAGGCCGTTGCTCAGTGCCAGGCCGAACACGGTCATCTGCTGGGTGTTGATGCCCTGCGCCCGGGCCATGTTCCGGTTGATGCCGGTCGCCCGCAGCGAGCAGCCGTGCTCGGTGCCCAGGTACAGATACAGCAGGGCGATGAGCGCCAGCAGCACCACAACAAGGATCAGGATGGTGCGGCCCAGCAGCTTGGTGTTGGAGGTGAACAGGAAGGTCACCTTGTTCACGTTCACCGACTGGTTGGACTTGCCCATGATGTTCAGGTTGATGGAGTACAGCGAGATCTGCGTCAGAATGCCGGCCAGGATGCTCGGAATACCCAGCAGCGTGTGCAGAAGCCCTGTCACCAGGCCGGCGACCAGGCCGGTCAGGAAGGAGAACAGCAGCGCGAGGATCGGGTCCATGCCGGCCTTCACCAGCATGATGCACACCGCGCCGCCGAGGGCCAGGGAGCCGTCGACCGTCAGATCGGCAACGTCCAGAATGCGGAAGGTCAGATAAACGCCCAGGGCCATGATGCCCCAGGTCAGGCCCTGGGCAATGCCGCCGGGGCAGGCGCGGAGCAGCGCCATGGGATTCAGGGAAGCGAAGTATTCCAGCATCAGTGATGTCCTCCGTGGAAGAAGCTCGGATGGGGATGATTCAAACGGAACGCGGCCCGGCAAAGAGAGCACGTCCCTTTGCCGGGCCGGTAGCCGTCTTCGGGCAGGTAAGGTTTACTCGCCGATGGCGGTGAAGGTATCGTTGGGCATCGTGAAGCCGATGGCCTCGGCGAACTCGGGATTGTATTCCTTCACGGGGTCGCTGGCGTAGCGGATGGCCATGGTGGAGATGTCGGCGCCGTTCACCAGGATCTCATAGGCCATCTCACCGGTCACATAGCCGATGTTGTAGTAGCTGATGGACACGGTGGCCAGGCCGCCCTTGGAGGTCATGTTCTCCTCGCCGCAGATGACGGGGATGCCGGCGGGCTCGCACACGGTGGCCACGTTGGTCATGTTGTCGGCGGCGGTGTTGTCGGTGGGGATGTACAGGGCGTCCATGCCCTCGATGGCGGTGGTGATGACGGCCTGCATATCGTTGGAATCGGCAAAGGTGAAGATGCTCACCTCAACGCCCATGGCTTCCATGGCTTCCTTGTAGGAATCGGCCTGCACCACGGAGTTGGCCTCGGCGGAGCAGTACACCACGGCGACCTTCGTGGCGTCGGGCACCAGCTCCAGGGTCAGGTCGGCATACAGCTGCGCGGGCACGCCGTCGGAGGTGCCGGACACGTTCAGGCCGGTGCCGGCGTCGGGATCCATCTCGGGATCGTCCAGCGCGGTGGCGTAGTCGGTGACGGAGGTGCCCAGGATCGGGATCTCGCTGGTGGCGTTCATCGCGGCCTGCAGGGCGGGGGTGGCGTTGGCCAGGATCAGGTCGTACTCGTTGGCGACCATGCCGGTGGCGATGGTGGCGCACACGGCGGAATCGCCCTGGGCATTCTGGTAGTCAAAGGTCACGGCGTCGCCCAGCTTCTCGGTCAGGGCATCCATGAAGCCCTGGGAAGCGGCGTTCAGCGCGTCGTGCTGCATCAGCTGAATGATGCCGATGGTGTAGGTCTTGCTTTCAGCCAAAGCGGAAACACAGCCCAGTGCCATGCACAGGGCCAGCATGAGAGCGATCAACTTTTTCATCGAAAAAAAGCCTCCTTCAAATCCAATCCTATTGAGATGCACCGTTGCTTTGACGGTATGCACGGATTTTAGCAAACGCCCTTCCGCCTGTCAATAGACTCCGGAAAGAAGGTACAAAAAGAAAACATTATCCCGTTATCTTCTTCTGTCATCAGAAAAAGACGCCCCGCAGCCTGCGCGGGACGCCGGAGGATCCGTTCGGATGATCAGACACGGAACAGCAGATCGCTGTAGGTCGGGAAGGGCCAGTAGTCGCGCTCCACGATGGTTTCCAGCTCGTCGGCGGTCTCACGGAGGGCGTTCATGGCGGGGATGACCACATCATGCTCGTACTGCGCCTGCTCGGCGGCGGGACGGCTGTGGTTCGTGTTGACGACGGCCTCGTTCAGCCGGTCGATGCGCTCGGACAGGATCGTCGCGCCCTCGGTCAGCCGCGCCAGCAGCTTCTCCTGGGCGGTGGTGGCCAGCACGGGCGAAACCTATTTGATGCTGCGGGCGGAGCGGGCGATATCGCCGGTGAAGCGCAGCACGGCGGGCAGGATCTCCTGCCGGGCCATCATCAGCGCGGTCACCGCCTCGATGTTCAGCACCTTGGCGTAGTTCTCCAGCTTGACCTCGTAGCGGGAGCGGATCTCCACGCCGGTGTACACCCTGTGCCGCTCGAACACGCGGATGTTCTTTTCCAGCATCATGCAGGGCAGGGCGTCCACGGTGGAGCGCAGGTTCAGCAGGCCGCGCTTTTCGGCCTCCTTCACCCAGGCCTCGGAATAGCCGTTGCCGTTGAAGATGATGCGCTTGTGCGCCCGGATCTCGCGGACGATCAGCTCATGCAGGGCGGTATTGAAGTCCTCCGCCTGCTCCAGCTCATCCGCGAACAGCCGCAGGGATTCGGCCACGATGGTGTTCAGCACCACGTTGCACTCGCTGATGGACGCGGAGGCGCCCAGGGAGCGGAACTCGAACTTGTTGCCCGTGAAGGCGAAGGGCGAGGTGCGGTTGCGGTCCGTGTTGTCCTTGGGGAACTTGGGCAGCGTATGCACGCCGATGGTCATCTCGACCTTGTCCGGCGCGTGATAATCGGAGCCGGACTCCAGCGCGTTGATGATCTCCGTCAGCTCATCGCCCAGGAACATGGAGATGATGGCGGGCGGCGCCTCGTTGGCGCCCAAACGGTGGTCGTTGCCGGCGGAGGCCACGGACACGCGCAGCAGATCCTGGTAGTCATCCACCGCCTTGATGACGGCGGTCAGGAACAGCAGGAACTGGGCGGACTCGTAGGGGGAATCGCCGGGCTCCAGCAGGTTGTAGCCGGTGTTGGTGGACATGGACCAGTTGTTGTGCTTGCCGGAGCCGTTCACGCCCGCGAAGGGTTTCTCGGCCAGCAGGCACACCAGGCCGTGGCGGGCGGCGACCTTCTTCATCATCTCCATCGTCAGCTGATTGTGATCGGCGGCGACATTGGATACGGCGAAGATCGGGGCCATCTCATGCTGCGCGGGGGCGACCTCGTTGTGCTCGGTCTTGGCCAGCACGCCCAGCTTCCACAGCTCCTCGTCCAGCTCGGTCATGAAGGCCTGCACCCGGGGCTTGATGGAGCCGTAGTAGTGATCCTCCAGCTCCTGCCCTTTGGGAGGCTTCGCGCCGAACAGGGTGCGGCCGGTGAAGATCAGGTCCTTGCGCTGATCGTACAGCTTTTTGTCCACCAGGAAATACTCCTGCTCCGGGCCCACGGTGGAGGTCACGCGGATCACATCGGTGCGGCCGAACATCTTCAGGATGCGCAGCGCCTGACGGTTCAGCGCGTCCATGGAGCGCAGCAGCGGCGTCTTCTGGTCGAGCGCCTCGCCGTTGTAGGAGCAGAACGCCGTGGGGATGCACAGCACGCCGTCCTTGATGAACACATAGCTGGTGGGATCCCAGGCCGTGTAGCCGCGGGCCTCAAAGGTGGAGCGGATGCCGCCGGAGGGGAAGGAGGAGGCGTCGGACTCGCCGCGGACCAGCTCCTTGCCGGAGAAGGTCAGGATCATGCTGCCCCCGTCCTTGGGGGTGATGAAGCTGTCGTGCTTCTCGGCGGTGATGCCGGTCAGGGGCTGGAACCAGTGGGTGTAGTGCGTCACGCCCTTCTCCACGGCCCATTCCTTCATGGCGTGCGCCACGACGCCGGCAATGGCGGGATCCAGGTGGCGGCCCTCGTCGATGGTCTTCTTCAGCGCTTTGTAGGTATCCTTGGGCAGCCGCTGCTGCATCACAGCGTCATTGAAAACATTACTGCCGAAAAGTTCGTTCAGGCCGGCCATGGGATCCTCCTCTTTCTGTCGCGTCCTTGCGCCACGAGGTTCATGCTGTATGGTAAAAGGTGCCGCGAAACCCTTGTCCCGCAACACCTCCTGTTGCCCATGGAGGAGTATAGCGGAGATAAAAACAAATGTCAAGCGCCGGCAGCCGTTTTCACTGTACCGCCGATGGGTATACGGACGGATTGGATGCTCCCGTACCATTCAGTACATGGGCGGCCCGCGCAAGGGCCTCCGCAAATTCCGTTCTCCCACGCGATTGACGCGGCGCGGTGGGATGTGATAAGATAGAAGCGATCCCATTCAGCACACGGGAAGGACCGGTGGAACGCCATGAAATTCCTGATCTATCCGAACGAAACGCGGGAGCGCGCAGCGGCCTTCGGCGCGGAGCTGACCGCCTGGCTGACGGAGCGCGGACATACCTGCGTATCCTCCGGCGGCGATCTGCAGGGCGTGGGCATGGTCATCGCCATCGGCGGCGACGGCACCGTGCTGCGCGCCGTGCGGGAGACCTACGGTCTGGGCATCCCCTGCTGGTCCATCAATTACGGCACGCTGGGCTATCTCGCCGAATGCCAGCCGGAGGAGGCGAAGGACCGGCTGGAGCTGATCCTCGGCAGCCGCTACGGCCTGGAGCGCCGCTTCACCATGTCCGGCCGCCTGCTGCGGCAGGACAACACCACGCAGCGCTTCTTCGCCATCAACGAGGCGGTCATCTACCGCAGCAGCTTTGCCCATATGGTGCGGGTGAACCTGTCCATCGGCGGCAACGAGATCACCTCCTACGCCGGCGACGGTCTGCTGGTCGGCACGCCCACGGGCTCCACCGCGTACAATCTGTCCGCCGGCGGGCCGATCCTGATGCCCGATTCCGAGCAGCTGGTCATCACGCCGATCTGCTCCCACTCCGCCCTGAGCGCGCCGCTGGTGGTCTCCAAGCAGAACCGCATCTCCATCGATGTGTCCTTCCAGGCGGCGGACGATGAGCCCGGCGCGCCGGAGCTGGTCATCGACGGCCTGCAGCGCTTCCCCCTGCGGGAGGGCGACCGCGTCGAGTGCAGCCTGTCCCCCATCTCGGTGGATTTCGTGAAGACCGGCGACGACAGCTTTTACCGCAAGCTGCAGCAGCGGCTGTCGGCCCTGCAACGGTAAACCTTTGGGACGCCCGGTTCATTCTGTGAAGAAATTTTCACTTGCCCGGCAACGCTGTTCATGCTATAATACTTTTGTTTGACCCGATTCCGACTTTTTGAAAGGGGCCCATTGACCATGATCAATCTGTTCACGCTGGCCACCGCCGTGGCTGAGGAAGCCACCACGACCACCACTACCACCTCTTCCTCCAGCTTCCTGGAGATCCTCATCTCCCTGCTGCCCATGGTGCTGATCTTCGTGGTGTTCTACTTCATGCTGATCCGTCCGCAGCAGAAGAAGGACAAGGAAGCCAAGAAGATGCTTGATGAGCTGAAGGTCACCGACCGCATCTGCACCATCGGTGGCATCTACGGCACCATCACCTCCATCAAGGACGATGTTCTGACCATCGCGGTCGGCCGCGCCAACACCGAGATGGTCATTGCCCGCTGGGCTGTGCGCAGCGTGGAGGACAAGACCGCCGAGAACGAGGGCGAGCTGAACTAAGCGCGGCTTCCGAGGCATATCAGGGCGGCTTCCGGAAGGAGGCCGCTTTTGCCTGCATTCTCCCCCGTACTGTGCTGCAATCATCATCAAGGAGGTACTGACCAATGAAAACCGCTTCCGGTAAGCTGCTTGCCCTGCGTGTGATCATCGTGCTGGCGGTGCTTTGCGCCGTGGCCGGCATCGTGTTCGGCGTGACCGCGGCCAAGGGCGGCAGCACCGCGGACACCCTGTCCGGCAAATACTACGCCGCCATCGAGATCCAGGATTACGGCACCATCACCGTGGAGCTGGACGCCGACACCGCGCCCATCACCGTGACCAATTTCGTCAAGCTGGTCAATGAAGGCTTCTACGACGGCCTGACCTTCCACCGCATCATCTCCGGCTTCATGATCCAGGGCGGCGACCCCAACGGCAACGGCACCGGCGGCTCCGATGAAAAGATCAGGGGCGAGTTCTCCGCCAACGGCGTGGAGAACAGCATCTCCCACGAGCGCGGCGTCATCTCCATGGCCCGTTCCTCCGCCTACGACAGCGCCAGCAGCCAGTTCTTCATCATGCACGCCGACGCGACCTATCTGGACGGCAGCTACGCCGCCTTCGGCCATGTGCTTTCCGGCATGGAGGTCGTGGACGCCATCTGCGAGGCCGTACCCGTGACCGACGGCAACGGCACCGTGGCCAAAGAGGACCAGCCGGTCATCACCGCCATCCGCATGATCACCGCGGAGGAAGCCGGCGTGACCGAATAATCCCCCGTTACATCAACAGCCTCCGCGGATTTTCCCGTCCGCGGAGGCTGTTTGTTATATACGCCTGTATATCCGGTCAGACCACGCTTTCCAGGCCCAGGGTGCGCTCGATGAGCAGCATCACGCCCAGGGTGATGACCATCAGCATGGTGGCCAGCGCGGCGATGGTGGGATCGAAATGGTACTCGACATAGCTCATGATCTCGATGGGCAGCATGGAAACGCCGGGGCCGGTCAGGAAGGCGGACAGGGACACGTTGTTGAAGGAGTTGATGACCGCCATGATGCAGGCCGAGGCGATGCCGGACTTGATGTTCGGCAGCACGATGTGGAAGAAGGCGTAGGGCCTGGTGGCGCCCAGGCTGCCGGCGGCCTCCTCCGTGGAGAAGTCGAAGTTGGCCAGGCTGGAGGTCACCACGCGCATCACGTACGGAATGGACAGCAGCGTGTGGCCGACCAGCAGGCTGGGGATGATCTCCAGGTTGTACTGATTGATGACGTAGCGCAGCATCATGAAGCCCAGCACGATGCAGGGGATCAGCACCGGCGACAGGAAGATGTTCTTGATCAGCCCCTTGCCCGGGAAGCGGAAGCGGTTCAGCGCGTAGGCCGCCGGCACGCCCAGGATCAGCGCGATGAGCGTCGCGGCCAGGGCGATGGTGATGGACAGCACCGTGGCGTCCTTGAAGGACGAGATGGTGAACACCTGCGCGTACCATTTCAGCGTGAAGCCCGAGCCGGGAAACACCAGCGCGGTGGTATCGCTGAAGGAGGCCATCATGATGACCACCAGCGGCCCGATCAGAAAGATATAGATCAGCGCCGTGAGCACACCCAGCAGCCAGTGATGTTGCCGTTTCATGTCCATTCCTCCCGTTCGTTTGAGGTATCCGGCCTGCAGGCAGCCGCGTTCCTTTTGAAGGCTCCGCGCGGCTGTCTGCAGGCCGTCCCGGGATCGCTCCCGGGAAGCCCGCGTGAGATCACTGCACCGCGAAGGTGGTGTTCCACATGGTGATCCAGTTCTCCAGGTTGGCGTCCACCACGTCCCAGTCGACCATGATCAGGGTGTTGATCTGATCGCCGTAGGTGAAGTTGGCGGCCTGCTCCTCGGTCAGCTCGATATCGGTGCGGACGGGGCTGTCCACGCCGTCGATGGCCTCGGCATACTGCACCTCGTAGCTCAGGTAGAAGTCCACGAACAGCTTGGCCAGCTCCACGTTCTCGCAGGTGGAGGTGATGCTCAGCATGTTGTAGCCGGCGAAGCTGCCCTCGGCGGGATCGACCCACACATAATCGGGGTTGGCGTTCTTGGCGGTGGTGTAGCTGTAGTCCAGCAGCACGGCCACGGAGATCTCGCCCTGGTTCAGCATGGTGATGGTGTTGTTGGCGCTGGTGTAGGTGTTCACGATGTTGGGCTTCAGCTCCGCCAGCTTGGCGAAGATGGCCTCGTCGTCCTCACCGGCGGTCAGGCCGAAGGCGGCGGCGGTGGCATAGTAGAACATGGGGCCGGAGGTGGCGGTGATGTCCGGGATGGCGATGCAGCCCTCCAGCTCGGGGTTCCACAGATCGGCGAAGCTGGTGATCTCGATGGGGCAGTAGGCGGCGTCGTACACGATGCCCAGACGGTTGAAGGTGTACGCGGGGCCGTTGCCCTCGCCCAGCGGCTGACGGGCAGCCTCATAGATGCTGTCCATGTTGCTCAGGTCGGAATAGTCCACGCTGGCGATGACGCCGGCGGCCTGCAGCTGACGGGTGAACATATCGCCGATGACGACCACGTCGTAGTCCTCGGGCTTCTCGGTGATGTTGGTCACGCGGGTGGCGTTGTTGCCGGTATCAACGATCAGCTCGCAGCCGGTGGCTTCCATGAAGGGATCGTAGATGTTCTTCTGCAGCAGCTCGGCGTTGAAGCTGAAGTTGCTGACGACCAGCGTCTGGCCGGCGTAGGGCTTCTCCTCGGCGGAAGCGACGGCGGCGACGCTGAGGATCATGGCCAGGGCCAGGATCAGGGAAATGACCTTCTTCATTGTGGTTTCCTCCCTTATTATGTGGTGGGTTGGATGAGGATGATTTTATTCGGCGCGAGGCAAAGCGTGACCGTTTCGCCCGCGGAATAAACGTTGTTCTGATCGGTGTTCACGATGAACTCACCGATATCCGTGCGCACATTCACCTGGTTGTGCTTGCCCAGGAAGGTGCTGACGGTGACCTCGCCGCGCACGGTGTTCTCCCCCGCCTGCGCGCCGGCGGAGATGGTCACATCCTCCGGGCGGATGCAGGCCTTGAAGCTGTCGCCCGGGCGGTCGTTCGGCACCGTGAAGGCGCTGCCGTTCTCCGCGCCGAAGCTGCCGCTGCCGGTCCGCGTGAGGGTGAAGAAATTCTCGAAGCCCACGAAGTGCGCGATGAACTCCGTCTTCGGGTGGTTGAAGATGACCGAGGGCGCGTCCATCTGCTCGATGACGCCCCTGTTCATGATGGCCACCTGGTCGGAGATGGCGAAGCACTCCTCCTGGTCATGGGTCACATAGATGGCCGTGAAGCCCAGCTCCTGCTGGATGCGGCGGATCTCCACGCGCATCTTCACGCGCAGCTTGGCATCCAGGTTGGAGAGCGGCTCGTCGAACAGCATCAGGTCGGGGCGGATGACCATGGCGCGGGCCAGGGCCACACGCTGGCGCTGACCGCCGGACATCTCCTTCGGATAGCGCTTCTCCATGCCCTTCAGGTCCACCAGCTCCAGCATCTCCATGACGCGCTTCTCCAGCTCGGGCCGGGGCACCTTGCGCATCTTCAGGCCGAAGGCGACGTTGTCGAACACCGTCATGTGCGGGAACAGCGCGTAGCTCTGGAACACAAAGCCGAAGTTGCGCTGGTGCAGCGGCACATGGGTGTAATCCCTGCCGTTGAACAGGATGCTGCCGGTATTCGGCTCGGTGAAGCCGGCGATCAGGCGCAGCGTGGTGGTCTTGCCGCAGCCGGAGGAGCCCAGCAGGCTCACGAAATCGCCCTTCTCCACGTTCAGGTTGAAATCCTTCAGGATGATGTTCTTGTCATATCCGGCGGTGATATCCTTCAGCTCCAGCAGCGCCATGCGCGTATCCTCCTTGAGCGGTTATGTTCTTGCGTCCGGAAAAGCGGAGATCAGCTTGCCAGCGGGTTGACCTTCCTCGCGAGCCTGTTGAAGATGTTCGACACCACCGTGGTCACAACGATCATCACGCCGGCCACGGCGGAGGCCTGCACCCAGTCGCGCAGGCTCATGGCGTACTGATACACCATGGTGGACAGCACGCGGGTGTCGGTGCCGCCCAGCAGCTGCGGCGTGGTGTAGGCCGTCATGCAGCCGGTGAACACCAGCACCGCGCCCGTCACCAGGCCGGAGATGCTCAGCGGGAACACGATGCGGATGAAGGCCACAAACCGGTTCGCGCCCAGGCTGCCGGCGGCCTCCGTCAGGTCGGTGGAGATGTTGTCCATCACGCCGATCAGCGACAGGATCATCTGCGGCAGGAACAGCTGCACGAAGCCCACCGTCATGGAAAATTCGGTATACAGCAGCGACTGCGGCTTCTTGAACAGCCCCAGCCCCACCAGCGCGCTGTTCACGATGCCCTTCTTGCCCAGGATCACGATCCAGCTGAAGGAGCGGATGACCGGACTGGTGAACAGCGGGAACACGGCCAGGGCCATCATCAGGCCCTTGTGCCGGGAGAATTTCGCGATGAAATACGCCGCCGGATAGCCCAGCACGCCGCAGATGGCCGTGCTCAGCAGGCTCAGGCGCAGGCTGCGCAGGAACACCTGCTGGAAGTAGGTATCCTGAAACAGCGTGAAGTAATGGTCCAGCGTGAAGGAGGTATCCTCCATGAAGGTGGCAAAGATCAGCGAAAACAGCGGGATCAGCATAAAGACCGCAACAAACAGGATACCCGGCACAAGCAGCAGGTATCCGGCCCAGTTTTTTCTGATGTTCACCGTTGACCGCCCCTTTCAGTCTGGTGTCAGTGGTGTCGCCCCATCCGGCTCAAATCGGATACAGTTTACCATTTCACGAACGGAATGTCAACATTGTGTGAAAAGATTCGTGTTTTGGGGGATTATACGTTACTGCTCAAGCCCCCTTGCACGCAGAACCATCTGATTGCGGCTGAACTCCCTCAGTCGCCTTCGGCGACAGCTCCCT
>R14__coassemble_1082_pt1 | contig 14784 bp, 13 predicted proteins | sample R14__metabat2_high_PE_015 | metagenome-assembled genome bin R14
TGCCGCCGGGCGACCAAGCCGCTTGGAACCCCGGAAGAGTCCGGGAAACAAATCTCTGATTTGTGTCCCGGCGGCCTTTGGTCCTTTCCGCCGCGCGGAAAGGACTTCCCCGTCCCTCATGAGAGAAGAAAGAATAGATGAATCTATTCAGGAAAAAGGCGCGGAAAGGACTTCCCGTTCCTTCTTGAAAGAAGAAAGAATAGAAGAATCTATTCAAGTCAAAGGCGCGGAAAGGGCTTTCCCGTCCCTTCTTCAGAGAAGAAAGAACAGATGAATCTACTCAGAATCAAGGCGCGGAAAGGACTTCCCGTTCCTCCTTCAGATCAGGTGTGGAACACACACACAGTAAAAAAAGGGGGGGGCTGAGCAGTAACCATCATGCCCCCGGCCCCTCCGAAATCCCCCCCGATTTGACCGTTGACATCGTTCGTGTTTTTTCTTATAATAATCGTTGTATCGTTAGTTTGGAAGGTATGCCTTTCCGGCGCCTTCCGCTTTTGTAAAGGGGTTGTACAGTATGGCTGAAGCGAAGCAGAATGTCATGACAGCCGAGGGCCTTCGGGCTCTTGAAAATCAGCTGGAGGAGCACCTGGCGAAACGGAATGAGATCGCCGCGCAGATCGAGTTTGCCCGCGGCTACGGCGACTTGTCCGAAAACGCTGAATATACCGAAGCCAAAAACCTGCAGAGCCAGAACGAGGAAGAGATCAGCCGTCTGCAGGCGCTGATCCGCACCGCCGTCGTCGTTTCCGACCTGTCCCTGGACAAGGTCGCCGTCGGCCTGACGGTGGAGATGGAGATCCTCTCCGTGGAGGGCGAGGCCGCCAACGACATTTATGACAACGGCGTGCTGATGCTCCGCGGCTGGCAGCCCGGCATGCGTCTCGTGTATTCCCTGGTGGGCACTGAGGAGGCCGATCCGCTGAACGGCAAGATCTCCAGCGACTGCGACATCGGCGCCGGCCTGATCGGCAAGTCCGCCGGCGAGACCTTCACCTTTGTGTTCAGCGGCAACAGCAAGGATCCCAGCACGGTGGAGCTGCGCATCGCGGGCATCTTCCGCTCCGGCAGCGAGGCCGCCGACATCATCAGCGCCGACCGCGATGTCGTCGCCTGAGCCGATTCCAGATTGACAGGAGGCCATTGAATGGCTGATATTTCCGTGAACGCCGGCCTCTCCGAGCAGGAGATCATCCGCCGCCAGAAGCTGCAGGCCATGGTGGATGCCGGCCGGGATCCGTTTACCATCACCAAATTCGACCAGACCCACCACAGCCGGGAGATCGTTGACCGCTTCGACGAGCTGGAGGGGCAGACCGTTTCCGTCGCCGGCCGCATGATGGCGCTGCGCGTGATGGGCAAGGCCGCCTTCGGCCGTCTGCTGGACGGGCAGGGCAACATCCAGATGTATGTCCGCCGCGAGGACCTCGGCGAGGAGGCCTATGCCGCCTTCAAGAAGTTCGATATCGGCGATCTGCTGGGCGTCACCGGCAAGGTCTTCAAAACGAAGACCGGCGAGGTGTCCGTGCACGCGGAGTCCGTGGTGCTGCTGGCCAAGAGCCTGAAGGTGCTGCCGGAGAAGTTCCACGGCCTCACCGATACCGATATGCGCTACCGCCAGCGCTATGTGGACCTGATCGTGAACCCCGAGGTGCGGGAGACCTTCGTCCGCCGCAGCCGCATCATCACCGAGCTGCGCCATTTCCTGGACGGCAAGGGCTTCATCGAGGTGGACACGCCCATCCTGACGCCCTTTGAGATCGGCGCCTCCGCGCGTCCCTTCCTGACGCACCACAACACCCTGGATATGGACATGGTGCTGCGCATCGAGACGGAGCTGTACCTGAAGCGCCTGATCGTCGGCGGCATGGAGCGCGTGTATGAGGTCGGCCGTATCTTCCGCAACGAGGGTATGGACACCAAGCACAACCCCGAGTTCACCAGCATCGAGCTGTATCAGGCCTACACCGACTTCCACGGCATGATGGATCTGGTCGAGGAAATGATGAAGACCGTGGCGCAGAAGGTCTGCGGCAGCCTCGTCATCCCCTACCAGGGCCACGAGATCGACCTGGGCCACTGGGAGCGCCTGACGATGATCGAGGCCGTGAAGAAGTATTCCGGCGTTGATTTCGCCGCGGTGGCGTCCGATGAGGAGGCCATTGCCCTGGCGAAGGCGCATGAGGTCGCCCTGCCTGAGGTGCCCACGAAGGGCGCCATCCTGGCGGAGTTCTTCGACGCCTTCGTGGAGGAGAAGCTGATCCAGCCCACCTTCATTTACGATTATCCCGTGGAGATCAGCCCGCTGGCCAAGCGCAAGCCGGATGATCCCGCCTTCACCGAGCGCTTTGAGTATTTCATCAACGCCACCGAGTTCGGCAACGCCTTCTCCGAGCTGAATGACCCCATCGATCAGAAGGGCCGCTTCGAGCGCCAGGTCGCCGAGCGCAGGGCGCTGGATCCCAACTGCCGCGCGCAGGTCGATTACGACTACGTGAACGCCCTGGAATACGGCATGCCGCCCACGGGCGGTCTGGGCTTCGGCGTCGACCGTCTGGTGATGCTGCTGACCGATTCCGATTCCATCCGCGATGTGCTGCTGTTCCCCACGATGAAGGAGCTTGGCAGCAACAAGCCGGAGAGCAAGCCGGAGACCGTTTCGGAAACGCCTGCTGCCCCCACCGCCCCCGCTGCAGAAACGCCCGCGGTGGACGAAGCGCCCGCCGCAGAGGAGCCCATCGACTTCTCGAAGGTGGAGATCGAGCCGCTGTTCGCCGATTTCGTGGATTTTGAGACCTTCTCGAAGAGCGATTTCCGCGCCGTGAAGGTGCTGGCCTGCGAGGCCGTGAAGAAGTCCAGGAAGCTGCTGAAGTTCACCCTGGACGACGGCACCGGCGCCGAGCGCACCATCCTCAGCGGCATCCACGCCTACTATGAGCCCGAGGAGCTGGTGGGCAAAACGCTGCTGGCCATCACCAACCTGCCGCCCCGCCCCATGATGGGCATCGATTCCTGCGGCATGCTGATCTCCGCCATCCACAAGGAGGAGGGCGAGGAACGCCTGCACCTGCTGATGCTGGACAGCCACATCCCCGCCGGCGCCAAGATGTACTGATCCCGGCGCGAAACCGCATAAAGCAACCCCGAAGCCGCAAATGAAACGGCTCCGGGGTTTTGACGTCTTCCGAAAAAATCAGCGGGAAGGCCGGCGTGTCACCGGTCGTCCTGCCGCGTGAGCGCCTCGTCGGCGAGCGCTTTGTCCAGCGCCGCCTTCAGATATTCGTAGCGCAGGCGCTTTTCTTCCTTGGCGAAGTGGGTCTCCCGCAGCTGCACGGGGTTGTTCTCGTAGCACAGCGGCTCGTCGCCCATCTGCTCGCTGGTCAGGTCGAACACGCAGTCGCCGACCACGTTGTAGCAGTGATAATTGCCGCTGGGCCGCAGCATACCGCAAACCTCGCCGCCGAAGATATCCTGCGTGAGGAAGCCGGTGATGGAGCACTGGCCCAGCGTTCTGTTTTCCGGCGTCCAGCGGTCCCGCATCCGGGGCGCGCAGGTCTCCGCGCACCAGCACCGCGACAGCAGATCGTACAGGTGCCGCGGATCGCGGATGGCGGCGTATTTTTCGTTGACGGGCTTCACATCGGCGGTCTCCCAGCCGTAGAATCTGTAAGGCATCACGTTATCCTCCCGATCATTCCAGCGTTGCGAAATAAGCCCGGGCCCGCGCCGCGTCGGCGTCCAGCTGGGCCTTCAGTTCGGCGGTGGACGCGAAGGTCCGCTCCGCGCGCAGCATCTCCAGAAAGGTCACGCGGGCATGCTCGCCGTACAGCTGCAGGTCCTCGTCCGTCAGCGCGTGGGCCTCCACCGTCACGGGATCGCCCTCCGGCAGCGTGGGATGGCTGCCCACATTCACCACGGCGGGCCAGCAGCGGTCGCGGGTCTGCAGCCAGCAGCTGTACACGCCGAAGGCCGGCAGCAGCTTGCGCGGATGGAACGCCACATTGGCCGTCGGGTAGCCGAGAGCGTGCCCGAGGCCCTTGCCGTGGACGACCTCGCCGGTCACCCGGTAGCCGTGGCCCATCAGCACCACCGCCTCATGCACGCGGCCGTTCTGCAGCAGACCCCGGATGCGCGTGGAGGAAACGGTGCTGCCACCCAGCTCCACGCTGGGCACGATGGCGATCTCCACGCCGTTCTCCCGGCCCCAGCCTTCCAGCAGCGCGCCGTTGCCGCGTCCGCCGGCGCCGAAGGTATAATTGAACCCGCACACGATGGCCTTCGGCTGATAGCGCTTCATGACCTCCGCCAGGAATTCCTCCGGCGTCTGGTCGCGCATGGACGGCGTGAAATCCGCCACACAGAAGTTGTTCACGCCGAAGGAGGCCATCAGCGCGGCGCGCTCCGGCAGCGTCGTCAGCAGCGGCGGCGCCAGCTCCGGGCGGATCCGCTCCAGCGGATGCGGCTCAAAGGTGTACACGTTCAGCGGCACACCGTAGCGTTCGCTCAGCGCGTCGCCCGTCATCAGCAGCTTCTGATGGCCGCGGTGCACGCCGTCGAACATCCCCAGCACCAGCACACAGGGCGCGGTGCGCGCGGGGTTCCAAAGCAGCTTCAAGCAAAGCACTTCCTTAGTTACTACTTAAGCCCCGGGAATTGTCAAGGGGCCGCAGCCCCTTGACCTCAATCCGCAATGCCGGCTTTGCCGGCACTACTCAAACCGCAGGTTTGAGTAGTCATCAGAGGTCCGGCGGCATCTGCGCGCGCCAGACCAGCTGATTTCCGTCATTCTCCGCGATGCCCCAGAAGCCGTCCGCCAGGTAGACGCGCGTCACCTGTCCGGGCTCCGTATCGCCGGTCCAGGGTACCTTCGCGCCGTTGATCACCTGTTTGCGGAAGGTCTCCGGCACCAGCACGCGGTGCATATGGCCCAGGGGCATATCCATGGGCAGCAGGCACTCGCTCAGGCGGCCCTCCGCGGCGCGGGCGATGATCTCCTCCATCGTAACGGCGGAGGAAAGATCGAAGGCGCCGCTCTTGGTGCGCAGCAGGAACCGCATGTGCGCCGGGCAGCCGGTCAGCCGCCCCAGGTCCTCACAGAGGGAGCGGATATAGGTCCCCCGGCCGCAGCGCACCGTGAGCAGCATGCCGTGCTCCGGCAGCGCCTCCCCCAGGGTGATGCTGTCGATATGCACGATGCGCTCCGGCACCTCGACGACCTGACCCCTGCGGGCCCGCTCGTACATCGGCTTGCCATCCAGCTTGATGGCGGAGTACATCCCCGGCCGCTGCGGCACATCGCCGGTCAATTTCAGCGCCGCCGCGGCGATCCGCTCCCGGGCCGGATAGTCCGTGCCCTCCGCGATCACCATGCCGGTGGCGTCCTGGGTGTCCGTCGCCTGCCCGAAGGCCACCTCGGCGGTGTAGCCCTTTTCCTTGTCCACCAGGTAGTCGAACAGACGGGCGGCGCGGCCCAGCATCACCGGCAGCACGCCGCAGGCCTCCGGGTCCAGGGTGCCGGCATGGCCGACCCGCTTCTCCCCGCTGAGATGCCGGATGTTGGCCACCACCGCGGCGGAGGTCATGCCCGGGGGCTTCAAAACATTCAGAAATCCGTTCATGCGCGCGCCAGCTCCGCTTCCATCGCCTGACGGAGGCGCTCCGCGGCGTCCCGCAGGGTGATGCCGGTCATGGTGCAGCCGGCAGCCAGCGCGTGTCCGCCGCCGCCCACGGCATGGGCGATCTCATCCACCCGGTACGGCTGCAGCGCGCGCAGGCTGGCCTTGACCTTGCCGTCCGCCGTTTCCCGCACCAGCGCCGTCAGCTTCACGCCGACGATGTCCAGGCCGAAGTTCACGACGGTATCGCTGTACTCCGGCAGCGCGCCGCATTCCTCGAAATCACGCTGGGTCAGCGTCATCACGGTGACGCGGTCGTCCGCGTAGAAGCGCAGGCTCTGCAGCGCCCGCGTCAGCAGGCGCACCTGAGCCGCGGGACGCTCCCGGAACAGGGCGCGGTTCATTCTGTCCAGCGGCAGGCCGGCCTCCATCAGCTCCGCCATCGCGGCGAAGGACGCGGATCCGGTGCTGGGGAAGGCGAAGTTGCCCGTATCGGTGGACAGCCCGGCGTAGAGGCAGGACGCGATGTCGGGATCCAGTGTCACGCCCAGGGCCTTCAGGTAGCCGTGCACCAGCAGCGCCACGGCGGGGGCGTCGGCATCCACATCGTTGTGGGCGGTGAAGCCGTCGTTCGTGCCGTGATGGTCCACCTGGGCCGTATCGGCGCCCAGGGCGAACAGCCGCGCGCTGTCGCCGGTGCGCTTCAGGTCGCCGCAGTCCACGCTCATCACCAGGTCGAAGCGCTCATCGCCCACCTGGTCCGGCGTCAGGAAGCGGTCGGACTCCGGCAGCATCCGCAGATTGCGCGGCACGGGATCGGCGCAGACCGAGGTCACGGTCTTGCCCAGCCGCTCCAGGCCCAGCCGCAGCGCCAGGTTGCTGCCGATGGTATCGCCGTCCGGGCTGATGTGGGAGATCAGCAGGATGGTCCGCGCCTTTTTCAGCGCCGCCAGTACGGCCTCAGGATTCCTCGCTGTCATGGCTCTGCCCCTCCGTTTTGCGGACCTCGTTCAGTACCGCGGCGATATGCACGCCGTAGGCGATGTTCTCATCGCTGACGAAGATCAGCTCCGGCGCGGAGCGGATGATGATGTTCCGGCCCAGCTCGCGGCGGATGAAGCCGGCGGCGCTCTTGAGGGCCTTCATCAGATCCTCGCGGCGGTCGTCCTCCAGCACGCTGACGTAAATTTTGGCGTAGCGCAGGTCGCGGGTCACCTCGGCGCGGGTCACGGAGAAGGTGCCGCCCACGCGGGGGTCGGACAGATCTTCGCGGATGATGCGGTCCACCTCGCGGCGGACCTCCTCGGAAATGCGGTCAATCCTCTGATAGCTGCTGCTCATGGTTGCTCCTTTGTCTGCTTGTCGAATGATACCAGCCGGAAAGCGCCGGCGCGGGATGGCGGCCCAGGGCCACGGTCACCGCCAGCATGGCCACCGTCAGGATCTGGATGGCCCACACATAGCGGAAGGTCTGATGATAGATCACGCACATGGAAAAGATGATGTGGCTGACAGCCGGCGCCGCGGGGATCAGCAGCGCCGCCTGACGCGTGGCGCACCAGTACAGCATCAGCGTCAGCATCAGCACGAGGTAAATGCCGGAGCGCCACAGGATCGGATCCAGCAGCTCGTCCGTGCTGGGCTGCAGGATGTATGTATTGTAGAACTCGCGGATGGCCTTCGCCGCCGCGGACTGGCCGAAGGGCGTTTCGGCAAAGTCGTTGCCCTCGCTGCCGTATACATAGTCGATCCAGCGGTTGTTGAAGGAGCCGGAGGGCATCGTCACGTCCCACACGATGTTGCAGCCGTCCAGCCGGTCGTGGATCACATAGTCGGGGTACTCCTCCAGCGACACCTTCAGCAGCGTCAGCGCGCGCTCCAGCGTCACGGAAGAGGTATCGAAGCCGGAGCTTTTGCCCACGGCCCAGAGGTAGCTGTCGTGGCCCGTGTAGCGGCTGTAATAGGCAGCCCAGTCCTCGAGGGGCTGCACCTCCTCCAGCCAGGGCTCGTATTCCTCATCCAGCACGCCGTAGTTGGCGTATATGGCGCCGACGGCGTCGAGGATCGGGATGTAGGAGGACTGCCCGTTGGGCTGCACGTTCAGCAGGGACATGACCGGCCCCTTCCACACGCCGAACAGCGCGGCAGGCAGCAGGCCCGCCGTCAGCAGCCACGCGCCCATCCGGCGGGGCGCCTTCCGGATCAGCCGGACGATGCCGAGGATGACCAGCAGCAGGCAGATGACCGCCGCTGGCACCACACCGTTGTGCCGCAGGCCGAAGATCAGGAAAAGGGAGATCACCGTGCCGGCCAGCCAGCCGGGGGTCGATACGCGCTCCGGCTTCTGCAGCATCCGCAGCAGCTGCAGCGTGATCCACAGCAGCGCCCAGGTGAACAGCGTGTCCTTCTGCACCGTCAGGTCGCTCATCAGCTGATTGGGCAGCAGCAGGAACAGCACGCCGCCCGCGGACAGCAGGCCCGCGCCCACACCCATATCCCACAGGGCCATCAGGAACCCTGTCAGCACGAAGGCCGGCACGGTCATCTGCACCGCGGTGATGAACCACGCCTTGTAGCACACGGCTACCAGGGGCATCGCCAGCACGGCGTTCAGGAAGGGGTGCCAGTCGCTCAGGGGACTGTTGCCGGCGGCCTGCTCCAGCACGGAGGTCGCGTCGGTGGTGTAGTAGCCGGGGGACCAGACAGCCGCCGCCAGCAGCTGCGTCGCCAGCAGGCAGGCGAAGAGGATCGCCCGTGCCTGATGACGCTTCAGCCGGTGCGGCCGCGGCGCGTGCCTCGGGGCGCACAGGATGCCCAGGCCGTACAGCGCGCCGAGGATCACCGGCCAGAACCACAGCCCCACGTGCAGCAGCGTACAGAAGTTCTCCTCATCCGCCACCAGCTCCGGCTCCTCCAGCATGAAGATGTCCGTGCCGAAGAAGGCGAAGGCCGCGTACACGGCGATCAGCAGGGAAAACAGCAGCGTCAGCGGCTTCAGAAAGCGCTTCAGCACCTTCGGGTAGACCGGCCGGAACACCGCCAGGTCCGCCGGCACCGTCAGCACCAGCATCAGCCGGGACATGGCCGGATCCAGACCGCAGGGGCGCTGCAGGAACAGGTACAGGGCCAGCAGGATGTGCGCCGCGCACAGCATCCCCTTCATGACCCGCACGGCAGTCTGCCGCGGATTCATCGGTTGCGTGTTCATCCTTCGGAGGCTCCTCATCGTTCAAAGGAAATCCCCTGCCTGCCGTGGCAGACAGGGGTCACTGGGGAAACCGGCTCAGCGCTCGATCTCCTCCATGATATAGCACTCGACAATGTCGCCTTCCTTGATGTCGTTGTGACCCTCAAGGCTCATGCCGCACTCGTAGCCCTCGGCCATTTCCTTCACGTCATCCTTCAGATGGCGCAGGCTGCTCAGCTTGCCCTCGAACACGACCACATTGTCACGCAGCAGGCGGACGCCGGCGTTGCGCTGCACCTTGCCGTCCTTCACATAGCAGCCGGCAATGATGCCCGCGCCGGTGATCTTGAACACGCTGCGGACCTCGGCATGGCCCAGCAGCACCTCGCGGTACTCCGGCTCCAGCATGCCCTTCATGGCCTTCTCCATGTCCTCGATGGCCTTGTAGATGACGGTGTACAGGCGCACATCGACCTTCTCCTTCGCGGCGGCCTCACGGGCGGAGGCGTCCGGGCGGATGTTGAAGCCGATGATGATGGCGTTGAAGGCGCTGGCCAGGTTCACATCGTCCTTGGTGATGGCGCCGGCGGCGCTGTGCAGCACGCGGACCTTCACCTCGTCGTTGGAAAGCTTTTCCATGGACTGCTTCACAGCCTCCACGGAGCCCTGCACGTCGGCCTTGATGATCAGGTTCAGCGTGGTGACCTTGCCGGCCTCCATGTTGGAGAACAGGTTCTCCATGCTCATCTTGGCCATGGTGGCCTCGCGGCTGGCGCGCAGCTTCTCGCGGCGCTCGTCGGCGACCTGGCGGCTCAGCTTGTCGTCGCCCACGGCCACCATTTCGTCACCGGCGGAGGGCACATCGTCGAAGCCCATGATCTCCACAGGCGTGCCGGGGCCGGCCTGCTGCACCTTCCGTCCGTGGTCGTTGATCAGCGCGCGGACGCGGCCGGAGGCCAGGCCGGCGATGATGTTGTCACCCACATGCAGCGTGCCGTTCTGCACCAGCACGGTGGCCAGGGGGCCGCGGCTCTTGTCCAGCTTGGCCTCGATGATGACACCGCGGCCCAGACGCTCGGGATTGGCCCGCAGCTCCAGCACATCCGCCTGCAGCAGGATGGTCTCCAGCAGGTCGTCGATGCCCTCGCCGGTCTTGGCGGACACGGGCACGCACTCCACATCGCCGCCCCAGTCGGTGCAGGTGATGTCGTGCTTGAGCAGATCCTGCTTCACGCGCTCGGGGTTGGCGCCGGGCTTGTCAATCTTGTTGATCGCCACGATGATCGGCACCTCGGCCGCCTTGGCGTGGTTGATGGATTCGATGGTCTGGGGCATCACGGAGTCGTCCGCGGCGACCACCAGCACGGCGATATCCGTCGCCTGGGTGCCGCGGGCGCGCATGGCGGTGAAGGCCTCATGGCCGGGGGTATCCAGGAAGGTGATGGCGCGGCCGTTCACATCCACGGTATAGGCGCCGATGTGCTGGGTGATGCCGCCGGCCTCGCCCTCGGTCACCTTGGTGCGGCGGATGTAGTCCAGCAGGCTGGTCTTGCCGTGGTCGACGTGGCCCATGATGGTCACGACGGGCGGGCGCTCCACCAGCACGCTCTCGTCATCCTCGAAGTTCTCTTCCTCCAGCTGCTGCTCGGCGGTGGCCTCGACCTTCTTCTCCAGGGTGATGTCGAAGTCGGCGCACACCAGCTGGGCGGTGTCGAAATCGATCTCGGAGTTGATGGTGGCCATGTTGCCCAGCATGAACAGCTTCTTGATGATCTCGCCGGCGGGCTTGCCGATGCGCTCGGTCAGGTCACGCACCACGATGGTGTCGCCGCTCATATAGGCATGATCGATCTTGATGGGCGCCATCATCTGCTGCGCGGAGGGCTTCTTGACGCGGGAGCGCTTGCCGCCGCGGATCACCTCGTCCTCCATGCCGCTGCCGGCATAGTTGCCCTTGGTCATCTTGCGGTTGCGGCTCTGATGCTCCGGATCATGCTGACGCACATAGTTCTTCTTGTTGGGATCGTAATTGGAGACGCGCTCCTTCTCCACCGTGGGCAGCAGCTCGGGGCCCTTGCTCCGCGGCGCGGGACGCCCGCCCTGGGGACGGCCCATACCGGCGCCCTGCGGACGGTTCTGGCCGAAGCCGCCCTGGGGACGCGGACCGCCCATGGGACCGCCGGCGGGACGGCCGAACTGGCCCTGGGGACGCGGACCCTGCGGGTTCACGGGACGGCCATAGGGGCCCTGGGGACGCGGCGCGCCGGCCTGGCCCTGCGGATTCACGGGGCGGCCGTACGGGCCCTGGGGGCGCGGACCGTTCATCGGGCCGTTCACCGGACGGCCGAACTGACCCTGCGGGCGCGGACCGGCAGCCTGGCCCTGGGGACGCGGCTGCGGCGGACGGATCACATTGGGCGCCAGGCCCACGGGCTTGCGCTCCAGCTGCTGGCCGGGGCGCGCCATGATCTGGCCGATGGCAGGCTTCTTCGGCTGCTCGGGCGCCTTGGGAGCCTCCTGCTTCGCCGGCTGCTCGGCAGGCTTCGGCTGCTCGGCCCTGGCGGGCGCGGCGGGCTTCGGCTCGGCCTTCGCTTCCGTCTTCTGCTCGGACTTCTGCTCAGGCTTCGATTCCGCCTTCTGCTCGGACTTCTGCTCGGGCTTCGCTTCCGCCTTCTGCTCGGGCTTCGTCTCGGCCTTGCGCTCGGGCTTCGCTTCCGCCTTCTGCGCCGGCTTCGCTTCGGCCTTCGCCCCGGCAGGCTTCTCCTGGCTGCGCTCGGGCTTCGGCTCGGCCTTTACGGCCTCCTCCTTCGCCTTGAGGGCGGCGGCGGCGCGCTCATCCTCCTCGCGGGCAGCGGCCACCAGTGCCTTCTCCTCGTCATCGAGCATGGTAAAGGCCCTGGAATGGGAGGACATGGCCTTCTCGCGCTCCTCGCGCTTGCGCTGCGCGGCACGCTCCTCGTCAGCCTTGCTGAAGCGGTTGTTCAGCTCGTTCAGGCTCTGGATCAGCGTATCCGCGCTCTTATGCAGCTTGTTGGCACGCTCCAGCGTCTTCTGCATCATGTCCCTGGCAGCGTCTTTCCTGTTTACCTTCGTCATTCGAAGTCAGCACCCCCGCAAAGATTTTCCTCTTGATTCTCCATGAGCTCCCCGGCGCTCTTCAGCCCCGGAAGGGCAATGATCTGTTCCGTCAGGCCGCTCTGTGCCAGTGCGACCGCCACACCGCTGTGGCCCGTGGCATCCCCGATCAGGTTTTCCGGCACGATCCGGAGCTCCGTGCCGTGGCTGCGGCAGGCGTCCAGATACTTGTTCAGCGTGGCCGGTGAGGCGGCGGCGTCCACCAGCAGCAGCCGGCAGGTCCCGCCGCGTACGCTTTTCAGGCAGCCGTCCATCCCGAAGGTGGCCGTTCCGGCCCGGACGCTCAGTCCAAGCAGGCCGCGCAGTCTGTTTTCGTCCACTTACGCATCCGCCTCCGGTTCCGGCGGCAGCGCCTTCAGCTCCGCCAGGGTGGCGGTCAGGGCGGCGGCGGTCTCCTCGCTCAGCTGCACCTCCAGCTGGCGCTCCAGCTGCTTCTGTTTGATGGCGCGGCCCAGGCACACGGCGCTGCGGCACACATAGGCGCCGCGTCCGGCCTTTTTGCCGGTGGCGTCCAGGGAAACGGTGCCGTCCGGCGCGCGCACCACGCGGATCAGCTCGCGCTTGGGCTTCATCTCGCGGCAGCCCACGCACATCCGCATCGGGATCTTCTTCGGCTTCATGCTTCGGCAGCTCCTTCTCCCGGCTTACAGTGTGTCGTCGTCGCTCTCAACGGACGGCACATCCAGGTCGGGCAGCCCGGTCAGGAAGTCCTCGAAGGTGGGCGTCTCGTCGGCGGGCACGTTCTCCGCGGCCTCGCTCTCGGCAAGCTCGGGCATCTCCGCGGCCTGGCTCTGGCTCTTGATGTCGATCTTCCAGCCGGTCAGGCGGGCGGCGAGGCGGGCGTTCTGGCCCTCCTTGCCGATGGCCAGGGACAGCTGATTGTCCGGCACCACCACCAGGCAGGATTTTTCGTCGTTCTTGGTGTACACAGCGGTCACGCGGGCGGGATTCAGGGCGTTGGCCACGAACTCCGCGGGGTTCTTGCTGTACTTGATGATATCGATCTTCTCGCCCTTCAGCTCGGTGACCACGCGCTCCACGCGGCCGCCGCGCTGGCCGACGCACGCGCCGACGGGATCGGTCATGATATCGGCGGAGGACACGGCCATCTTGGTGCGGCTGCCGGCCTCGCGGGTGATGTTCTCGATCTTCACGATGCCGGAGGCGATCTCAGGCACCTCCATCTCAAACAGGCGCTTGACCAGGTTGGGATGCACGCGGCTGACGCGCACCTGCGGCCCGCGGGGACCCACGGGACCGGCGCGGCGGACCTCCAGCACATACACCTTCACATGGTCGCCCTCGACCAGCTCCTCGCCGGGGATCATGTCGCCGGCCTCCAGCACGCCCTCGGTGTGGCCCAGGTCCAGGTAAGCGGTCTTGTTTTCCATCCGCTCCACGATGCCGGTGAGGATCTCGTCCTCCTTGTTGGAGTACTCGTCGTAGATCTTGCCCTGCTCCGCCTCGCGGATGCGCTGGGTGATGATCTGCTTGGCCTGCATGGCCGCCACGCGCAGGAAGCCGCCCTCGGGGGTCACATCCACCTCGCAGATATCGCCGATGCGGCTGTTCGGGTTGATGGCCTGGGCATCCTCAACGGAGATCTGCGTCTCATCGTCCTCGATGTCGTCATCCAGCATCACGATCTTCTGGGAGTACACGCGGGTCAGGCCGGTGTGGCGGTCCATCACGGCCTTCAGGTTGTTCGGCGCGGCCACGCCCTTGGGCAGGTTCAGGTTCTTCTTGTAGGCCATGCGGATGCCGTCCTCGATGGCGGCGATCAGCAGCTCCTCGTCCAGCTGCTTTTCCTTGCACAGCAGGTGGATCAGGTCAACGATATTCGGCTCTTCCGTCTTGCGGACATTCTTTTTCACAGGGCTCATACTGCTCCTCCTCAGGGGGTTATTCTTCTTCGGAAAGATCCACCGTTTCCACGCCGGTCATGTCGACCACCGGCTTCACCAGCGCGCAGGCTCTGCGGCTGAAGCGCCGCTCCGCGCCGTCGATCTCCACCAGGATATCGCCGCCGTCCAGGCCGGTCAGGATGCCGTTCCACAGCTTGCTGCCGTCCGTGGCCTTGAACAGATGGATCTCGATCTCCTCGCCGATGGCGCGCTCGAAATCCCGGTCCTTCTTCAGGGGCCGGTCCACGCCGGGAGAGGAGACCTCCAGAAAATCGTAATCGTAGCTCTCCAGCTGCGGCTGAATGGCGCGGTGGTAGGTCTCGCAGTCGTCCAGCGAGATGCCCTCGGGCTTGTCGATGTAGATGCGCAGGTACCTGCCGGCGCCCTCCTTGTCGAGGGACACATCCACCAGCTCAAAGCCGAGCCGGTCGGCCAGCGCCTGGCACTTCGGGGTCACAACGGTCGTCAGCTCCGCCTTGGGCACAGTTCTCTACCTCCGTGATTCATCCGCTCCGGGATCATGAACGCGTCACGCGCGTCCGGTTTTTGACAGCACAAAAGAGCGGCCAACATCCACCGCGCGGCAAACAAACAGCCCTTCCGGCACGGCCGGCGTCCACGCGCCCTCCGCGATCCGGGCCATCCTCACGCCCCGCAGCAGCGTCCACTCTTTTACCGTCAAGCCCTTCTTTCATTGCGGACCTTGCGGCCCGCTGTCAGCCGCTGTGAAGCGGCCGGGAAATACAAACACGCAAAGTATAACACAGCTTTGCCGGATTCGCAAGGCTTTTTATGGCCTCATCACGGATTTTCGGGGGAGCCGGGGTACTGCTCAGGCCCCGGCAGCTGCCGTTGCTGTTTGAAGCTCTTTCCGCAACAGTTTTTTATATGGCGTAGCGCATTGTTGACTTAAGTCTTACGCCCGTGCGTTATCTTAGAGGAC
>R14__coassemble_1107_pt1 | contig 14567 bp, 13 predicted proteins | sample R14__metabat2_high_PE_015 | metagenome-assembled genome bin R14
TACCCTCTTCAGTCCGCTTCGCGGACAGCTTCCCCAGAGGGGAAGCCTTTTGGGGTGGCCAACAAGCCAAGCCTTCCCCTCTGGGGAACCTCTAAAAACGATGATTTTTCAAAATCATCATTTTAAAACCCTTTCATTTCAACGGCTTCAGAACGCGAGAACGGGATAACAGGCGGTTTTTGGAGATGCCCCTCTGGGGAAGGCGCCGGCTCTCCGGTGGAGAGTTCGACGAAGTCGAAAGGCGTAAGCGAAGCGACCTGACGCGGCGCAGGTACTTCGGGAGTGTCACCAACTGAATCGCCGCGGCCGGAAGAGGGAAATGCGGCGGGAGGCGGCTCTTGCGGGAGAGGGGTGCCTGAGCAGTAACCTTCCGACTGACGCTCCCTTCCGAAACTTCCCGATTGCCCCTTGCAACGGGCGGTATCTTCGATTATAATAGAAGACAGAAACAAGCGGGGCGCGGGCGGCGCCCGGATCAAACATACACAGGAGGGACTGTTGCCTATGTACAGCATTCTCAAGGATATGCCGGCGCTGATGCCCTATGAGGGCGAGATCAATGCCCGTGTGGACCGCTTTACGCGCAAGCGCGCCCAGCTGCTGGGCGTGAAGTACAACACGCTGAACGATTTCGCCAACGCCCACGAGTATTTCGGCTTCCACCATACGCAGGAGGGCTGGGTGTACCGCGAGTGGGCGCCCGCCGCCGATATGCTCTTCCTGACCGGCGATTATGACAAGTGGACCTGGCTGGCCCATCCCATGAAGCGCCTGGACAACGGCGTGTGGGAGCTGAAGCTGCCGGAGGGCAAGCTCTGGCAGGGCTGCCATGTGCGCACCATCGTGAAGAACGGCGACCATCTGACGGAGCACATCCCGCTGTACGCCAAGCGCGTGGTGCAGGATCCCGTCAACTACAACTGGAGCTGCGAGGTCTGGGACGATCTGGAAAAGTATCCCTGGACGGATGACGGCTTCGAGTGCAACGAGCCGCCGATGATCTACGAGGCCCATGTCGGCATGTCCTCCGAGGAGGGCCGCATCGCCTCCTACCGCGAGTTCGCGGATGATATGCTGCCCCGCATCAAGAAGGACGGCTACAACACCGTGCAGCTGATGGCCATCATGGAGCATCCGTATTACGGCTCCTTCGGCTACCAGGTGTCCAACTTCTTCGCCGCGTCCAGCCGCTTCGGTCTGCCGAACGACCTGAAGTATCTGGTGAACAAGGCGCATGAGATGGGCCTGCGCGTGCTGCTGGATGTGGTGCATTCCCATGCCGTGAAGAACACGCTGGAGGGCATCAACATGTTCGACGGCACCGTGTTCCAGTTCTTCCATGACGGCGCGAAGGGCGAGCATCCGGCGTGGGGCACCAAGTGCTTCAATTACGACAAGCCCGAGGTGCTGCACTTCCTGCTGAGCAACCTGAAGTTCTGGATGACGGAGTACCATTTCGACGGCTTCCGCTTCGACGGTGTGACCTCCATGCTCTACCACGATCATGGCCTGGGCTCCGCCTTCACGCTTGAAAAGTATTTCACCATGAACACGGATGTGGAGGCCATCACCTATCTGATGCTGGCCAACGAGCTGATCCGCCAAGTGAATCCGAAGGCCATGACCATCGCGGAGGATATGTCCGGCATGCCCGGCATGACCTGGCCCATCCCCGCCGGCGGCATCGGCTTCGATTACCGCCTCGCCATGGGCCTGCCCGATATGTGGATCAGGATGGTGACGAAGCAGAGCGACGACGACTGGGACATGGGCAAGGTCTGGAGCGAGATGACCTTCCGTGTGGACAAGTCCATCGCCTATGTGGAGAGCCATGACCAGGCGCTGGTGGGCGACAAAACGATGATGTTCCGCCTGGCGGACGCCGCCATGTACACCGATATGGACCGCGTGTGCCACACCGCCGTCATCGACCGCGCCACCGCCCTGCACAAGATGATCCGCCTGGTGACCCTGGGCGCCGGCGGCGACGGCTACCTGAACTTCATGGGCAACGAGTTCGGCCATCCCGAATGGATCGACTTCCCCCGCGAGGGCAACGGCGGCAGCTACAAGTATTGCCGCCGCCAGTGGAGCCTGGAATCCAACGGCTTCCTGAAGTACAGCCTGCTGGGTGATTTCGACCGCGACATGATCCATCTGGCGGACAGGGAGCATCTGCTCTATCAGCGCTATCCGGATTACCGGCTGATCCACCAGGATGACAAGGTGCTGGCCTTCGAGCGCGCCGGTCTGCTGTTCGTGTTCAACTTCCATCCCACCAAGTCCTTCACGGATTACCCGGTCCCCGTCGGCCAGCCCGTGGACTACGAGGTGGTGCTGTCCACCGACGACAAGGCCTACGGCGGCTACGACCGCGTGGCCCACAGCACCATGTCCTCCTTCGGCGGCCAGGTGAAGCTGTATCTGCCCAGCCGCACCGCCGTGGTGCTGAAGGCGAAGGCCGACCCGAAGAAGGCGTAAAAGTCCGCCGCGAAGTGACCCACAGACACAACGTCCCCGCTGCCGTGAGACAGCGGGGATCTTTTGCCTTCCGTCAGACCTTGATCGTCAGACCTCGATGCCGAAAATGTCCGCCGGATTGTGGATGAGCATATCGTCGATCTGTGCGTCGGTGATGTCGAACTGCCTCAGCAGCGGCACGAAGCGCGTCAGCAGATACTCGAGGCCGTTCGCCTGGCCGGCGGGTTCCATGTAGGAGGCCAGCGCTTCGATGCGTCCGCCGTCCATGCCCAGGCAGATCTGCCGGCCGTAGCCGTGGTCGATCAGCCACTTGATGTTGCCGGCGATCTCCGTATCCGGGCGGTAGGCGGCCTTGTTGGGCTCATCGAAGCCGATGTACGCGCCGCGGTCCAGGATGGAGGCGTAGTAGTACCGGTCGGGGTTGCGCTGCATATGGCACAGCAGCGTGCGGTCGGCGCGGCCGCCGTTCTGCTCGATGATATCCAGGATCTCCGGGCCCATGGTGCCGAAGTCCGTGTGCATGGAGATGGGGCAGCCGGTCTCCTTCTGGGTGATGGCGGCCACCTTCAGCGCCTTCTGCTCCAGCTTCGTGATGAGGCGGTAGCTGGTGCCGGCCTTGATGACGCCGGCCTTTGCCGTGGTGCGCTCGACATACGGGCCGTTGTAGCTGTGCAGGTCCATGCCCTCGGTGACCTCGGCGATCATGAACTCCGCCACCTTCTCTGCGGGCACTGTGGCCAGGAAGGAGGTGTTCGGGCAGTAGTTGCTGCCCTTCTGGAAGCCGGTGGTCATCACGATGTTGCCGCGGCCCTCGTAGGCCTTCGCGACCTCCAGCATCTTGCCGACATTGCGGCCGCAGCCGATGGGATCCATGCAGACCATCGTTCTGCCGCCGGCGTCGATGAAGCGGCCGAATTCCTTTTTGGCGGCTTCGACATCGTCCATCAGGAAGGCCTTGTCGAGCTTAATCTCCGGGCCGCCGCTGCGGATGAGGTGGTCGTGGCAGTCGGTTTTGCCGATTTCGGAGGCCGGGATGTCGCCCAGCACCGTGCGGATGATTTTCATGGTACGCGCTTCCTTTCATGCGCTCCGCCGCGTCCTTGCCATCGGCGGCGGAAAGCGGTATAATGGCGGGGCTGACGATTCAGCCCGATGATGACGGAAAGAGGGAAAACGGATGACGGAGACGCGGGAGCCGCTGCGCAGGCTCGCGGCATTCCTGCTCAGCGTGCTGCTGTTCTGGCTGCTGGGCAGCTATGCCCGCATCGGCACGGGCGTGAAGGAGACCTACATTTTTCTGCAGTATCCCGTGCTGTGCCTCACGGCATGGTTCAACGGCCCGCTGACGGGCCTGCTGACGGGCGCCGCGGGCCACGCGCTGGTGAACCTGACGGTCAGCGGCTTCGTGCGGATCCCCTGGGTCTGCGGCTCGGCGCTGTTCGGCCTGCTGATGGGCCTGGGCGGCCGGGGACGGCAGGAGCGCCGTTCGCTGCGGTACACGCTGTGGTGCGCCGGCGCCGCGGTGCTGTCGATGGCCGTGGTGACGCCGGTGCTGAACATCCTGCTGTCGGGTATGCGGCCCGCGGAGGCGTTCCGCCAGGGGCTGTTCGCCGCGCTGGGGGACGGACTGATCGCCATCCTCGGCGGTCAGGTGACCTTCGGCTCGGCGAAATACCGCGTCTTCCGCAGGATCGTTGCGCTGATCGTGCTGGTGGACGCGCTGCTGCTGTTCTCCTACGGGCGGCAGGGCTTCGGCAACTTCGCGGTGTATGTGCTGGCGGTGGTCACGGGGCTGTACGCGCTGTTCGGGGATCTTTTCCGCAGTCACAGCCGTCACGGCGCGGGCTTTGTACTGCAGATGACCGTGACGGTCGTCATCGTGCTGCTGGTGCTGATGATGGTCTTCCTGTTCATCGCGGGCTATACCGGCGGCGCGACGGGGGAGGAGCGGGCGGTCATCGTGCTGGGCGCGGGACTGGACGGCGATCAGCCGAACACCATCCTGCGGGAGCGGCTGGACCGCGCGGCGGCCTTTGCCGAAGCGCATCCGGACACGCTGATCGTTGTTTCCGGCGGCCAGGGCAGCGATGAGAGCATTCCCGAGGCCGCGGCGATGCGGAACTATCTGATGAAGCTTGGTATCGATGAAAGCCGCATCCTCACAGAGGACCGCTCGACCACCACGGAGGAGAACTTTGCCTTTTCCCTGGCGCTGCTCGAAAGCGTGGGGCTGACGGCCGATACGCCGGTGGCATATGTCACCAGCGAGTACCACTGCTACCGCGCCGGCCTGTACGCGAAGCTGGCCGGCTTTACGCAGGCCCGGGCGATCCCTTCGCCGACCTCCGCCGCATCGCTGCTGCCGAGCCTGATCCGGTAGACAGCCTCCGTGCTGAAGCTGGTGGCGAAGCAGGTAACGAAGCTGATCCTCAAACGATGACCGGGACCGATGCAATGAAGGAATGAATGAAAACAGCCGCGCCGGGGAGCGTATCCCGCGGCGCGGCTGCTGTTTTTTACGCGACGCCGTAAACCAGGTTCGGCAGCCAGGTGGAGATGAAGGGGGCGTAGGTCATCAGCATCAGCATCGCGAAGATGAGGATGTAGAAGGGAACGCTCTTCTTCAGGAACTCCTCGGTGGGGCACTTGGTCACGCCGCAGGTCACGAACATCAGGTTGCCCATGGGCGGGGTCAGGGAGCCCAGCGCCATGTTGAAGATGAACACCATGCCGAAATGCACGGGATCGATGCCGAACTGCAGGGCAGCGGGCAGCAGCATGGGCGCCAGCACGATCTGCGCCGCGGTGGCCTCCACGAACATACCCACGAACATCAGGAAGATGTTCACGGCGAACAGGAACAGATACTTGTTCTTGCACACCTCGATGAGCCAGGTGGTCATGGTCTGGGGCACGTTCTCCCAGGTCAGGATCCAGCTCAGGGCGGTGGCGGCGCCGACGATCAGCATGATGGAGGCGGTGGAGCACACGGTCTCGCGCACGCAGGTCAGCAGGTTGTCGAAGCGGATCTCCTTGTACACGATGCCCAGGATGATGGCGTACAGGATGGCCACGGCGCCGGCCTCGGTGGGCGTGCAGATGCCCAGGCGGATGCTGCCGATGATGATGACGGGCAGCAGCAGGGGCAGGATGGCGGGCTTGAAGGCCGTCCACAGCTCCCTGCCGGAGGCGCGCTTTTCACTCAGGCGCGGGATGCCGTGCTTGCGGGAGTAGCGGGACACCACGACCATCATGGCCGCGCACAGGATGAAGGCGGGCACGATGCCGGCCAGGAACAGGCGGCCGATGGAGGTGTTGGTCACGCTGCCGTACACGATGGCCGCGATTCCCGGAGGGATCAGGGGCGTGATCATGGACGAGAAGGCGGTGATGGCGGAGGCGTAGCCGTTGGAGTAGCCACTGGCGATCATGTCAGGCACCAGCAGCTTGGCTTCCATGGCGGCGTCCGCCAGGGAGGAGCCGGACATGCCGCCCATCAGGGTGCTCAGCACGATGTTCACCTGGCCCAGGCCGCCCCACATGTGACCGGTCAGCACCTTGCAGAATTTCATCATGCGCTTGGTGATGCCGCAGTAGTTCATCAGCGCGCCGGCCGCCACGAAGAAGGGGATGGCCAGCATGGTGACGGACTGGGTGCCGCTGATGACGCGCTGCATGGCGTCCATCGCGGTCAGACCGGCTTCGGGATTGAGGAAGAAATACGCCAGGCAGCCGCCCAGGATACCGGCGAACACCGGCACGTTCAGGAACAGCAGCACCAGCATGATCAGGATCGCGGCAAGCATGGGACTCATACTTCCTTGCCTCCTTCCCCGATCTCATCAGACCCGGCCTTATCGGGCTCGGTCATGTAGGGGTTGTGCAGGCCCATGAACTTGCGCACGGTGAAGATGACGTACTGCACGCACATCAGCACGAAGCTCGCGGGGGCCGCAAAGTCAATGTAGCGATAGCCTATTTTGAAGTACGGCGTGACCTTGCGCAGCACGGCGCGGGAGGTCATCAGCTGATAGCCGCCGACGGCGAAGGCGATGAGGATGGCCACGGTGACCACCACATCGAAGATCTCCAGCGCCTTGCGGGCGTTGCCGTGCAGGCGGTTGGCCACCAGGTCGATGCCGATCTGGCTGCCGTAGCGGAACGCCGCGGCGCCGCCGAAGAAGATGCTGTACACGAAGAACAGCAGCTGCATCTCCTCCAGCCAGGCCAGGGGACTGTTCAGCACCTTGCGCATGAACACGCCGGCCAGCGTGATCACCACCACGGCGACCAGCGAAAAGCCGGCAATGTACAGATCAAGGTTGCCGATGAATTTCAGAACCTTTTTCATGCCCTTCTCCTTCCGGCCGCCCCGGGTCCTCCCGGAAACGGCCCGATAAAACGATGGGCAGAGTCAAGCTCTGCCCGATCGTTACCGGAATACTTTGAAAGGATCACTCCGCGATGATGGCCTGGATCTGGTCATACAGACCGGCGGTCCAGGTGCCGTTGGCTTCGTAGTTGGCGTACAGCTCGACGCAGGCGGCCTTGAAGGCGGCGTAGTTCTCCTCATCCAGCTCGGAGAAGGTCACGCCGGCAGCCTCCAGGGCAGCGACCATATCGGCGCTCTGGGCCTGATACAGCTCGTTGTTGTAGGCAGCGGCCTCTTCGCCGCACTCGATGATGATCTGCTGATACTCCTCGGGGATGGTGGCCCAGAAGTCGGAGCCGATGATCCAGTTGGAGAAGGTCATCTGATGGTTGGTCATGGTGATATACTTGCAGACTTCCTGGAAGGCGTTGTTGTACAGGGTGGTCAGGGGGTTCTCAACACCGTCCACGACACCCTGCTGCAGGGAGGTGTACACTTCGTTCAGCGCCATGGGGGTGGAGGCGGCGCCCAGCAGGTTGAACATGGTCACGGAGATGTCGTTGTTGGGCACGCGGATCTTCAGACCCTTGATGTCGTCCAGGCTGGTGATGGGCTTGTTGGTCATCAGCTGACGCTCGCCGTAGATCCAGTTGGTGGAGATGATCTTCAGACCCTCTTCGGCGTCCAGCTTCTCGGCCTGCTCGGCCCACCAGTCGCTGCCGGTGATCTTGTACATGGCGCTCCAGTCATCAAACAGGAACGGGCCCATGACCACGCCGAAGTCCGGCACATAGTCCATCAGGTAGGAGCCGTCGGCGATGGTCACGATGTTCTTGCCGTTCAGGGCCATCTCGATCAGGTCGGCCTTCTTGCCCAGGGCGGAGCTGGGATACACTTCGATGGTCACGGCACCGTTGGTCTTTTCGGCCACCAGCTCGGCCCACTTGTCGCAGCCCTGGTCGATGGGATCGCCGTCCACCTGCTCGTGGCAGATCTTGATGACGATGGCGTCTTCGGCGGAGGCGGTGATGACCAGGCTGAGGATCATCATGGCAGCCAGCAGGATGGCAAGGAACTTCTTCATGGATTTTTCCTCCCTCATTATGATCCGCGCGCGGGCGGATTTTGTTGTGCTTATCATACCATATCTCTTTCGGAAAGTAAAGTACCGGAAAAGACAAAATGATTGTGAAAAGCCTGACGGAGCTTCCCCTCCGCCGGTTGACACAAGCCGCCGAAACCGTTAAACTACAGGCGTACCATCATAATATGAAGGAAGGGACATCACCGGTGCGGAAAAAGCTGCTGGCGGCGGCCTTCTGGCTGCTCGTGTGGGAGGCGCTGGCGTACACGCTGGCGCTGCCCTTTGCCGTGCCGACGGTGGAAAGCACGGCGGCGGCCCTGCTGCGGCTGTGTGTCACGGCGGATTTCTGGCTGACGGTGGCGGCGTCCCTGGGGCGCATCCTGGCGGGCCTGCTGGCGGGCGTGGCGCTGGGCACCGTGCTGGCCGGGCTGACCATGCACAGCGGCATCGCGGAGGCCCTCATCAGCCCGGTGCAGAAGATCATCCGCTGCACGCCGGTGGCCTCGTTCATCCTGCTTCTGTGGATCCTCGCCGGGCGCGACGCCGTGCCGCAGCTCATCGCGCTGCTGATGGTGTCGCCGGTGATCTGGGAGGGCCTGTGCGAGGGCAGCCGGCAGCTGGACCGGCAGCTGGGCGAGGTGCTGACGGTGTTCCGGGCGTCCCCTTGGCGTCGGCTGCGGCTGCTGATCCTGCCGGGGCTGAGGAGCGGCTTCCTGTCCTCCCTGGCCACGGCGGCGGGGCTGGCGTGGAAGGCCGGCGTGGCGGCGGAGATCATCGCCTATACGAACCATTCCATCGGGCGGAACATCGCCGACGCCCGCAATCTGTTCGACGGGCCGTCGATGATGGCCTGGACCTGGGTCGTGATCCTGCTGAGCCTGCTGCTGGAGCGGCTCATCAGGCGGCTATCGGAGGGCAGCCATGAAGCTTGAGCATATCACCCGGCGCTACGGCGACCGCACCGTGCTGGCCGATGTGACCTTTGATTTCCCGGCGCGCGGCCTGTGCGTCATCGCCGGGCCCAGCGGCTGCGGCAAAACGACGCTGCTGCGCGTGCTGGCCGGGCTGGATGCCCCGCAGGAGGGGACCGTCACCGGCCGCGGCACGGTGGCGATGCATTTTCAGGAGCACCGGCTGTTCCCGCAGCTGACGGCGCTGGAGAACATCACCCGGGTCAGTTGGAGGGAGCCAAACGAAGCGCATCGCGCCGGGGCGGAGCGTATGCTGCGGACGCTGGGCTTTTCCGACGCCGACATGTCGCTGAAGCCCGCGGCGCTCTCCGGCGGCATGGCGCAGCGGGTGTCCGTTGCCCGGGCCCTTTGCGCGGAGGCGGACTGCGTGCTGCTGGACGAGCCGCTGAAGGAGCTGGATGAAAATCTCCGGCAGACGGTGCTGCGGCTGCTGACGGACAAAGCCCGCGACGCGCTGGTCATCGTGACGGCGCACGAGGCGGAAACGATCCCCGGCGCGGCCTGCGTGCTGCGGCCGGACGCATAAAAAACGGGAGCCCTCCTGCGAAGGAGAGGCTCCTGCTGTCATTCCGCCCGTTTACTTTACGGGACGCGCGGGCTCGGTCTCGCCCTGGGCGGCCTGCTTCATGAAGGCCGACGGGCTGATGCCCACGATGTTCTTGAACTGCTTGCTGAAGTGGTAGGGATCCTGCATGCCGACCTCGGCGCCGGCCTGGCGCACGGTGTACTCCTGCTCGCGCAGCAGCTCCTTGGCGCGCTCCATCTTGCAGTGCAGCACGTAGGACAGCGGCGGCATGCCCACCTCGCTGACGAAGCGCTTGCGGAAGGTCTCCATGGGCATGCGGGAGATGGCGGCCATCTCCGCCAGGGAGAAGTTGTCCTTGTACTGGTTGGCGCGCAGCGTGTCCACGACCTTGGCGATCTCATGGGAGAGCATGGCGTCCATGGCCACGGGCTGGCCCCAGTGGCTGGCCAGCATGCCGTACATCAGGTGCTGCAGCTGGTAGGTGGCGTCGCTGGTGCCGGAATGGCGGACCATCACCTGCACGATCTGCTTGGCGAGGTACATCTGGCTGGGCAGCGCGCCCTGCTTCAGCGGCAGGTGCAGCAGCGCGCCCATCTTGCGCACCACCATCGGCGCGAGGGGGCCCTCCAGCGCGATCCACACCAGGCGGATCTGGCTGGTGCAGGACAGGCTTGCCTCGACCTCACCGGCGGGGAAGATGCAGGACTGATGCGCCTTCATGCTCAGCACCTGATCGGCCCAGTGGACCTCGGCCAGGCCTTCTTCAACAGCGAACCACACCCACTGCTCCTTGGGCAGCAGATGATAGGTACCGGCCTCCAGCATCGCGTTGCCGGCGGCGTGGATCCACGCGCCGCTGGAGCGGGTCAGGCTGCCGGGCTTGTGCCAGCCCTCGACCACCAGCGTATCGGGACCGGCTTCCATATCACGGAACAGGTAGGATTGCATCGGGGATCTCCTCCTCCTTTGGGGGACACCGGAAAAGACATTGGATGATATGTCCATTGTAACAACCATATCCCTTCGTGTCAAGGGAAAAAATCATGAAAATTGGCAGAAAACGGAAGGAAAATAATCCCTGTTCCGACATGATGATGATTCAACGAAGCGGGACTGTATCCAAAGCGGGAAAAGAGCGACGAAAAGGCTCCGCCTCCCGGTGACGAAGCGGAGCCTGTGCGTTTATTCCGCGGGCGTTTCCGGCTGCGGCGGTTGATGTCCGGAGCGCTGTCAGAGGCAAATGAATATGGCGCAGCGTCCCACCAAAATCCCGCATGAAATCCACCCTCTTTTTCGTTGAATTTGCGGGCGGGACATGGTATGATGGCAATGTGAATACAGAGCCCGCAACGGACGGAAAGGCGATCCGATGAAAAAGATATTTCAAATGTTCCTGTGCTTATCGGTCCTGGCGCTGATGCTGACGTTCCCCGCCGCGGCGGAGGAGCTGTGCGTGATCGACCCGCTGCCCGCCGAGGGCGCGAGCGTCACGGCGCAGAGCAGCGCCGTGCAGCTGCGGGTGCCGGTGGAATCCCCCTGCGCGGTGACGCTGACGGTCACGGGGCCGGAGGGCATCGTGTACCAGCGCAGCTACGGCGAGCGGGACGCGGCCTTCACGACGGAGGAAATTTATCTCAAGCTGAGCGGCGGCGGCACGGCCTATCAGGTGGCGCTGCAGCGGGGCGAAGATACGCGCTCCTTCACCATCGTGCGGGAGCCGGAGCCGCTGAGCCATGTCACGGGCTGGTCCGCCGGACTGCCGCTTTCCGTGCTGACGGGGGACGGCAGCGGCTCGGCCACGATGATCTCCGGCAGCGACGGCGTCACCACGGCGGCGGTGTCCGCGGCGGGCTACCTGGTGGGCCAGGCGCGGCTGACGGTAAACGGCGGCGTGCTGACGGCGGAGCTGATCCCCTGCGCCGGCGTGACTGTGGAATCCGCCGAGGTGCGCGTGGCGACGGATGTCGGCCAGGCCGCGGCGATCCTGACGTCGCAGTTCGGCGGCACGGTCAGCGTACCAGGCCAGCCGGTCTCCCTGTACGGGGCGCCGGCGGCGGCGGTGGTGCTGCGGGTGACGGTCTCCTTCGCGCCGTCCGTGACGGAGACGGCCGCGGAAGGCGAGCTGCCCGGCCAGCGGGCGCTGTACGAGCTGCTGCGCGAGGACAGCGTGGCCCTGCCGAACGGCTGACCTGAAATATACGAAACGGAGGAAGCGGCATGGCGGAGCGGAACGACCGGCTGTGCGTGGGCATCCTGGCCCATGTGGACGCCGGCAAAACCACCCTCAGCGAGCAGGTGCTGTACCGGGCCGGCGCCATCCGGCAGCTGGGCCGCGTGGACCACGGCGACGCCTTTCTGGACGATCAGCCGGTGGAGCGGGAGCGCGGCATCACTGTGTTCTCCGGGCTGGCGCGGCTGACGCTGGGCGGGAAGGAGCTCTGCTGGCTGGATACGCCCGGCCACGCGGATTTCTCCCCGGAGATGGAGCGCGCGGTGTCCGTGATGGACGCGGCGGTGCTGGTCATCTCCTGCGCCGAGGGCGTGCAGAGCCACACGGAAACGGTGTGGTCGCTGCTGAAGCGGTACCGGGTGCCTGTGCTGATCTTCCTCAACAAGACCGACCGCCCCGGTGCCGACGCCGATCGCACGCTGCTTTCGGTGCAGCGGCGGCTGAGCGGCGACACCATCGACCTGCGGGCCTGGCAGCATGACGGCGGCGCGATGCCGGAGGCGCTGCGGTAGGCCGTGGCCGCGCTGGACGAAACGCTGCTGGAGCGCTGGCTGGAGGATGATTACGACGAGGCCGCGTGGCTGGAAACGCTGCGCGGGCTGGTGATGTCGCGGGCCTGCTTCCCCGTGCTCAGCGGCGCGGGGCTGACGGGCGACGGCGTGGACGGCCTGCTGCGTCTGCTGCCGGTGCTGCTGGAGAAGCGCTGGGATCCCGACGGACCGGTGCGCTGCCGTGTTTTCCGCGTGCGCCATGACGCGGACGGACGGCGGCTGTGCTATGTTAAAATGCTCCGCGGTACGCTGCGGGTGCGGGACACGCTGACGCTGCCGGACGGCCCGGTGACGGTCAGCGAGCTGCGCGCGCCCCACGGCAGCCGGCTGAACCCCGTGCAGACGGTCTCCGCCGGCGAGGTGGCGGTGATCCCCGGCCTGCCCGGACTGCGCCCCGGCGACGAGCCCGGCGGCGAGGGACACGGCTTCCTCACCGAGCCGATGATGGCCGCTGAGCTGCTGTGGGACACGGCCGCGCTGCCGGCCTTCCGACTGCTGGAGCGGCTGCGTCCGCTGGAATAGGAGGAGCCGACCTACCGCTTCGAGGAGCGGAACGGCCGCATCACCTGCCGCGTGATGGGCCGCATTCAGCTGGAGATATTGCAGCGGCTGATCCGGGACCGGCTGGGGCTGGCGGTCACCTTCGGCCCGAGCCGCGTGCTGTACCGGGAGACCGTCGGCGCGCCGTGCGTCGGCATCGGCCATTACGAGCCGCTGCGGCATTACGCCGAGGTGGTGCTGCGGCTGGTGCCCGGGGAGCGCGGCAGCGGCGTGCGCTTCGTATCCCGCTGCCATGTGGACGCGCTGGCGCTGAACTGGCAGCGGCTGATCGAGACCCACGTGTTCGAGCGGACGCATCACGGCGTGCTGACCGGCGCGCCGCTGACGGATGTGACCGTGTAGCTGCTGGGCGGCCGCGCGCACCCGAAGCACACCGAGGGCGGCGATTTCCGCCAGGCGGTGGGCCGCGCCATCCGCAACGCGCAGATGTACGGGCAGAACGTGCTGCTGGAGCCCGTCGCCCGCTTCACCCTGACCTGCCCGGCGGAGGATTTCGGCACGGTGACCGGCAGCCTGGCGCGGCTGCAGGCGGACACGGAGCCGCCGGAGCTGCTGGATGACGTGATGCGTATCACCGGCGAGGCGCCGCTGTCCGTGCTGATGCCCTGGCAGGAGGAATTCCCGGCGCTGACCCGGGGCCGCGGCAGTCTGCGGCTGTGGGTCGATCACGACGCGCCCTGTCACGACGCGGAACGCGTGATCGCGGAGGCGGCGTACAATCCGCTGGCGGAGGAAACGCCGGATTCCGTGTTCTGTCAGCATGGCGCGGGCACCGCCGTCAGCTGGCGGATGGTGCGCGAGTGGGCGCATACCCACGGCCCCTGGGAGGAGGACTGGACATGAGTGAGCCGTCATGGCGGCTGCTGCTGCCGGAGGCGCCGGACGGACGGATCACGTATCTGCTGTGCGAGCCGGGAGAGGGCGAACGCGTTTTCGCTTTGCTGACGCCGCCCCGGCCCGCCCTGTGCGCTGTCAGCTTCCCGGACTGGTTCGCGGATCTGTCGCCCTGGCCCGCGCCGAAGGTTTTTGCCAAAGGCGACGATTTCGCCGGACACGGTGAGGCGTCGCTGGCCGCGCTGCTGGATCTGCTGCCGGAGGCGGAGAAGCCGCTCGCCGGCCTGCCCGTGCGGCGGATGCTCTGCGGCTATTCGCTGGCGGGGCTTTTTGCGCTGTGGGCCGCCACCCGCACGGACGCGTTCCCGTATCTCGGCTCGTTCTCAGGCTCGCTGTGGTATCCCGGCGCGGAGGATCTCGGCGCCCGGCTGGCCGCGGCCCGGCCCATGGCGGTGTCGCTCTCCCTGGGCGACCGGGAAAAGAACGCGCGGCAGCGGCAGATGGCCACGGTGGAGGAACGCACCCTGGCCGTCAGGGACGCGCTGACCGCCGCCGGCATCCCCACGGCATGGACGCTGCACCCGGGCGGGCATTTCAACGACCCGGACGGCCGCACCGCGCGGGGGATCGACGAAGGCTGGCGCCTGGCGGAGCGCTGATACGGGGCACTGCGCCGTGCGCGGAACGACCTCATCAGTCACCTTCGGTGACAGCTTCCCCTGCACCCCTCTTCAGTCGCCTGCGGCGACAGCTTCCCCGGAGGGGAAGCCTTTGGGGATAGCGACCTCAAGCCGCAAACCGGCGGGCAACCCCGATTGGGGGGAACGGCGGCGAATCTGCGGCCGGTCCCATCCGATCGAAGATCGGATTCAGAGGGACCGGCCAGCAGCCCGAGCCGCCCGGGGACGGCATTGCAAGCCGGTGGGTAAGTCAACTATGCCGCCGGGCGACCGAGCC
>R14__coassemble_1159_pt1 | contig 14033 bp, 7 predicted proteins | sample R14__metabat2_high_PE_015 | metagenome-assembled genome bin R14
CTTAGGAGGCGGCCGCTCTATCCTGCTGAGCTACGGGACCGGGTGCTTCAAACGGCATTTTCTCCGTGACATATGTCCCGGAAAAGGGAACACCGCACCGGTACGGCATGACTGCGCTGTCCGGCGGAAACATACTGATTATAACAAATATTCCCGCAGGAATCAATGTCAAAACAGGGGATTCCGAGAAAATTTGGTAACTATTCAGTGCTGCCATGATGCAACGGCAGAGGCCGCCTTCCCCTGAAAGGCGGAGAAGAGGGCACCAAAGCAGGACAAGCCATGAAGGAAGGCGGAGGCAACATACGAGAGGATATCGGCAAAGTGATCGGCACCGGTCTTGGTGCGGAAGCAGCCGGACATCTTTTCGCGGGCCCTTGCGCCTTGCCTTTTTTCGGGCGTCCGCGTTTTACCGATGTCGCTTGCCGGAGCGGATTGGCTTGCAGCCCGCATTGTACGATCGCATCGTACCGGCGGCTGAACCCATGCAGTTCTTCCGCTGAAAAGGCGGTCTCTCCTTTGGCCATCCGCTGATTCTTCAGATGGCAAAGCTTTTGCGGCGGCGCCCGGAGGCTTGCGGCTCACTTCCGGCCGCCGTTCTCGCAGGCATAGGCCAGTTCCCGCTCCGGTTGGGCTCCGCACATCGCATGCTTTACATTGCCATATTTCAGATACGCGCCCCGGAAATCGTGGACTGCAAAGCCATCTGCTGAAGGCAGTATACCCATTGCGTCCATTCCTTACGCTTGCCTTTCGGGCTTCGGTTTATGAGGCAACCTTGCCCCCCGTTCAGCCTTGTATCCGGTTTCTGTTCGCAGGCTCCTCGGGTTTGCTGCACCGCTTCCTTCACTCTCAGCCCTCGGCTTGCGGTTCGCTGCGCCTGGCGGTAAGTGCCCGCGACCGGGCTTTCACCGGCTGGCATTGTGCCATGCCCGGCCCACCGGAAAAGGAGGCGCCCGTCGCGAGCGCCTCCCAGTGTCCGGATCAATAAACGTTTTCGTGGACGGTGATGTCCTTGTAGCGGTGCAGGCCCGTACCGGCGGGGATCTGCTTGCCGATGATGACGTTCTCCTTCAGGCCCACCAGGTAGTCGTCCTTGCCCTTGATGGCGGCATCGGTCAGCACGCGGGTCGTCTCCTGGAAGGAGGCGGCGGACAGGAAGCTTTCCGTAGCCAGGGACGCCTTGGTGATGCCCAGCAGGATACGCTTGGCGGAAGCCGTCGCGCCCTTCGGGATGTCCTCGCCCGCCTCGAGATACTTGCTCATGACCGCCATGTTGGCCGCGTCGAAGGTGCCGATATCGATGGTGGTACCGGGCAGCAGATCGGTCTCGCCGACCTCCTCCACGCGGACCTTCTGCAGCATCTGGTGAATGATGATCTCGATGTGCTTGTCGGCCACGGCCACGCCCTGCAGGCGGTAGACGGACAGGACCTCGGTCAGCAGGTAATCCTGCACGCGCTTCACGCCGCTGATGCGGAGCAGCTCGTGGGGATTGATGGAGCCCTCGATCAGCTCCTGGCCGGCCTCCACATGGTCGCCGTCCTGCACCTTCAGGCGGCTGTCGTAGGTGATCTGGTAGGTCTTCTGCGCCAGCTCTTCCTTCTTGGTGCGGGGGTTCATGATGTACTCGTTGCCGGTAATGACCAGCTCGCGCTTCTTCTTGGTCTCCTGGATGGACACGGTGCCGGAGATCTCGCTCAGCACAGCCTCACGCTTGGGCTTGCGGGCCTCAAACAGCTCCTCGACGCGGGGCAGACCCTGCGTGATATCCTCGCCGCCGGCGATACCACCGGTATGGAAGGTACGCATGGTCAGCTGCGTGCCGGGCTCGCCGATGGCCTGGGCCGCGATGATGCCGACAGCCTCGCCGATATCCACCTTGCCGCCGTGGGCCATGTTCTCACCGTAGCACTTGGCGCATACGCCATGCTTGGTGTGGCAGGTCAGCACGGAGCGGACGCGGGCGGAGGTGACGCCGAACTTCACGATCTTTTCGGCCAGGTTGTGGTCGATGGGCGTATTGGCCGCCACATGCAGGCTGCGCACGGTGCCGTCGGGATCGGTCTTCTCCATGTCGATGGATTCGGCCAGGGTACGGCCGCGCAGGCGGTCCTCCAGGGGCTCGATGACGTTGTTGCCGCTCATCAGCGGCTCCACGGTGATGCCGGGGATCGGGCTGCCGTCGGCGCAGCAGTCGTCCTCGCGGATGATGACCTCCTGCGCCACATCCACCAGACGGCGGGTCAGGTAACCCGAGTCGGCGGTACGCAGAGCGGTATCGGACAGGGACTTGCGGCTGCCGTGGCTGGAGGTGAAGAACTCCAGCACGTTCAGGCCTTCGCGGAAGTTTGCGCGAATGGGCAGCTCGGAGGTACGGCCGGTGGGCGAAGCCATCAGGCCGCGCATGCCGGCCAGCTGGGACACCTGCGCCGCGGAACCACGGGCACCGGAGTCCGTCATCATACGGATGGGGTTCAGCTCATCCAGGTTGGGCAGGATGGTGTTACGCACACGGGCGGTGGTATCGTTCCACAGCTTGATCACGTGCGTATAGCGCTCCTCGTCGGAGAACAGGCCGCGGTGGTACAGCATGTTGTACATGTTGACCTTGCTGTCGGCCTTCACCAGCTCCTGCGCCTTTTCCTTCGGCACCTTGATGTCGGCCACGGAAACGGTGGTGGCGGACACGGTGGAGTACCTGTAGCCCAGGGACTTGATGCGGTCCAGCACCAGGGCGCACTTGTGCTCGCCCTGGGAGCGGAAGCAATAGTCCACGATCTTTGCCAGCTGCTTCTTGCCGGCAGGCTTCTGGTCGGACCAGTCGGCGATCTCCAGGATGAACATGTCATCGAGGCACTCACGCTTCTGGAAGCCCATATCCTGCGGGATGGCGTCGTTGAAGATCAGGCGGCCCAGCGTCGTTTTGATGACGCGGTAGCCGGACTGCACATCGCCCTCGGGAGTCCTGAACTCACGGTAGATGCGCACGCGGATGGGCGCCTGCAGGGAGATGTGGCCCTCGCCCTCGATGTTGTAGGCCATGGTGGCCTCATCCTGATCGCGGAACAGGCGCACCTGATACTCGAAGCCGTCGGCCAGCTTGCGGTAGCCCTTCTGGTCGACGCGGATATTGCCCTCGTCGTCCTTCTGGAACACATCGTCGGAGTAGGCCACGCGGCGCACCCAGCGGGGCGCGGCGGAGCCGGTATCGGTCATGGCGCCCTCATCGTCCGCGTTGCACTCGGTGACCACCACGGGGTTGCCGTCGTCGTCCAGCAGAGCGGAGGAGGGATCGTTCCTGTTGACCAGGGTCAGGTAATAGCAGCCCATGACCATGTCCTGGGAGGGGGACATGACGGGCTTGCCGTCCTGGGGCTTCAGCACGTTGTTGTGGGCCAGCATCAGGAAGCGGGCCTCGGCCTGTGCCTCCATGCTCAGCGGCACATGCACGGCCATCTGGTCGCCGTCGAAGTCGGCGTTGAAGGCGGTGCAGGCCAGGGGATGCAGCTTGATGGCCTTGCCCTCCACCAGCACGGGCTCGAAGGCCTGGATGCCCAGACGGTGCAGCGTGGGCGCGCGGTTCAGCATCACGGGATGCTCGCGGATGACGTCCTCCAGGATGTCCCACACCTCGGGACGCACGCGCTCGACGGCCTTCTTGGCGCTCTTGACGTTCTGCACGATCTTGTCGGCCACCAGGCGCTGCATCACGAAGGGCTTGAACAGCTCCAGGGCCATTTCCTTGGGCAGGCCGCACTGGTGCAGCTTCAGCTCGGGACCGACGACGATAACGGAACGGCCGGAATAGTCGACACGCTTGCCCAGCAGGTTCTGGCGGAAGCGGCCCTGCTTGCCGCGCAGCAGGTCGGACAGGCTCTTCAGGGCACGGTTGCCGGGGCCGGTCACGGGACGGCCGCGGCGGCCGTTGTCGATCAGGGCGTCCACGGATTCCTGCAGCATGCGCTTCTCGTTGCGCACGATGATATCCGGCGCGCCCAGCTCCAGCAGCCGCTTCAGGCGGTTGTTGCGGTTGATGACGCGGCGGTACAGGTCATTCAGGTCGGAGGTGGCGAAGCGGCCGCCGTCCAGGGGGATCAGCGGACGCAGATCCGGCGGGATCACGGGGACCACGTCCAGCACCATCCACTCGGGCTTGTTGCCGCTGCCGCGGAAAGCCTCCACGACCTCCAGGCGCTTGACGGCGCGGGCGCGCTTCTGGCTGTCGCCGCCCAGCTTGGAGATCTCGGTCTTCAGCTGCACGGACAGCTCCTCCAGATCGACCTCCTGCAGCAGCTCCTTGATGGCCTCGGCGCCCATCTTCGCCTTGAAGGAGCCGACGCCGAAGTTCTTCTCCACCTCGCGGTAGCGGGTGTCGTTGATGATCTCCAGCTTCTTCAGGTCGGTGTTGCCGGGATCGATGACGATGAAGTTGGCAAAGTACAGCACCTTTTCCAGGTTGCGGGGGCTGACGTCCAGCAGCAGGCCCATGCGGCTGGGGATGCCCTTGAAGTACCAGATGTGGCTGACGGGCGCGGCCAGCTCGATGTGGCCCATGCGCTCGCGGCGCACCTTGGAGCGGGTCACCTGCACGCCGCACTTCTCGCAGACCTTCTCGCGGTCCTTGGTCTTGATGCGCTTGTATTTGCCGCACGCGCACTCCCAGTCCTTCGTGGGTCCGAAGATGACCTCGCAGTAGAGGCCGTCACGTTCGGGCTTGAGCGTACGGTAGTTGATCGTTTCGGGCTTGGTGACCTCGCCGTGAGACCAGGAACGGATCTGCTCGGGAGACGCCATACCGATATGAATGGAGTCGAGGTTACTGAGTTCAAACAAAAGGGTCCACACTCCCTTCGATGCCGTAAAACAGGGGATCCGCCCCCGCCGGAGCGGGGGCACGGATCATCAGAATTCGTCCGTATCGCCGAAATCGAGGTCGAGGTCATCGCCGCCGATGTCAAACCCGTCGTCGGTATCCTCGGTGTCATTCTCCTCGTCCAGGAAGGTATCGTCGTTGCCGAGCAGCTCCTCGGTCACGCCGCTCTCCTCCTGCACATCCTCCTCGTATTCAGGCAGCTCTTCTTCCTTCTGCCTGCTCTCGCCGGCGGACTCGCCGTAGCCGGTGTCCTCGGGGTCGAGCTCGGGAATGATGATCTCGTTCTTGTCCTTGTCCTGCACCTTGATATCCAGGCACAGGGACTGCAGCTCCTTGATCAGCACCTTGAAGCTCTCGGGCACGCCGGGCGTGGGGATGTTCTGGCCCTTGATGATGGCCTCGTAGGTCTTGACGCGGCCGACCACGTCGTCGGACTTCACGGTCAGGATCTCCTGCAGCACGTTGGCGGCGCCGTAGGCCTCCAGGGCCCACACCTCCATCTCGCCGAAGCGCTGGCCGCCGAACTGGGCCTTGCCGCCCAGCGGCTGCTGCGTCACCATGGAGTAGGGACCGGTGGCACGGGCGTGCATCTTGTCATCGACCAGATGGTGCAGCTTCAGGAAGTACATGATGCCCACGGTAACGGGGTTCTCGAACTCGTTGCCGGTGCGGCCGTCGCGCACGATCTGCTTGCCGTCGATGCGCAGCGGCAGATGGCCGCCGTGCGCCTTGTCGTACTCGTTGGCGAACTCGATGGTCTTCTGGATGTCCTCATAGTGGGCGCCGTCGAACACGGGGGTGGCGATGTGCCAGCCCAGGGTACGCGCGGCCATGCCCAGATGGACCTCCAGCACCTGGCCCAGGTTCATACGGGAAGGCACGCCCAGGGGGTTCAGCACGATATCGAGCGGGGTACCGTCGGGCAGGAAGGGCATGTCCTCCTCACGCAGGATGCGGGACACGACGCCCTTGTTGCCGTGGCGGCCGGCCATCTTGTCGCCCACGGAGATCTTGCGCTTCTGCGCCAGATACACGCGGATCATGCGGTTGACGCCGGGGGCCAGCTCGTCCTTCTTCTCGCGGGTGAACTCGGTGATGCCGACAACGATGCCGCCCTCGCCGTGGGGCACGCGCAGGGAGGTATCGCGGACCTCGCGGGCCTTTTCGCCGAAGATGGCGCGCAGCAGGCGCTCCTCGGCGGTCAGCTCGGTCTCGCCCTTGGGCGTCACCTTGCCGACCAGGATATCGCCGGCCTTGACCTCGGCGCCGATGCGGATCACGCCGCCCTCGTCCAGGTCCTTGACGGCATCCTCGGAAATGTTGGGAATGTCGCGGGTGATCTCCTCCGGACCCAGCTTGGTCTCGCGGGCCTCGGACTCGAACTCTTCAATATGGATGGAGGTGTAAACATCCTCCTTCACCAGGCGCTCGTTCAGCAGCACGGCGTCCTCGTAGTTGTAGCCTTCCCAGGTCATGAAGCCGATCAGGGCGTTGCGGCCCAGACCGATCTCGCCCTTGTCGGTGGAAGGACCGTCCGCCAGCAGGTCGCCCTTTTCGATCTTCTGGCCCTCGGAAACCACGGGACGCTGATTGATGCAGGTGGACTGGTTGGAGCGGGCGAACTTGCGCAAACGGTACTCGTGGCGCTCGTTGAACTCGTCGCGGATGACGATGTGGGCGCCGTCGACGCGCTCCACCACACCGGATTCCTTGGCCAGGATGACCACGCCGGAGTCATGGGCGGCACGGTACTCCATGCCGGTGCCCACGAAGGGCGCCTCGGGCACCAGCAGCGGCACGGCCTGACGCTGCATGTTGGAGCCCATCAGGGCGCGGGTGGCGTCGTCATTCTCCAGGAAGGGAACGAAGGCGGTGGCCACGGAGATCAGCTGGCGGGGAGAAACATCCATATAATCGACGGTCTCGGCGGCGATCTCGTGGTTGTTGCCGCGGTAACGCACGGTCACGCGGTCGTTGACATAATGGCCGTTCGCGTCCACCGGCTCGTTGGCGGTGGCCACGGTGTAGGCGTCCTCCTCGTCGGCGGTCATGTAGCGGATCTCGTCGGTGACGACACCCTTTTCGACGCGGCGGTAGGGCGCTTCGATAAAGCCGTATTCATTGATGCGGGCATAGCTGGCCAGAGAGCCGATCAGACCGATGTTGGGACCTTCGGGCGTCTCAATGGGGCAGATGCGGGCGTAGTGGCTGTAATGCACGTCGCGGACATCGAAGCCGGCGCGGTCACGGTTCAGGCCGCCGGGGCCCAGAGCGGACAGACGGCGCTTGTGGGTCAGCTCGGCCAGGGGGTTGGGCTGGTCCATGAACTGGGACAGCTGGGAGGAGCCGAAGAACTCCTTGATCGCGGCGCTGATGGAGCGGATGTTGATCAGATCGCCGGGCTTGGCGTCGGTGCCGTCCTGGGTGGACATGCGCTCACGCACCACGCGCTCCAGGCGGCTCATGCCGATGCGGATCTGGTTCTGCAGCAGCTCGCCCACGGAGCGCAGACGGCGGTTGCCCAGATGGTCGATATCGTCGATGGTGCCGATGCCGGTGGGGTTGTCCACCACGTCGTAGCGGATGCCCAGCATATAGCTGACGGAAGAAATGATATCGTCCGGCAGGATGTGCTTCGGCACCAGGCTCGCGGCGAATTCCTTCAGCAGGGCGCACAGCTCCTCGCGGTCCATGCCCTCGATGAGGGTGCGGACCTGACCGGGCTTCAGCTCGTCGGCCTTCGCGGCAACGCGGGCGATGCGGGCCTGGTAGAGGATCTCCTCGTTCTTGACGGCCTGGGTGGGCACGCGCACGCTGATCAGGTCGCGCTGCTCCTCCACGCCCAGCTGCTCATCCGCGTCCGTGGCGGTGGCGGTGTAGATCAGGCGGCGCAGGGTGGGCCAGTGGATCAGCGGCTCGGTGATGTTCAGAGCAGGCAGATCGAGGTCCTCCGGCAGCACGGAGACCGCGCGGATGAAGTTGTTGCCGATGATCTTGACCGTGGAGCCGTCCTCCAGGGACACCATGATCTCGTTCAGCACATCCTGCAGCTGCGTGGCGGTCTTCTCGTCGATGACGCTGCCGCGCTCCACCAGGATCTCGCCGGTCTCGGGATGCACGATGTCCTCGGCGGCCTTCAGGCCGCGGGCGCGGCGGGCCAGGGACAGCTTCTGGTTGTATTTATGACGGCCCACGCGCATCAGATCGTAGCGCTTGGGATCAAAGAACAGGTTGTTGAACAGGGTGGTGGCGCTGTCGACAGAGGCGGGCTCGCCGGGCTTCTGGCGCTTGTAGATCTCGATCAGGCCCTCCTCGCGGCTGGACGCGTTGTCGCCCTTCTCGAGGGTGGCGGCGAAGCGCTCGTCGATCTCGATCCGGTTTTCCTCTTCGAGCGCGTCGAAGGCCACGGTGCCGCCGGGCACGCGGCCGAACAGCAGCTGCCTGATCTCCTCATCGCTGCCGTAGCCCAGGGCGCGCAGCAGCACGGTCATCGGCAGCTTGCGGGCGCGGTCGATACGGACCCACAGCACATTGTTGGCGTCGGTCTCGTATTCGAGCCAGGCGCCGCGGTTGGGGATGATCTGGGAGGAATACACCGGGGAACCGGCCTTGTCGCGGGTCATGTCAAAATAGACGCCGGGAGAGCGGACCAGCTGGGAGACGATAACACGCTCCGCGCCGTTGATGATGAAGGTACCGCTTTCCGTCATCAGCGGGAAATCGCCCATGAAGACATCCGATTCCTTGATCTCGCCCGTCTCGTTGTTTTTCAGGCGGACGAAGACCTTCAGCGGCGCGGAGTAGGTCTTGTCGCGCTCGCGGCAGGTCTCCACATCGCAGTTCGGCTCCTCCAGATGGTAATCGACGAAGTACAGCTCAAGCTTGTTGTTGTAGTCGGTAATGGGTGAAACATCGGTCAGCACTTCCTGCAGATCGGTGTCGAGAAAACGCTTGTAGGAATCCAACTGAACCTCGATCAGGTCGGGCATTTCCTGGACTTCCTGGGTGCGGGCATAGCTCTTGCGGACGCGCAGCTTTCCCATTGGAATGTCATGCGGCAACATCGGCTCCATTAGTAGAAATCACCCCTTATTCGTCCGATCGGCATCATCCTGTGAAAATAGGGCTTGCATTTTCTGTCCAACAAATGTACAATACATCCGGATGGGCATAGCTCGCCTTATAGATACCGATACAATTTTAAATTGTAGCATTTGCCAGCGCAAATGTCAAGAGTATAAGGCGGCAATTCCTGTTATTTATTTTTTGGCAGAGGTGAGCATGAAGCTATTGTTCCGCAGGCTCCGTCCGGCCGCCGTTTTCCTGCTGTTGGCCGTGCTGCTGGCGGTCGTCCCGGCCCACGCGCAGGTTTTCGATCTGACGAAGGACGAAAACGCGGCTTATCCGTATTTCGAGGATGACGCGCAGCTGCTGGAGATCTGGATCCCGCAGATCCACGACGCCGACGCGGCGCTGATCCTTTGCGGCGGTCATTCCGCGCTGATCGATACCGGCGACGCGAAGCAGGTCGAAGGCCTTGTGCGCGTCATCGCCGCCTTCGCCGACTGCCGGGTGGACGACATCTTCCTGAGCCATCCGCACCACGACCATCTGGGCGGCTTCAAGTCCATGCTGGACCGCATCGGCGTCGGCCGGCTGCTGACCGGCTTCCCCGGCACCGAAAACAGCCAGATGCAGGCCGGCATCGACCTGGCCGAAAGCAGCGGCATCCCCGTCGCGTACTTCTCCGACGGCGACACCTTCGATATCGGCGGCGCCACGCTGACCGTGCTGATGCGCTCCGGCGACGACTGGAGCCTCAACGACCGCTCCGCCGTGATGCGGGTGGCGTTCGGCGACGCGAGCATCCTGTTCATGGCCGACACCGGCGCGAAGACCCAGTCCGCGCTGCTGCGCGGCAGCACGGAGCCGCTGCTCGACGTCGACATCATCAAGGCGCCGCACCACGGCATCACGAAGCTGTCCTCCGATTTTCTGGAGGTTTCCTCCCCCGGGCTGGTGCTGATCACCAACACCCAGCGCGTAGCCGGCGTCAACGCGAACCTGACGGCCGCGGACATCCCCATTGTGTACACCTGCACCGGCGCAACACACCTGGTCACCGACGGCGTCAACTGGGCCGTGGAGCAGGTGGAGCCCGAGGAGATCGACGCGCTGCTGGGCGACCGTCTCGCCGACCTGGTGCCCTCCCCCATCCTCGAGGATGAAGCGGAGGAGGAATCCTTCCTCGTCGAGGAGGACGACGACTGATGTCTTCCCTTTCCGCCCTTCCCGGGGCGGATTTTTCTTTGCGGGCGTCCGGCACGGCAATTGTTGCGAAAATGTCACGGAGAGATCGCGGAAAAGCAAGAAAAATCAACGGAAAAAGCGTTGACAACAGCGGTGTTTCATGGTATTATACAGGGGTTGAGTCGTATGCCCATGTTTGGCGTGCCCTTTTGAGGTGCGCCCATGGCAGAAAGGAGCTGAACGGCCCATGGATGCTCTGAAGAGCGCTTCCCGCCGCGTCGTCGGTACGAAACAGCTGCTGCGCGCCCTGAAGGCCGGCACGGTCTCCCGGGCGTATGTCGCCAACGATGCCGACACCTTCCTGTATCAGCGCGTGATGCTTGCCGCGGAAGAGGCAAAGGTCCCGGTGACCAGGGTGGCGACCATGAAGGAGCTGGGTGAGGCCTGCTGTGTGGCTGTGAATACGGCCGCCGCCGGGCTGCTCCGGTAATTCACCCGTCCCACATTCACCAGTTGATTTCCGAGGGTTGCGGAAATTGATGGATATTTTTCAGGAGGTGCTTCCATGCCCACGATCAACCAGTTGGTTCGTAAGGGAAGGGAAAAGGTTTCCAGCAAGTCCACTGCGCCCAGCCTGCAGGGCTGCCCGCAGAAGCGCGGTGTCTGCCTGAGCGTCAAGACCACCACGCCCAAGAAGCCCAACTCTGCTCTTCGTAAAATTGCCAGGGTCCGTCTGACGAACCAGATTGAAGGTACCTGCTACATCCCCGGTATCGGCCACAACCTGCAGGAGCATAGCGTTGTGCTGATCCGTGGCGGCCGTGTGCGTGACCTTCCCGGCGTGCGCTATCACATCATCCGCGGTGCTCTCGATACCGCCGGTGTGGCCAAGCGCATGCAGGCTCGTTCCCTGTATGGCGCCAAGCGCCCGAAGAAGTAATCAACCCGCTGCCTGACGCGGCCCGATACGCCGGCCTACCGTCCGTATATAAGATGTAGCTTCTCCTTCCGGAACGTCGGAGGGGCACAGATTGCGGATGAGCGCCGCCGGCCCGGATGAAGCGATCCGGGGACAACGCGAATGCTGACGCGCTGTCGGAGGGAGAGGACGGGCGATTACAAGTCACACGTCACAGAAACGAGTCGTATTTGAGGAGGTAATCCAATGCCCCGTCGCGGTTTTGTACCCAAGCGTGAGGTGCTGCCGGATCCCGTATACGGGACCACGGTGATGACCAAGCTGATCAACCAGGTGATGCTGGACGGCAAGCGCGGCACCGCGCAGTCCGTCTGCTACACCGCTTTTGAAACCGTTGCCGAGAAGACCGGCAAGAACCCCAACGAAGTGTTCCAGGAAGCCCTGAACAATGTCGCTCCCGCGCTGGAGTGCAAGGCCCGCCGTGTCGGCGGCGCCACCTATCAGGTGCCTCTGGAAATCCGCCCCGAGCGCCGTCAGACCCTGGCCCTGCGCTGGATTGTGGAATTCTCCCGCAAGCGCGGTGAGAAGACCATGGCCGAGCGTCTGGCCGCCGAGCTGATGGATGCCGCCAACAACACCGGCGCCGCCGTGAAGCGCAAGGAAGAGATGCACCGCATGGCCGAGGCCAACAAGGCCTTTGCCCACTATCGCTGGTAATTTCGCCTGCTTGCAATGACCCGACAGACGAAACGAAGCGAAAGGAGCAATTGAAGCTATGCCGAGAAGTCATTCCCTTGACATGATCCGTAACATCGGTATCATGGCGCATATCGATGCCGGCAAGACCACGACTACCGAGCGTATCCTGTTCTACACCGGCAAGACCCACAAGATCGGCGAGGTGCATGACGGCGCCGCCACCATGGACTGGATGGTTCAGGAGCAGGAGCGTGGTATCACCATCACCTCCGCCGCCACCACCGCCCTGTGGCACGATCCCCGCGATCCCGAAAACCGGAACCGCACCTACCGTATCAACATCATCGACACCCCCGGTCACGTGGACTTCACCGTTGAGGTCGAGCGTTCCCTGCGCGTGCTGGACGGCGCTGTGTCCGTCTTCTGCGCCAAGGGCGGCGTCGAGCCCCAGTCCGAGACCGTGTGGAAGCAGGCCGAGACCTATCATGTTCCGCGTATGGCCTACGTGAACAAGATGGACATCATGGGCGCCAACTTCTATCGTGTCGTTGACATGATGAAGGACCGCCTGGGTGCCAACGCCGTTCCGATCCAGCTGCCCATCGGCCGCGAGGCTGATTTCAAGGGCATCATCGACCTGATCACCATGCGCGCCGAGGTCTACTACGACGACCTGGGCAAGGACGTCCGCGACGAGCCGATCCCCGCCGATATGCTGGAAGAGGCTCAGAAGTGGCACGACGACATGATCGAAAAGGTCGCCGAGCAGGACGACGAGCTGATGGAGAAGTACCTCGAGGGTGAGGAGCTGACGATCGAGGAGATCCGCTCCACCATCCGCAAGGCCACCATCGCCTGCAAGATGAACCCCGTGTGCTGCGGCACCTCTTACCGCAACAAGGGCGTTCAGCCCCTGCTGGACAATATCGTCTACTACATGCCCAGCCCCCTGGACATTCCCGCCATCAAGGGCTTCGATGTGAATGATCCCGAGGTGGAGGTCGACCGTCATCCCTCCGACGACGAGCCCTTCTCCGCCCTGGCCTTCAAGATCATGACCGACCCCTTCGTCGGCCGCCTGGCGTTCTTCCGCGTGTACTCCGGTCACCTGGCCGCGGGCAACTACGTGATGAACTCCACCAAGCAGAAGCGCGAGCGTATGAGCCGTATCGTGCTGTTCAACGCCAACGACCGTGAGGAGATCCCCGAGGTTTATACCGGTGAGATCGCCGGCGCCGTCGGCCTGAAGGACACCACCACCGGCGATACCCTGTGCGACGAGAATCAGCAGGTGATCCTGGAGTCCATGGTCTTCCCCGATCCCGTGATCGAGGTCGCCATCGAGCCCAAGACCCGCGCCGGTCAGGACAAGATGACCATGGCTCTGCTGAAGCTGGCCGAGGAGGATCCCACCTTCAAGACCTACACCAACCAGGATTCCGGTCAGACCATCATCGCCGGTATGGGCGAGCTCCATCTGGAGATCATCGTCGACCGCCTGCTGCGTGAGTTCAAGGTGGAAGCCACCGTCGGCAAGCCCCAGGTTACCTACAAGGAGAGCATCCGCAAGACCGTGGAGCAGGAAGGCCGCTTCGTGCGCCAGACCGGCGGTCACGGCCAGTACGGTCACTGCGTGATCGAGATCGCTCCCCAGGAGCCCGGCAAGGGCTACGAATTCGAGAACCGTATCGTCGGCGGCGTGATCCCCAAGGAATTCATTCCCCCGATCGATGCCGGCATTCAGGAAGCTGCCAAGAACGGCCCGCTGGCCGGCTTCGAGGTGGTGGACTTCAAGGCCGCCGTCACCTTCGGTTCCTACCACGATGTTGACTCTTCCGAGCAGGCCTACAAGATCGCCGCGTCCATGGCGTTCAAGGAAGCCGTTCTGAAGGCCAACCCCTGCCTGCTGGAGCCCATCATGAAGGTCGAGATCATCGTGCCCGACCAGTATCTGGGCGACATTATGGGCAACGTTTCCAGCCGCCGCGGCAACGTGCAGGGCACGGAGATGCGCGGTCTGGACCAGATCATCCACGCGATGGTTCCGCTGAGCGAGATGTTCGGCTATACCACGGATCTTCGTTCCCGTACCCAGGGCCGCGGCATGTTCACCATGCAGTTCGACCACTACGAGGAAGTGCCGAAGAACGTGGCCGAGAAGATCATCGGCGCCCGCAAGGCCGCTCAGAACGCCTGAGCCGCCGCACTATCATTGATATTATGAGGAGGAATCTCCAATGGCTAAGGAAAAGTATGACCGCTCCAAGCCGCATGTAAACATCGGCACGA
>R14__coassemble_1160_pt1 | contig 14025 bp, 17 predicted proteins | sample R14__metabat2_high_PE_015 | metagenome-assembled genome bin R14
CCATGTCGACGTCCGTTGCGCCCCCCGGCGTCCTTTTCTCCCACGTCTGAAAAAAGCCCACGCGGGAAAAGTGGGCGCCGGGTACGGTCCTGTAAGATAACGCGCAGGCGCAAGGCCAAAGTCAACAATGCGCTACGCCATATCAAAAGCGTTGCGGACAGAGCTTCAAACAGCGATGACAGCTGCCGGGGCCCGAACGGTAACCGTAAGCCGGCCCGGATCGGCAGCGAATTCACCGTTTTTCTTGACATTTTCTGCCGCTTATCGTATGCTGTTTGCTGCACCATATTATAGAAAAGAAAGGCGCGGACACACCGCGCCGGTGAGGACAGTCCATTGTATCAAGTGATGACCCCTGACGAGGCCGCCGCCCTGATCCATGACGGCGATGTCATCTGCGTCAATTCCTTCGTCGGCATCGAGAACCCCGTGGAGCTGCACGAGGCCATCGGCCGCCGCTTTCATGAAACAAAGCACCCCGGCAACCTGACGCTCATCTCCAGCGCCGGCTTCGGCGTGTGGGACGAAAACCGCGCCGCGGAGGGCTATCTGCGCGAGGGCGCGGTGTCCCGGCTCATCTGCGGCCACTTCGGCGCGATGCCCAGCACCAAGCGCATCGTGCTGCAGGACCGCTTCGAGGCGTACAATCTGCCGCTGGGCTGCATCTCCCACGCCATCCGCGCGCAGGCCGGCGGACTGCCCGGCGCCCTGTCGAAGGTCGGCCTGGACGTGTTCGTCGATCCCCGGCACGAGGGCCCCGGCATCAACCGCATCTCCCGCGACACGTCCCTGGTGAAGCTGGTGGAGCTGGAGGGCGAGGAGTTCCTGTACTATCAGCTGCCGAAGATGACCGTGGCGCTGATCAAGGGCACCGCGGCGGATCAGCGCGGCGACGTCTCCTTCGACGATATGTACATGTCCGGCGACGCCCTGTCCATCGTGCAGGCGGTGAAGGCCAACCACGGCAAGGTGATCGTGCAGGTGGACCGCCGCATCGTGACCAAGGCCCGTCCGAGAAACACCATCGTGCCGGGCTGCATGATCGACGCCATCGTGGTGGTGGAGCCGGAGAAGCGCAACGCCGCCTTCCGCGCCCTGACCGGCGGCTTCGATATCCCCTTCGACGAGTGGCCCGACTGGTACGAGATGCTGGAGCCGCTGACCGGCACCCGCCCGCAGACCAGCGTGGCCAGCCACATCATCGGCCGCCGCGCCGCGAAGGAGCTGAAGCCGGAGGACATCGTGAACATCGGCATCGGCATCCCGGAGATGGTCTCCCAGTACGCCCGCGAGAGCGGCATCCTGGAGAAGGTGACGCTGACGGTGGAATCCGGCAGCATCGGCGGCTTCCCGGCCTCCGGCACGGTGTTCGGCGCGATGATCGGCGCCACGGCCGTGTTCGATATGGCCAACCAGTTCGACCTGTACGATAACGGCGGCCTGAACATCTGCTTCATGGGCGCGCTGGAGGTGGACGCCTTCGGCAACGTGAACGCCCACCGCGGCCCGGGCGCCTTTGCCGGCATCGGCGGATTTGCCAACATCACCGCGAAAACGCCCACCGTGGTCTTCTGCCTGACCTTCGATACCCGCGGCCTGGCCGTGGCGGAGGCGGAGGGCCGCGTGCGCATCGACGCCGAGGGTGAGATCCCGAAGTTCGTGGACCGCGTGCGCAGCATCAGCTTCTCCGCGAAGCGCGCCATGGCCAACCGGCAGCGCGTGCTGTATGTCACCGAGCGCTGCGTGTTCGAGCTGACCTCCGGCGGCCTGCGGCTGGTCGAGGTCTATCCCGGCATCGACCCGCAAAAGGATATCCTGGACCGTCTGCCCTTCACCGTGGAGGTCGCCGACGGCCTGCTGTGATCAGTCCATTCAACCGGAGGAACACACCATGTCTGTATCTGACGCGCATCCCGTGACCGGCCTGACAGAGGAAGAGGCCGCCCGCCGCGCCGCGAACGGCGAAAGCAACCGCCGCGGCGCCGAGCCCGGCAAGACCGTCGGGCAGATCGTCGCAAGCAATCTGTTCACCTTCTTCAACGGCCTGAACGTGCTGCTGGCCCTGGCCCTGGCGCTGGTGGGCAGCTTCCACAACATGCTCTTCATGGGCGTGGTGATCTCCAACACGGTCATCGGCACCGTGCAATAGCTGCGGGCGAAGCGCACCATCGAAAAGCTGTAGCTGCTGCACCGCGGCAAGTGCCATGTGCTGCGGAACGGCGCGGAGAAGGAGGTCGACCCCGAGGCGCTGGTGCGGGGCGACGTCGTTGTGCTGCGCGCCGGCGACCAGGTGCCGGCGGACGGCAACGTGGTGGGCGGCAGCGGCGCGGCGGACGAATCCCTGCTGACCGGCGAAAGCGAGCCCGTACGGCACGCCCCCGGCGACCGGCTGCTGTCCGGCACCTTCATCACCGAGGGCAGGCTGCTGGCGGAGCTGGAGCAGGTGGGCGATGAAAGCTACGCCGCCCGGCTGACCCGCGAGGGCAAAACGATCCGCCGTCCGCAATCCCAGCTGATGACGGACATGAACCGCCTGCTGCGGTCGGTCACCGCCATCCTGATCCCCCTGGGGCTGCTGGTGCTGGGCCGGCAGACGCTGGTGAACGGCACCGCGCTGAAGGCAGCCGTGCCCTCGGCCGTGGCCTCCATGATCGGCATGATCCCCGAGGGCCTGGTGCTGCTGACCTCCGTGGCGCTGATGGTGGGCGTGATCCGCCTGGGGCGCAGGGACGTGCTGGTGCAGTAGCTGTACGGCATCGAGACCCTGGCCCGCGCCCAGGTGCTGTGCCTGGACAAGACCGGCACCCTGACCACCGGCCGCATGAAGGTGGCTCAGGCCGTGCCGCTGGGCATCGATGAAAACGAACTGCGCCGGGAGTTGGCCCGCTTCCTCGGCGCCTTTGACGACAAAACCGGCACCCTGGAGGCCCTGCGCGCCTGGTGCCCGCCGGAGGACGGCCGCCCCACGGAGGTGCTGCCCTTCTCCTCCGCCCGCAAAAAGAGCGCCGCCGCCTTCCCGGACGGCGTGACGCTGACGATGGGCGCGCCGAATTTCGTGCTGGACCCGGTGCCCGAAGCACTGCAGAAACGCATCGACGCGCTGACCGCCGAGGGCCTGCGCGTGATGGTGCTGACCCGCGCCGCGGGAGACGCGCCGGCGGTGTGCATCGCCCTGCTGGCCCTGGAGGACGAGCTGCGCCCCGGCTGCGCCGAAACGCTGCGCCGCTTCCGCGAGGGGGATGTGCGGCTGAAGGTCATCAGCGGCGACGATCCGGCCACCGTGTCCGTCATCGCCGCGCGGCTGGGCCTGGAGGGCGCGGAAAAGTATGTGGATGCCTCCACGCTGGATGACGACGCCCTCCGCGCCTGCTGCGCCGATACCACCGTGTTCGGCCGCGTGACCCCCGCCCGGAAGCGGCTGCTGGTGGAGTCCCTGAAGGCGCAGGGGCTGCGCGTGGCCATGACCGGCGACGGTGTGAACGATATCCCGGCCCTGAAGGCGGCGGACTGCTCCATCGCCGTGGCCGGCGGCGCGGACGCCGCGAGACACGCCGCGCAGATCACCATCCCCGGCGACGGCTTCCCGCTGCTGCCCGAGGTGGTGGGCGAAGGCCGCCGCGTGGTGGGCAACATCACCCGCGCCGCCTCGCTGTTCCTGGTGAAGACGCTTTCGACCTTCCTCATCAGCCTGCTGACGCTGTTCCTGCCGGTGGCGTATCCCTTCCAGCCCATCCAGCTGACGCTGGTGTCCACGCTGACCATCGGCGCGCCTTCCTTCCTGCTGTCGCTGGAGAAGAACAACCGCCGCATTTCCGGCGACTTTCTGCAAAAGGTGCTGCTTAACGCTGTTCCCGGCGCCTCCGCGGTGGCTTTGGCCGCGCTGCTGTGCATGGCCGGCGTGCCCCTTCGCGGGCTGGACAGCACTGTTTGCTCCACCCTGGCCGCGCTGTGCGCCCTGGTCCTGGGGCTGCTGGTGCTGGTGCGCCTCTGTCTGCCGCTGACGCCCATGCGCGCGGCGGTGGCGGTGGGCGCGGCGGTCTGCTCCGCGGGCGCGGTGCTGCTGCTGGGCGGCGTGTTCCGCATCACCCTCTCCGCGCTGACGGCGGACGCCGTAGTGTGGGGACTGACCGCCCTGGCGGCGGGCGCGGCGCTGTGGCTGCTGCTGGGCCTGCTGCTGCGTCCTGCGCGGAAGCGGGCGGAGCTTCGGTAACGGCATCAGCCGCCGTCCCGTTTTTGCAGAATCAGGTTCCGCAGAAGCCAAAAAGACGAAAAAATGCATTTTTGATGTATTTGTCTTGCATATATCCTCTCTGTGTGCTATGATATCGCCGTGGTCCGTGAGGGCCACGGACAGATCCATATCCAGCAGGCAATGACGCCGGTGCTTTTCAGCACTGGCGATTTCTTTTTTCAGGGAGGAGATTCCATGCCAGACACCGATGAGCTGATCCGGCATACGGATGCCATCAACGGGCTGCTGGCCCGTTACGGCGTGAAGTTCGGGCTGTACAAGAACGGCACCTTCAAGGAGCAGCTGTTCCCCTACGACGCCATCCCCCGCGTCATCACGGCGGAGGATTTCGACGGGCTCGACCGGGGCCTGCGGCAGCGCGTAACGGCGCTGAACTGCTTCATCGCCGATATCTACGGAGAGAAGAAGATCATCCGCGACCGGGTGGTGCCGGAGGAGTTCGTGTTCAACAGCCCCGGCTATCTCCATCAGTGCGAGGGGCAGACGCCGCCGAAGGGCGTGTGGTCGCACATCTCCGGCATCGATCTGGTGCAGGCGAAGGACGGCGGCTGGTTCATCCTGGAGGACAACCTGCGCGTGCCCTCCGGCGCCAGCTATCCCATGATCGCCCGGGAGCTGGAGCGGAAGGCCAGCCCGCGCACCTTCCAGCAGAATGCCATTGCCGACAACCGCGACTACGCCGACCTGCTGCGCGCGACCATGGACCATGTGAACACCGGCGGCTGCACCGTGGTGCTGACTCCGGGCCGCTACAATTCCGCCTACTTCGAGCATTCTTATCTGGCGGAAAAGACCGGCGCGCACCTGGTGACCGGCAGCGAGCTGACGGTGGAGGACGGATATCTCTGGTTCAACGGCCTGGGCGGCAAGAAGGAGAAGGTCGGCACGGTCTATCGCCGCATCTCCGACGATTTCCTGGATCCGCTGGCCTTCCGGCCGGATTCCCTCATCGGCATCCCCGGCATCTACGATGTGTTCCGCCAGGGCCATGTGGCGCTGATGAACGCCCCGGGCAACGGCGTGGCGGATGACAAGGGCATCTACTACTTCGTGCCGAAGATGATCCGCTACTACCTGAACGAGGAGCCCATCCTGCACAACGCGCCGACCTATCTGCCCTACTACGAAGAGGACATGAAGTATGTGCTGGACAAATTCGACACGCTGGTGCTGAAGGACGTGGCGGAGGCCGGCGGCTACGGCGTGGTGTTCGGCAGTAAAATGACCGCGCAGCAGAAGGCCGACTTCATCGCCCTGCTGAAGCGGGAGCCGCGGCGCTTCATCGCCCAGGAGGTCATCGACTTCCGCGACCTGGACATCATGGAAAACGGCGTACCGGTGCCGCGCAAGGCGGACCTGCGCGCCTATGTGCTGATGGGCGCGGAGCCCGTGGTGTGGAAGAGCGGCCTGACCCGCTTCTCCCGCAACCCCGATTCCTTTATCGTCAACAGCTCTCAGGGAGGAGGCTTCAAGGACACATGGGTATTGTCTCACTGATCAACACTGACAAGCTGTACTGGCTGGGCCGCTACAGCGAGCGGGTCTATACCACCATCCGCCTGTTCGGCGAAAGCTTCGACAGGGTCATCGACGGCGACGGCGAAAGCATCCGGGAGTTCTGCGCCTCGCTGGATATCCCGTGCGTTTATGCCGACGGCGAGGATTTTGTGGAGCGCTATCTGTTCGACCCGCAGAACCCGGATTCCGTCATCGCCAACCTGACCCGGGCCTATGACAACGCCATGACGCTGCGGGAGGAGATCGGCAGCGAGTGCGTCAGCTACATCCAGCTGGCGATCGACGCCATGAAGGGCCTGCGCGGCAGCCAGAGCCCCATGCTGGGGCTGCAGAAGGTCGTCGACGATATCCTCGCCTTCTGGGGCCTGGCGGACGACATGATCCCGGACGAAAATGTCCGCAACATCATCAAGACCGGCAAGCGGGTGGAGCGGCTGGACCTGTACGCCCGGCTGCGCCGTCCGCGCACCGATCTGCTGCGGGAGGTCCACCGGCTGGCGGTGCGCGTCAGCCGCACCGATCTGCGCTACAACAGCGCGGCCATCGAGGTGCTGGAGGACCTGGCCGACAGCGAACAGCCGGATTACCGGAACATCCTGCGGCTGGTGGACGAGCTGATCATCATCTGATACAAAGGCGGTGCGCTTCAATGGCGAAGCTGGGATTTTCCTTTCAGCTGCAGCTGACGTTTACGGAACCGGTGACCCGGCACGCCTTCGCGCTGCGCTGCCTTCCGATTTCCGACAGCAGACAGCGGGTGCTGTCTGCTGCTTTGCGTGTTTTGCCGGACTGCGGGATCACGCAGTCCGCGGATGCCTTCGGCCCGCGGCAGTCCGGCACGGTCCTGCAGCCCCACGCCGGGTTTTCGGCCCAGGCGGAGGGCGTGGTGGAGGTGCGGCCGGAGGCCGGAGCGGCCGCGCCGCCGGACTGGCGGCTGGGGCCCTACCGCGCCGCCACGCCGCTGACGGCAGCGGGGCCGGCGCTGCGTTCGCTTGCGGAAGCGCTGCCCCATGAAGACGCCGCCGAAGCGGTCATGAATCTGCTGGCGGAGCGGTTCACCTACCTGCCCGGCAGCACCCATGCCGACACAACGGCGGAGGAGGCCGCGCGGCTCATGACCGGCGTATGCCAGGACGAGGCGCACATCATGCTGGCGCTGCTGCGGGAAAAGGGCGTCCCATGCCGCTATGTCATGGGCTATATGCTGGGGGAGGGCGCCACCCACGCCTGGGTGGAGGTGGCCCGGAACGGCCTCTGGCTGGGCTATGACCCTACCAACCGGAGGCTGGTCAACGACGAATACATCCGCGTCGCGGCGGGCCGGGACGCGAACGACTGCCCTGTCAACCGGGGCGTTTTTATCGGCACGGCGTCACAGGCAGGCCAGAGCTGCCTGTCCGTATGGCGCGAAAAGGAATGAGAGGGATACCATGATCGAGATCGTCACCCAGGTCGGGCTCCCGGTGGGGGAACGGCTCCGCATTCAGAAAAACCGCCTGCAGCCGGAGGACGGCGGCAACGGTCACCGCATCAGCGTCATCACCGGCATCCACGGCGATGAGCTGGAGGGCCAGTATGTGTGCTGGCTCGTGCAGCAGCGCATCCAGGCGCATCCCGAATGCCTGAAGGGCACGGTGGACATCTACCCCGCCATGAATCCCTTCGGTATCGACTCCGTTACCCGCGGCATCCCGGCCTTCGACCTGGACATGAACCGCATCTTTCCCGGCAGCGTGGACGGCGACATGAACGAATACATCGCCGCGCAGATCATCGCGGACATCCTGGGCAGCGATGTGGCGCTGGACATCCACGCCAGCAACATCTACCTGACCGAGATCCCGCAGATCCGCATCAACGAGCTGACGGCGGAGCGCCTGGTGCCGCTGGCCCGGAAGGCCAATGTGGATTTCGTGTGGGTCCACGGCACCTCCACCGTGCTGGAATCCACGCTGGCCTACTCCCTGAACAGCCGCGGCGTGGACACGCTGGTGGTGGAGATGGGCGTGGGCATGCGCATCACCCGGGAATACGGCGAGCAGCTGACGGACGGCATCTTCAGCCTGATGCGGGAGAAGGGCATCTGGACGGGCGAAGTCCGCGCGACGCGCACACCCATCGTGTCCTCCGACCCGAATGAGGTGGCATTCCTCAACGCCCCCGTTTCCGGCGTGTTCGTGAAAACGCTGAGCCACGGCGCGCTGCTGAAGCCCGGCGACGAGATCGGCCTGATCGTCGATCCGCTGCGGGGCACGGTGCTGCACCCGGTCGTTTCGCCCTGCGAGGGCTGGCTGTTCACCGTGCGCGAGTATCCCATGGTGGATCAGGGCTCGCTGATGGCCCGCATCCTCAGGGGACACATGGAGGAGCTCCGGGCGAAGGGAGGCGAGGCGCTGTGAAGAGGGAAGTGCTGTATGAGATCAGGGCCCTTTACCGGGATGATTTCCGGGTGATGGGCTACCGCTTCGGCGAGGGCGAAAAGGCCCTGTGCATCGTGGGCAACCTGCGCGGCAATGAGAATCAGCAGCTGTACTGCGCCTCGCGGCTGGTGGCCCGGCTGAAGCGGCTGGAGGAGGAAGGCTGCCTGATCCCCGGCAAGCAGATCCTGGTGATCCCCTCCGCCAATCCCTATTCCATCAACACCAAGAAGCGCTTCTGGTGCACCGACAACACCGACATCAACCGCATGTTCCCCGGCTATGACCTGGGTGAAACCACCCAGCGCATTGCTGCCGGCATCTTTGAGGCGGTGAAGGGCTGGCAGTACGGCATCCAGTTCGCGTCTTTCTATATGCCCGGCGCCTTCGTGCCCCACATCCGCATGATGGAGACCGGCTATCAGGATACCGACCTGGCCTGCGAGTTCGGCCTGCCCTATGTGGTGGTGCAGAAGCCCCGGCCCTTCGATACCACCACCCTCAACTACAACTGGCAGATCTGGGGCACCCACGCCTTCTCCCTCTACACCACCAACACGGCCCGTGTGGATGAGGAGAGCGCCCTGATGGCGGAGAACGCGGTGGTCAACTTCATGTCCCGCCGGCGGCTGATCAATGTCCACGCCCGCGGCGGCTACCGCTCCGAGGTCATCCATTCCACGGATTTCGTTTCCGTCCGCGCCGACTGCTCCGGCTTCCTGAAGTGCTTCGTGAAGCCCGGCGAGCGGGTGGAGCGCGGCCAGCTGCTGGCGCACATCCTCGATCCCTACGAGAACACCGTCCGCTCCGGGCTGACCGCCCCGGTGCACGGCGTGGTGGCCTTTGCCGGCGACGAGCCGATGACCTACGAGAACACCGCCGTGCTGAAGCTGATCCGGGAGGAATAAAGCCGCGGCGGGAGGATCCGCGGGAACGGCTCCCGCGTCCGTTCAATCAAAAAAGCCGCGCCCCGGACAGGGTGACGCGGCGATCGGCTGCCGGCAACGCCGGCGGCTTTTTTGCGCGGACAAAAGGACGCGGTCACACGGGACCGCCGGGCGACGCGGTATCGAACAGCCCTTCGAGCGGCTCCGCGCCCAGGGTCTCCATCACCGCGCTGTGCAGGTGACGGTCCTTCAGATGGACATAATCCACGGAGGACCATACGCGTGTGCCGTCCGGCCACAGTACGCTGCCGGTGCCGTCCGGGTCCAGCCCGAAGGCCGTGCGGGGGCGGTCGGAGACCAGCACGCTCAGCCGGTCCTGCACGCGGTTGCCCAGGTACACCGTGAACAGCCCGTGCTACGGGTCGATGGAGATATGGTTGCCGGTGAAGCCGGACAGGCCGATGGCCCGGCGGCCCATATACACCGGGATCTCGGAATCATACTGGTTGGGGTGGCGCACATAGCACTGGCTGCCCAGATACTGCGTCCAGCCGCCGCCCGGCAGCGGACGCCCGAGGCGGTTGCGGCTCATGGCCCGCAGGCTTTCCGGGCTCAGCACCTGCCCCCGCAGGATGCCCTGACACAGGCGGATCATATCCCCGACAGTGGCGAACAGCCCGGCGTGGCCGCACAGCTCCGTGCCGTCCGGGCTGAGGATCCGCGCCTTGGGGTCGTGCGGCATGCCCGGCGCGACGCCCTCGCGGATGATCCACCGGTCGCCCTCGATGCGGTGCTCCCGGTCGTAGCAGCCGCAGTCGCGCAGGCGATCCTTCGGCACGGCGGCGAAGGTCTCGCGCATGCCGAGGGGCGTCAGCAGCACCCGGTCCAGATACGCGTACAGGCGCTCACCCGCCGCGGCCTCGATGACATGGCGCAGCACCATGGCGTGGATATCCGAATAATAGCGGCCGGTCCCCTGGGGCGAGGCCGTGGTGCCCAGCAGCGCCCGCAGCGCGGCCTCCCGGTCCGGCGCTTCGTCCACCCGGCCGGCCGTTTTCAGCTGCACCTCAAAGCCCAGCAGCTGATCCACCGTGACGCCGGAAAGGTGCGTGAACCGCGGCGCGTAGGCTGTCACGGGCTCGTTCAGCCGCAGGCTGCCGTCCTACCACAGGCGCATCGCGGCGATGCAGGTGAACAGCTTGGTCAGGCTGGCCAGGTCGAACAGCGTGCTTTCGCCGACGCTCGCCTCCGCTGTGCCGCCCATGGCCCGGTACACGGTCTCCGCCGTGCCGCAGGCCAGGGACAGCATGCTCATCGTGTGCTTCTCCTCCGTGAAGAAGGACACGGCATTCTGCAGTGTATTCATGCGTTCACAGGGCGCGGATGATGCGCTCGAGGCCGTTCAGGCCGTAACCGTAGCCGTGGCCGTTGTCCAGCACCTCGTCCGCGGCGGCGCGGTAGAGGTCGATGCGCTGCTCGTACAGGCGGTCGACCTCGCCCAGACCCTTCTGGGCCAGCAGCGGACGGCGGTCCAGGCGGATGTCCCGCTTGATCTGGTCCGGCGGACGGTCGATCAGCACGATGTAGCCGTGGTTCCGCATGATCTCGCGGTTGATATCCCGCAGCACCGTGCCGCCGCCGGTGGATACGATGGCCGGCTCCATGCGCGTCAGCTGGATCAGGATATTCGTTTCCGCCGCGCGGAAGGCGTCCTCGCCATAGCGCTCGAAGATCCCGCTGACCTCGCAGCCGAGGATCCCGGCGATCATCTGGTCGGTATCGTGATAGGGCAGGCGCAGCTCGTTCGCGGCGCGGCGGCCCAGGCTGCTCTTGCCCGTGCCGGGCATGCCGGTCAGGAATACATGACGGATCAGCATTTTCCCTCAGCCTCCTTGATCAACCTTTCCTGCTCCGCGCGGGAGAGCGCCATGATCTCCGTCATCAGGCCGCGCACGGCGTCCCGCAGCGCCGGGGACGCCAGCGCCGCGCGGGAATCCAGCACCTGCGCCTCCCGGGAGGCGTCCAGCACCGGCAGGCCCTTCGCCAGCTTGTAGGCGGCCACCTCGCGGGAGAGGCCCATGCGCTTTTCAAACAGCGCGATCAGCTCCCGGTCCACCGCGTCCAGCTCCAGGCGGATCTCACTCAGTTCTTTCATGGCAGTGCCTCCTGTGTTATCGCGATTCCGCGCAGGGCAGCGTGAAGGTGAAGGACGCGCCCGCGTCTGTGTCATCCAGGGTGATGGTCTCGCCGTGCATCTGCAGGATGCGCTGGCAGATGCTCAGGCCGAGGCCCGTGCCGTTGCCGGAGGTGTGCGCCCGGTCGGCGGTGAAGAAGCGCTCGAACACGCGGCCGCGGTCCTCCTTCGGCACGCCGGGGCCGTTGTCCGCCACGGTGGTCAGGCACTTGCCCTTCACCCGGCGGCAGCGCAGCACGATGATCCCCTTCTCCGGGGTGAAGCGGATGGCGTTGTCCAGCAGATTGCGGGCCACCTGCTCGATGCTGTCACGGTCTGCGTGCACCGGCAGGCTGTCCTCCTCGAAATCGCACTCGACCTCGATGTGCTTTTCATCCAGCGCGGCCTCCTTGCAGATCAGCACGCGGCAGAGCAGCTCGCACAGGTCGAAATCGGTGCGGTTCAGCACGGCGTCGTCCCGCTCCAGGCGGGAGAGCTTCAGCAGATCGCCGGTCAGCTTGGTCAGCCGGCGCGTTTCATCGTACACGATGCCCAGATAGCGCTCATGCTCCTCCGGCGGGATCGTGCCGTCCAGCATGCCCTGCACGAAGCCGGAGATGCTGGTCATGGGGCTGCGCAGCTCGTGGGACACGTTGGATACGAACTCCCGGCGGCTCATCTCGGTCTTCTCCAGCTGCGCCGACATGTTGTTGAAGGCGGCGCTCAGCTCGCGGATCTCCGGCGCGCCGTGCTTCTCGTCCGCCCGCTGGCCGAAGGTCCCGGCCGACATGGCGCGGGCCGCGGCGGTCACCTGGCCCAGGGGCCGCATGGCGGAGCGCATATACAGGAAGGTGCACAGCGCCGCCAGCAGCATGGCGATCAGCGTGGCGGGAATGACCTGCCGCAGCAGCTCGTCCAGGCCGCCCTCCAGCTCCTGGGCGTCCGTCTGGATGAACACGGCGCCCAGCGTCTGTTCATCCTGCACAAAGGGCACGCCCACGGTGAACATGGCGCCGGAGCCGCTTTCCGTGCGCACGGAGATCTCCTCGCCGCTCAGCACCTGGTTCAGCGAATCGCGCACCTTGTCCATATCCACGGAGGAGGCGAAATCGGGATCGTCGGCGTAGGCGGTCTGCATGTTGTCCATCACGTTGCCGTAGCGGTCCACGATGGCGATGTACGCGCCGAACTCCTGATGCACCAGCAGCGCCTTGCGGTTCAGGTACAGCATGTACGGTGAGCTGTAGCCGCCGCGGAACAGCTCACCAAAGCTGGTCAGCTGCGAGGTGGTGCTCTGCCCGGCGATCCAGGCGATCTACCGGGCGTCGGCGGTCAGCTGCTCCAGCCGCTCGCTGAGGCGCGTCGTGCGCATGGCGGTGTAGCTGACGCCCGTCACCAGCACGGAAAGCAGCAGGATCACCGCCAGCATCATGGCATAAATACGCTTGAACATGGCTTACGCGTTGACCTCGAACTTGTAGCCCACGCGCCACACGGTTTTGATGCACCAGCCGTACTTCTCGCAGTCCGGCAGCTTTTCGCGCAGGCGCTTGATATGCACGTCCACCGTGCGGGAGGAATCGCCGGTGAAGTTGAAGCCCCACACCTGCTCCAGCAGCTGGTCGCGGGTGAACACGCGATTGGGCCGGGCGGCCAGGAACTGCAGCACCTCCAGCTCCTTGGGCGGCATCTCCACCTTTTTGTCCTCGTAGTACACCTCGTACTGGGAGAGGCTGATGGTGAGGCCGGGATAGGTCAGCAGGTCGCTGTGGTCGGTCTCCTGGGGCTGGCTGCGGCGCAGCACGGCCTTCACGCGGGCCACCAGCTCCTTCATTTCAAAGGGCTTGGTGACATAGTCGTCCGCGCCCAGCTCCAGGCCCAGCACCTTGTCGAAGGTCTCGTCCTTGGCGGTGAGCATGATCACCGGCACGGTGGAGGTGCGGCGGATGGTCTTCAGCACCTCCCAGCCGTCCATACCGGGCAGCATCACGTCGAGCAGCACCAGGTCGGGCTGCTCGCGGCGCCAGGTGTTCACGGCGTCGTCGCCGCGGGCCGCCGGCAGCACGATGTAGTCTTCCTTTTCCAGATAGAGCCGCACCAGCCGGGAGATGTTCGGGTCATCATCCGCCAGCAGGATCCTTTGCTTGTCCTTCATGTGTTTACCTCATTATCGGTTTGACTTTTGGGGTTGATTATAAGCCGGGTGGAATGACCTTCAGTGCCCTTCCGTAAATAGGTCCTTCTGTTCTTTCTTCTGCTGAAGAGGGGAACGGAATTGCTTTCCGCGCCTTTATCCTGAATAGATTTATCTATTCTTTCTTCATCTGTATGGGGCACGGGATTACTTTCCGCGCGGCGGAAAGTAACAAAGGCCGCCGGGACACAAATCAAAGATTTGTTTCCCGGACTCTTCCGGGGTTCCTTGCGGCTTGGTCGCCCGGCGGCATGGTTGACTTACCCACCGGCTTGCAATGCCGTCCCCTGGCGGCTCGGGCTGCTGGCCGGTCCCTTTGAATCCGATCTTCGATCGGATGGGACCGGCCGCAGATTCGCCGCCGTGCCCTCCCAGCGGGGTTGCCCGCCGGTTAGCGGCTTGGGTTTGAACAATTCAAGGCTTCCCCTTCAGGGGAAGCTGTCGCCGCAGGCGACTGATGAGGTCGTCCCCCAAAGGCTTCCCCTTCAGGGGAAGCTGTCGCCGCAGGCGACTGATGAGGTCGTCCCCCAAAGGCTTCCCCTTCAGGGGAAGCTGTCGCCGCAGGCGACTGATGAGGTCGTCCC
>R14__coassemble_1168_pt1 | contig 13938 bp, 9 predicted proteins | sample R14__metabat2_high_PE_015 | metagenome-assembled genome bin R14
GGGAGCTGTCGCCGAAGGCGACTGAGGGAGTTCAACCGGAATCAGGTGATCCTGTGCACAGGGGGGGCTTGAGTAGCAACCGTCTCCTCCCCTCCCGTAAATTTTCTCCGTTTATCCTCTTGACAAACCGCCGGATATCATGTAGAATACTTCATGTCGTCGCGAGATGCGGCGGTGGGGGAGCATAGCTCAGCTGGGAGAGCATCTGCCTTACAAGCAGAGGGTCACAGGTTCGAGCCCTGTTGTTCCCACATGGAAATGGCCCGGTAGCTCAGTTGGTTAGAGCGCCAGCCTGTCACGTTGGAGGTCGAGGGTTCGAGCCCCTTCCGGGTCGCCATTTTTCCTGCCTTGGTAGCTCAGTCGGTAGAGCAGCAGACTGAAAATCTGCGTGTCGATGGTTCGATTCCGTCCCAAGGCACCATATGCGGTAGTAGCTCAGTTGGTAGAGCGCCACCTTGCCAAGGTGGAGGTCGCGAGTCCGAGCCTCGTCTACCGCTCCACTTTGGTGCCATAGCCAAGTGGTAAGGCAAAGGTCTGCAAAACCTTTATTCTCCAGTTCGAATCTGGATGGCACCTCGCATATCAGCTGCTTCGTATGAAGCAGCTTTTTTCGTGCTTCCGGCGCCGTTTTCCCCCACTGAAAAACGCCCGGCGCGAACCGGGCGGCAAGGGGTCATTCCATTTCCTCCCATTCCAGGAAGAAATCGTTCAGCTGGGCCACCAGCTCGTCGCAGTTGACATCGTGGACGGCGCAGGCCTCCTCAATGGTCTCGTGGGCCGTGTGGCCGCAGCCCAGACAGCTCATGCCGAACTCCATGAAAACGCGGGCGGCAAAGCGGTTGGCCTTCAGCACATCGCCGATGATCGTATCCTTTTCAACATCCATCTCAGTTTCCCCCGTTCAGATCGATGGGCAGATCGGTGTCCGTGAAGGGGCTGGCGCCCTCCAGGTTCTCAAGCCGCACGGCCTGCTCGCCCTCAGCCCGGGCGGAAACGCGCCAGGGGTCGATGCCCTGACGGATCAGCTGCACCGTCATGCCGCCCTCGTCGTTCACGGTGATGTCCAGCACGCTGCCGAACTGCGGCATGGCGATGATCTCCGTCTGCCGGCTGCGGCTGCGGCGGGCAAACTCGCCGGTCAGGTCCTCGCGGCCCCAGAAGTGCATCGGCACCAGCAGCTGGGGCTTCACGCTCATGATGAAATAGTTGGCGCCGGCATCGTACATCTGCCCCTGCCGCGGATCCACCGGGAAGAAGGCCAGCTGCAGCTTCTCGCCGATCAGCGGATACACCGCCGCCTTGAACTGCGCCTCCGCCTCGTCGATCTCGCGGATGGTGGACTCATCGCGCCAGTGCCAGAAGTTCAGATCGCCCGCGTGGAAGATGTTCACCCCGTCCAGATTGACCAGGAAGGAAACGCCCAGGTCGGTGGAATCGTAGGCCCGCACGGACACGTGCTCCGAAAGGATCGTGCCCTCCCCCGCCGCAAGCCTGCGGCCCCGCGCCTTCGGGGGCATATCCGCGGCGATGATGTAGCTGACATCCGCAAAATCACGCCAGGTGTACACGATCTCGTCGTAATGATCCGGATGCTCGTGGCTGATGAACACGTAGACCTTTTTGAAGCCCCGGAGCGTTTCCTCCGTGATGCTGCATTCCTCGGGCAGCTCATCATGCTCGCCGCGCCAGTAATCGAATACCAGCAGCACATCACCGCAGGCGACGGAAAAGCCGCTGTGGTAATAGTAGGTCACCGTCATCCGGTTCATACGGGTCACCTCCGTCAGCACAGCGGTTGTTGCCGCTGTATGACGATATTATGACACATATTATGCCGTTTGTCAATTTTTTGCCCCGTAAAAGTAACGTTTTTCTCCCCAAAATGGCGTATTTGTGACATAATTCGTGGCCTGTCCCCCACTTTTTTCCCACTATCCGGCGGATGGACAGCGTCAGCGGGGGCGGAACGACCACTCCGCGGGTGACATGGCGGACGGCTGGGAGGAGGAGCCGGTGCGGATACCTGAACAGTAACAAAAATTTCCCCCTTCCGCAGAAAATACCGGATAGGCCCTTGTCAAAAATGGAAGAAATGATATAATAATCAGTAATGGGCCGGAGGGCTTTGTTTGCCTGCCGGTTTCCGGTAAGGAGTGTGAGGAGCGGGCCCATGCAATGGATCGATTTCAACCGTGGCTGGACCTGCCGCAGACTCGATGGCAGCAACGATCCGCTGCCGGTCACGCTGCCCCACGACGCGATGCTGGAGGAGAAACGCACCCCCACCGTCTCCGGCGGCCGTGACACCGGCTGGTTCGAGTGCTTCGACCAGCTGTATGAAAAACGATTTGTGCCGGACGAGGCCTGGCGCGGCAAGGAGCTGCTGCTGGCCTTCGACGGCGTCAGCGGCTCCGCGGAGGTGCTGCTGAACGGCGAGCATATCGCCTCCTGTGGCCTGACGCTGCAGCCCTTCGGGGTCTCCCTGACCGGGCGGCTGCGCATCGGCGAGGTCAATATCCTCCGCGTGGAGGTGCGGGCCGACGCCAACGCGGGCATCCGCTGGTACACCGGGCTCGGCATCTGCCGCGATGTGCGCCTGTGGTACGGCGGCGACGGATACATCCTGCGCAACGGCGTCCGCTTCCGCACATTGCAATTGGATCAGCCGCAGCTGGCCGTGGAGGTGCTGACGGACCGCCCCGGCCGCCTCGGGATCACCATCCTGGACGGCGAGCGGGTCATGGCGGCGGACAGCGTGGCCACAGAGGGCTGTACCGTGCTGACGATGCGTCTGCCCGGCGCGCTGCTGTGGCAGCCGGAGCATCCGCAGCTGTACACCTGCCGCCTGACCTTCGGCAGGGACACGGTCACCCGCGCCTTCGGGCTGTGCACCGTGGGGCTGGATGAAACCGGCTTCCTGCTCAACGGTGAACGCTTCACCCTGTATGGCGCCTGCCTCGTGCAGAATGACGGCATCCTCGGCGCGAAGGAGTACCCCGAAAGCGCCCGCCGCCGCGCCCGCGTGCTGCGGCAGTGCGGCTACAACGCGGTGCTGCCGTCCGGCGCGCCCTGCTCGGAGGCGTTCCTGGATGCCTGCGACCGCGAGGGTCTGCTGGTCATCGACGAGCTGGCCGGGCACTGGTTCAATCCCGGCGAGCCGGTGGAAACGGTGCTGCGCTTCCGTGAAAAAGCCCTGGAGGGGCTCCGGCAAATGGCGGGACGCGACCGCGCCCATCCGTGCCTGGCCATGTATTCCATCGGCAGCGGCGTGCCGGAGAGCGCCTATGCCCGCGGCGTCGAGCTGGCCGCGTCGCTGACGGAGGCGCTCCGGCGGGAGGATCCCGGCAGACCGGTGCTGTGCGGCGTCAGCCCTGTGATGAACCGCCGCGTGATGAATCGTCCCGATAAAAACGTGACCCCGAAGCCCGACGAAGCGCCCACCCTGTACCAGCTGCTCATCGCCCGGGGCGACCGGCTGCTGACCGAGGCGCATCCTCCCATCCTGTTGAAGCCCCGGGCGGCGAAAATGCGCCGCTGCGACAGCGCGACAAGGGGCGTATGGGCCCGGGTGGATGTGGCCGGCTATCGCTTTGCCGAAGGCCGCATCGCCCACGATCTGAAAAAATACCCCGGCCGGCTGTGCCTGGTGACGGAGACCCGCGCCTGGGACAGCCTCGCCCTGTACGACCGCGCCAGACGCACGCCCGGCATACCCGGCTGCTTCACCTGGGCCGGCATCGATTACCTCGGTGAAACGGCCCTGGGGGCGTGGGAATATCCCGAGTACGCGCCCGTACCGAACGGCCCCGGCTGGATCGCCGCGGGCGTCGGCGCCGCCGATCTGTGCGGACGGCCCGGAGGCGAGGCGCTCTGCGCGTCCGTCGTGACCGGGCGGGAGCGCGGCCCGCTGATGGCCGTGGTGCCCGTCATGCGCGAAACGAAGCACACCGTCTCCCCCTGGCGCTACAGCAACGCCCTGCCGTACTGGAGCTGGAGCTGCCCCGAAAAAACGCCCGCGGAGGTCGAGGTCTACGACATCCGCGCCGCCCGGATCCGGCTGCTGCTGAACGATGAAAAGCTCGACGAGCGGCCCGCCACGCCGCCGCTGACGCGCTTCCATGTGCGCTGGATGCCCGGCACGCTGACCGCCGTTTCGCTGGACCGCAAGGGCCGCGCGCGGGGGCGCGGCCGCCGCGCGCGGGCGCGGGGCGGGCCGCGGCTGACGCTGGAGGCCGAGCCGTATGACCCCGGCGACCGGCTGCTGTTCGTCCGCGTGCGCTTCACGGATGAAAACGGCGTGACGCTGCCGAACGAGCGCCGCCGCGTGAGCCTGTGGACCGGGGGCGGCACGCTGACCGGCTTCGGCAGCGGCTGCCCCTACAACGAGCTGAGCTGCCTGGACGACAAGTCCGACACCTATTACGGCGAGGCGCTGGCCGCCATCCTCCGCGAAGGGGACGGCCCCGTGCGCGTGACCGCCGGCGACGGCCGCTTCACCGCGGAGCTGACGCTGCCCTGATCCCGTTCCCCATGCTTGTAAAGCATTGTCATACATATCATAAAGGAGGTCCTTCCCATGAACCACGAGAAGCTCATCAAGTCCATGACGCTCGAGGAGAAGGTCGCGATGCTGGCAGGCGCCGCCACCTTCAAGAGCCGCGGTCTGAACAAGTACGACATCCCCTTCGTGTGGCTGTCCGACGGCCCGCACGGTCTGCGCAAGCAGGCGGGTGCCGCCGACCATCTGGGCCTGAACCCCTCCGTGAAGGCCACCTGCTTCCCGACGGCCGCCACCATGGCCAACTCCTGGGATCCCGCCTTGGGCGAGGAGGTCGGCGTGGCGCTGGGCGAGGAGAGCGCTGCGCAGGGCGTCGGCGTGCTGCTGGGCCCGGGCCTGAACATGAAGCGCAATCCGCTGTGCGGCCGTAACTTCGAGTACTTCTCCGAGGATCCGTACCTGGCCGGCAAGATGGCCGCCTCCTATGTGCGCGGCATCCAGTCCCAGGGCGTGTCCGCCTGCCCCAAGCACTACGCCGCCAACAGCCAGGAGACCCGCCGCATGGCCTCCAACAGCGTGGTGGATGAGCGCAGCCTGCGCGAGATCTACCTGACCGGCTTCGAGATCGCCGTGAAGGAAGGCAAGCCCTGGACCATCATGACCTCCTACAACCTCGTCAACGGCACCTACGCCAGCGAGAGCGAGCATCTGCTGATGGACATCCTCCGCAAGGAGTGGGGCTACGACCAGGCCATCGTGACCGACTGGGGCGGCAGCAACGACCACGCCATCGGCATCAAGAACGGCTCCACCCTGGAGATGCCCGCCCCCGGCCTGGACTCCACCCGTGAGGTCATGGCGGCCGTGAAGAGCGGCAAGATCAAGGAATCCGACGTGGACGCCCGCCTGGACGAGTGGCTGACCATCATCGACAAGACCCGCGCCGCCACGAAGTACGCCGCCGAGCATCCCGACGAGGAGCCGAAGATGGACGTGGAGGGCCACCACAAGCTGGCCGCCCGCGCCGCCGCCGAGACCATCGTGCTGCTGAAAAACGAGGGCAATATCCTGCCCCTGGCCGCCGGCACGAAGGTCGCGCTGATCGGTGACTTCGCCGAAACGCCCCGCTACCAGGGCGCCGGCTCCTCCCAGGTGAACGTGACCAAACTGGACACCCTCGCCGAGTGCGTCAAGACCAGCGGCCTTGACTGCGTGGGCATCGCCAAGGGCTTCGACCGCAAGGGCGTGGAGAACGACGCCCTGGTGCAGGAGGCCGCCGCGCTGGCCCCCAAGGCCGATGTGGTGCTGCTGTGCCTGGGCCTGACCGAGATCCGCGAGAGCGAGGGCCTGGACCGCGGCAACATGAAGCTTGACACCGCGCAGCTGAAGCTGTTCGACGCCGTGCAGGCCGCCAACCCCAACGTGGTGGTGCTGTTCCATGCCGGCTCCAGCGTGGAGCTGCCCTTCATGGACAAGACGAAGGCCATGGTCTATGCCGCTCTGGGCGGACAGGCCGGCGCCGGCGCCATCCTGGATGTGGTCACCGGCAAGGTGAATCCCTCCGGCAAGCTGACCGAGACCTGGGCCTACAAGTATGAGGACTGCTCCTCCGCCGACAACTTCGCCGGCCCCGGCATCAACACCGAGTACCGCGAGGGCATTTACATCGGCTACCGCTACTATCAGAAGAACAAGGTGCCCGTGCAGTTCCCCTTCGGCTTCGGCCTGAGCTACACCACCTTCGCCTACAGCGATATGACCGCCACCGAGAAGGGCGTCAGCCTGAAGGTGACCAACACCGGCAAGGTGGCCGGCAAGGAGGTCGTGGAGCTGTACGTCGCGAAGAAGGGCGACAGCATCGTGCCCCGCGCCGTGCAGACGCTGTGCGGCTTCGCCAAGGTGGCCCTGGAGCCCGGCGAAACGAAGACCGTGGAGATCCCGCTGGACGACAAGGCCTTCCGTTACTGGAACGTGAAGACCAACAAGTGGGAGATCGAGCCCGGCGAGTATGAGCTGCGCGCCGCCGCCTCCTGCGAGGATGTCCGCGCCACCGCTACCGTGACCCTCACCGGCACCAAGGCTCCCGCGCCCTACGACAAGGCCGCCATCCCCACCTACTTCTCCGGCGACGTGAAGAAGGTCGAGAAGGCCGAGTTCGAGAAGCTGCTGGGCCAGCCCGTGCCGGACGACAAGCCCAAGATCAACCGCAACCTGACCTTCGGCCAGCTGAACTACAGCCGCAGCCTCATCGGCAAGCTGGTGGGCCTGATCCTGAACATGCTCTACGCCAACACCATGAAGGGCGAGACCCCCGACCTGAACATCCTGTTCGTGTACAACATGCCCCTCCGCGCCCTGGCCAAGATGGCCGGCGGCATGGTCAGCATGGGCATGGTGGACGCCATCGTGATGGTGATGCAGGGCTGGTGGCTGCTGACGACCGTCGTGGGCATCCTGCTGTCCGTCTGCACGAAGCTGCCGGTCTTCTGGATCATCGGCGTGTGCTGGTGGATCGTGTACATCCTGTTCGAGTTCGTGAAGAACATGGTGCTGAACAGCCAGGGCGAAGCGCGCCTGAAGTAATTCAGCTATTCCCGGGAGCCGTTCCATTCGGAGCGGCTCTCTTTTTCGTGAAGATGCGGCACCGCCCCGGAAAATTTTGACGGTCCGGCAGGATTTTACCCCCCAAAGAAATGTTACAATAACATCAAATCCGCCCTGTCGGACGGATCGATCAGGAGGGCGCGCCATGCGTAATCGTTTCCTTACCGTTTTCATTGCCCTGATGCTGTGCTGTATGCTCGTGACTTCAGCCGCGCTGGCTGACTACAGCGCCACGGCCCTTTATACCGGGGATTCCGCACGCCTGGTCATTGTCGCGAACAGCGTATTCTCTTACGACGGTGACCGCTACATTCTGCTCGACGAAGCGGGCAATACGATCGGCCCCGAAGAGGGCTTTGCGAAGATCGAAATTGCTTCTTACTTTTATCAGTCCACGACCTCGTTCGGTGACACCTTCTACCCCGGCTTTGAGGTCACGAACGATGACGGGCAGAAGGGCTTCCTGCTGCCGGACGGCACCATGGCCGTGCCCTGCGGCTACGCGGATATCCTGGTGTACTCCGACCTCTGGCAGATCGGTGTGACCGTCCACGTCACCGAAGAAGGCGAAGAGAAGGACTATGACAACTGGCAGATCAAAGGCTTCGGCGACAGCGGCGATCAGTCCTGGACGATCACCCAGGCGGATGTCTACTACGGCGGCAGCCTCTGCTTCACCGTGGACAGCAAGGAATTTTCCAAGAGCTCCGGCAACGGCGCCTTCGGCGATTACATCTGCATCACCGATCGTGACGGAAAGTACGTCTGGTTCGACAAAAACGGCAGTAAAACCAATGATGGCACCGATTCCAGCTTCTTTGAATACAGGAACAGAACGCACATTGCCACCGGCACCGAAGCCTTCGCCGAGGGCTGCGCGCTGACCGGGGACGAGGTTTACGCCTGCCATGCCTATGACAGCGCAAGCGGCGACATCCTTGCGCTGAACGGCCAGGTGCTGGGCACCGTTTCCGAAGACGACCGTCAGAAGTACCATTACCCCGTCTCCGCCTTCCGCGGCGATCACTTCACGCTTCACGGCAGGGTGAACGATGTCTATACCAGCGGCCTCTTCGATCTTTCCGGCGCGCTGGTGATCGGTGATATCCCAGGCAGTGCCATCCGCTGGACCGACGAATGGCTGAGCGTGGAGGATTCCAGCGACAGCAACAGCGTCCGCATCGGCTTTGCGCCCATGACCGCCGGCTCCACCCTTCAGTATTACGATGCCGGCAGCACCTGGTCTTCCATCTACGGCTCCTGGGCTTGCTATGCAGACCCGGATAACAGCCGTGTCTATCATGTCGTGACCGCCACGGCCGGCCTGCTCGATCAGACATTCAGCTCTGTGAGCGGCATGCCCGGTGCCGATGTGTTCACCGCCGTGCGCGCCGACGATGACCAGGTGATCACGAACCTCTACGATCTCAACGGCAGCGTCATCCTCGAGGATGTCAGCTCCGTCAGCTACGACGGCACCCTCGCCGTTGCCCGGAGCTACGACGAAAGCCTCAGCGCCTGGGTCAGCACCCTGTACAGGATCGCCGAGGTCACCGAGTAACGCGCGGCACCGGCCCTTCGGACATCCGTTGCGTCCGAAAGGCCGCGGCGCTTCATGATCCCCATCACAGCCATGGTGTCTGTACCGGGCGGAGCGATCCGCGCCGGGCGGGCGCCATGGCTGTTTTAAGTGCCCGTGTCCCCCACAATATTTTTCCCATCCTCTCCCATTTCCCCCGGATATCTGCTATAATACCTGTATCATGGCGGGCTGTGCCCACGGTCCGCGGAACGGGAGGGAACCGCGTGAAGTCCCACGGACGGAAGCTGGTCGTGTTTGACGCGCTGCTGCTGCTGGCGGTCGAGTTCGTCATGCTGGTGATCTATCCGAACCATATTTATGAAATGAACGCCCTGGGCGTGATACTGCAGATGCTGCTCTCCGGCGGCGTGCTGTTCGCGGCACGGGTTCTGCGGGGGCTGTACCGCTATGTGTGGCGCTATGTGCGCACCACCGAATACCTGAACCTGATGGTCACCGACGCCCTGGCCGGCGCGGTGTATTATGTGCTGCAGTGGGTGCTGCCCATGCAGAAGGTCACCTTCATCCGCGCCGTGGTGATGCTGTGCGTCAACCTGCTGGGCACCATCGCCGTGCGGCTGTGCTACCAGTATCTGTACGAGGCGCGGAGCCAGCGCTCGCGTCTGGCGGATCTGCTGCGCCGGGTGACCGCGCGGATCACCGGCATCAAGATCGAGCCGCGGCAGACAGCCAGCCGCGTCAACATCGCCATCGTGGGCGCGGGGCGCGTGGGCGTCGGCCTGGCGGAGGAGCTGCTGGGCAATCCGAACGCCGGGTATCTGCCGTGCTGCTTCATCGATACCGACCGGGAGAAGGCCGGGCGCAGCGTCAACGGCATCCCCGTGCTCAGCGAGGAGGACGCCACGGCGGAGCGGCTGGAGCAGTATCCCGTGCAGGAGATCGTCATCGCCCTGCCCGAGGCCGACGCCGAGCACAAGCAGCGGCTCTACGCGCATTACAGCGCCCTGGGCTGCCGCGTGAAGACCTACGATTACCCCGTGGCCCAGAGCGCCGACGGCCGCCGCAGTCTGCGCGAGTTCGATATCGAGGAGCTGCTGTTCCGCCGTCCGGTGGATTTCACCGACGAGCAGACCCGCGCCTATTACCGCGGCAAGACCGTGCTGATCAGCGGCGGCGGCGGCTCCATCGGCAGCGAGCTGTGCCGTCAGCTGGCGCGGATGCAGCCGAAGAAGCTCGTCATCCTGGATGTGTACGAAAACAGCGCCTACGACCTGCAGCAGTAGCTGCGGCTCAGCGGTCATCCCGTGGAGACCGCCGTGTAGATCGTGACCGTGACCGACCCGGCGGAGCTGCGCGCCGTATTCGAGAAGCACCGCCCCCAGGTGGTGCTGCACGCCGCCGCCCACAAGCACGTGCCGCTGATGGAGACCAACTGCTGCGAGGCCGTGAAGAACAACGTGTTCGGCACGAAGAACATCGTGGACGCCGCCGAAAGCGCCGGGGTGGAGAAGTTCATCATGATCTCCACCGACAAGGCCGTGAATCCCACCAACGTGATGGGCGCCACCAAGCGCATGTGCGAGATGATCGTGCTGGCGCACCGCGGGCACATGGCCTGCAGCTGCACCCGCTTCGGCAACGTGCTGGGCAGCAACGGCAGCGTGATCCCGCTGTTCCGGCGGCAGATCATGAACGGCGGTCCGGTGACGCTGACGGACAGGCGCATCATCCGCTACTTCATGACGATCCCGGAGGCCAGTCAGCTGGTGCTGGCCGGCGGCGCCATGGCGAAGCACGGCGAGCTGTTCGTGCTGGACATGGGCAAGCCTGTCAAAATCCTCGACCTGGCGGAGAGCATGATCCGCCTCTCCGGCTACGAGCCCGGCAAGGATATCGAGATCGTGGAGACCGGCCTGCGCCCCGGCGAGAAGCTCTACGAGGAGCTGCTGATCCGCAGCGAGGAGCTGGACCGCACCGGCAACGAGAAGATCTTTGTGGAGCGTGACCGTCCCCTGACGGAGGCGGAGGTGGCGGAAAAGCTGGCCATCCTGCGGGAGGCGGTGGATACCTGCGACGACGAGCGCTGCCGCGAGGCCATGAAACGCGTCGTGCCCACCTACCGCGCGCCGGAGGAGGTCAACCGCGGGGCGGAGCGGGCCCGGGAGATGCAGGCATGAACACATCGGAAGCACGCGACCCCCGGCTGGAGATGGCGGCGGAGCTGCAGGCCCTCGCCCAGGCCGGGCTGTACTACGCGAAGGATCCCTTCGATAAGGAGCGCTACACCCGCATCCGGCAGATCGCGGCGGAGCTGCTCTGCCTGCGGACCGACCTGCCTGTGGAAAAGGTGACGGAGCTGTTCTGCTGCGAGACCGGCTACCAGACGCCCAAGCTGGATATCCGCGCGGCGGTGTTCCGGGAGGACCGTATCCTGCTGGTGCGGGAGCGTGACGGCTGCTGGGCGCTGCCCGGTGGCTGGGTGGACGCCGGGCTCTCCGTGGCGGAGGCCGCCGTGAAGGAGGTCCGCGAGGAGGCAGGCCTGGCCGTGACGCCGGTGCGGGTCATCGCCGTGCAGGACCGGGACAAGCACAATCAGCCGCCCTATATCTGGAAGATCTGCAAGGTGTTCCTGCTGTGCCGCGCGGAGGGCGACCTGTCCTTCGCCGCCAACAGCGAGACCTCCGCGGCGGACTGGTTCGCGCCGGACGCACTGCCGCCCCTCTCGCAGCCCCGGATCAACGCGGAGCAGATCGCCATGTGCTTCCGCGCACGGGACGCGGAGCGTTGGGAAGCCGTGTTCGACTGAGCGTTTCCCCCTTGCGTTTCCGCACGGTTTATGGCAAAATAAAAAAAGAATCCCCCAAAGGAGGCAGATTGGGAATGCAGAAGGTCATCGTTCTGGATTTCGGCGGGCAGTACAATCAGCTGATCGCGCGCCGTGTCCGCGAATGCCATGTTTATTGCGAGGTCAAGCCCTATACCACGCCCATCGAACAGCTGAAGGCCATGGAGCCCATCGGCATCATCTTCACCGGCGGCCCCGGCAGCGTGTACGAGGCGGACGCGCCCCACTACACCAAGGAGATCTTCGGGCTGGGCGTGCCGATCCTCGGCATCTGCTACGGCTGTCAGCTGATGGCGGACGCTCTCGGCGGCCAGGTGACCCCCGCTCAGGCGGATTCCGCCCGCGAATACGGCAAGACCGAAACCTGGTACGAGACGGACTGCCGCCTCTTCAGGGGCCTGCCGGAAAAGGGCGTCTCCTGGATGAGCCACGGCGATTATATGGCGAAGGTGCCGGACGGCTTCCGCCTGGTGGCGCATTCCGCCGCCTGCCCCAATGTGGCCATCGCCGACGAGGCCCGCGGCTTCTACGGCGTGCAGTTCCATCCCGAGGTCAACCACACCGAAAACGGCAGCGCCATGCTGCACAACTTCCTGTATGAGGTGTGCGGCGCCGTCGGCGACTGGACGATGGGCGATTACTGCAAGACCGCCATCGCCTCCATCCGCGAAAAGGTGGGTGACGGCCGGGTGCTGCTGGCGCTGTCCGGCGGCGTGGACTCCTCCGTGGCCGCGGCGCTGCTGGCGGAGGCCGTCGGCAGGCAGCTGACCTGCGTGTTCGTCGACCACGGCCTGATGCGCAAGAACGAGGGCGACGAGGTCGAGGCCGCGTTCAAAAAGTGGGATATCAACTTCGTTCGCATGAATGAGGAGGAGCGCTTCCTGACCGCCCTGGCCGGCGTCACCGAGCCGGAGCGCAAGCGCAAGATCATCGGCGAGCAGTTCATCCGCGTGTTCGAGAAGGTCGGCAAGCAGATCGGCCAGGTGGATTATCTCGCCCAGGGCACCATCTACCCCGACGTCATCGAAAGCGGCAGCGGCAAGGCCGGCGCGGCGGTCATCAAGAGCCACCACAACGTCGGCGGTCTGCCGGATTATGTGGACTTCAAGGAGATCATCGAGCCGCTGCGCATGCTGTTCAAGGACGAGGTGCGCCAGCTGGGCCGCGAGCTTGGCCTGCCGGATTATCTGGTGACGCGCCAGCCCTTCCCCGGCCCCGGCCTGGGCATCCGCATCATCGGCGAGGTGACGCGGGAGAAGTGCGACATCCTCCGCGAGGCCGACGCCATCTTCCGTGAGGAGATCGCCAACGCCGGCTGGGATACGCGCATCAGCCAGTATTTCGCCGTGCTGACCAACTGCCGCTCCGTCGGCGTGATGGGCGACGGCCGCACCTACGATTACACCTGCGCCCTGCGCGCCGTGGCCACCGACGACTTCATGACCGCCGACTGGGTCCGCATCCCCTACGAGGTGCTCGACCGCGTCAGCGTGCGCATCGTCAACGAGGTGAAGGGTATCAACCGCATCGCGTACGATATCACCAGCAAGCCCCCGGCGACGGTGGAGTGGGAATAAAGCCTCTTCGCTCCGGAAGCCCTGATTTTACCGGGCTTCCGGGGCTTTGCTGTACCCGTTGAGTACAGAATGAGTACGCTTTGCTTTATTCCCGGCTCTCCCCGTCATGCCGGCGGCCAGGAAAGCAGTCATTCGCCGCGTCTGTAAATCCGCAGAATTCACTTCATCGATAGTCCTGAGTATCTGCCGCAATATTTTCAGCAAAGCTCCAGCCGCAGCTGTGCTTTCTCCCGATTGCGGTCGGGCTTCTTCCTGTTCGGAATCATTTTCGTCACGGGCGTAACGCCGTTCCAGTTATTGCGCTGAGCGGCAAAATGCTATCGACGCTTCCGCTTACTCTGTTTCTCCAGAGGCACATACCTTTCCTGCTTCATCGTTCCTCACTCCTTTTTCTGTCCGTGCATATCTTAGCAGAGAAAAGGCAGAATGTCATTGACCTGTCAGTTGAAAATCAGGGCGAGCTGCAAAATTTCTGCAGGAAAATGTGCAAAAAGCACTTGCAAAGACGGTCAAAATCTGCTACAATGCAACTCCACGCAATGAGCAAGTACGACCGACGAACTGAACAGGCAGGAGGAAAATCCGATGGAGATGAAGCATTTCCCGACGATCAACCTTGAGGCCACCGGCAAGCACATTGCAGAGCTCCGCAAGGAGCGCGGTCTTTCTGTGAAGGACCTGCAGAACTACTTCGGATTCGATGCCCCTCAGGCCATCTACAAGTGGCAGAGCGGAACCACCCTTCCCTCGGTAGACAACCTGCTGGCCCTGAGTGCGCTGCTGGATGTCCCCATGGAGTCCATTCTCGTGACCAGTAAGCCGAAGTTCACATTGCTGACCGACGATGAGCCTGAGGGCTCTGTTTTTTTGC
>R14__coassemble_1175_pt1 | contig 13821 bp, 13 predicted proteins | sample R14__metabat2_high_PE_015 | metagenome-assembled genome bin R14
ACGGCTCCAGCCTGAGCGCCGTGGTGGACGGCAAGTGCGTGGATACCTCCATGGGCCTGACGCCCCTGGAAGGCGTGCTGATGGGCACCCGCTGCGGCAGCTGCGATCCCGCCGTCGTGCAGTTCATCGCCAACCAGAAGAAGATGACGGTCGACGAAGTGCTGAACATGATGAACAAGAAGTCCGGTCTGCTGGGCATCTCCGGCGTTTCCTCCGATATGCGTGAGGTGGACGCCGCCTGCGAGGCCGGCAATGAGGACGCCATCCTGGCCCGCGAGATCCTCATCTACACCATCCAGAAGTACATCGGCTCCTATGCCGCCGCCATGCACGGCGTGGATATCATCGCCTTCACCGGCGGTATCGGCGAGCACGGCGACTATCTGCGCGGCCGCGTGATGGAAGCCTTCGGCTACATGGGCATCAGGATCGATGCCGCCGCCAACGCCGCCGTGAAGGGCGAGGCTGTGATCTCCGCGCCCGACAGCGCCGTGACCGTCTGCGTCATCCCCACCGATGAGGAAATCACCATCGCCCGCGATACCTGCGAGCTGTGCAGCTGATCCCGTTTTCCGACCCGATCCCAGCCTGCCGCGCAAGCCGCGGCAGGCGATTTTTGTCCGCGGGCGAATGGACCGGAAAACGGCCATTTGTTTCGATAATGTAACAATTTCAAGGCAAAAAGGCCGTTGACAAATCACGGGATTGAAACTATAATATCTAATGGTCATGTTTGTGAGGTGACAGCATGAAGCTGGATGTTTCCCAGGCACTCCGTAATCCCGGCTGCGCCTACCCGTTCGATGTGATGCAGACCATTGCACCGCAGGAGATCGGCGGCGATACCATCCTGCTGGACGACGCGCACCTTTGGGGCACGCTGCTGGCGGACGATGACGGCAATGTGACGCTGGACGGACATCTGACGACGATTGCTCACGGACACTGTGCGCATTGCCTGGAGCCTGCGCAGACAGACATTCAGGCCGACTTCCGGGAGACCTTCCTCAAGGACGGTGACCCGGAGGATGATGAGGTGTTCACCTACAGTGGATACGCCATCGGGCTTGAAAAGCTGGCCATGACCTATGCTGTGATGGAGATCCCGATCCGCATGCTCTGCAGGGAAGACTGCATGGGCTACGGCGGCTTCACCGTAGCAGAGGAGGATGGCAGCAATGTGGAGCCGGAAAGGGAAAACCCGTTCGCGGTTCTTCAGCAACTGCTGACAGAAGATGAGAGCAGTCGGCTCAGCTGACCGCTCCGGAGCCTGCCGGGCGCCCGTTTACCGTCCGGTGGGTGATACAGAATGAGGAGGTGTAAACCATGGCTCTTCCGAAGGGAAAAATTTCCAAGGCCCGTAAGCACAGCCGTCAGGCGAACTGGAAGCTGGAGGCTCCCGCTGTTGTGGAGTGCCCCCAGTGCCATCAGATGAAGCTGGCCCATCATGTGTGCAAGAACTGCGGCTATTACAATGGCGTGCAGGTCGTGAACAAGGAAGAAAAGGACGCCTGATCAGCGTCCCGGACTGACACATACGCTCGCAAATGAAGAGGAGTAACCCGGCAAAGCGATCAGAGAGGGCGGTCCATCGGCTGAAAGGCCGCCTGCGCAGCTGCCCGGTGAAGGTCGCTTCACAGAGCGGGAGGTGAACGCGTCTGCCTCAGCCTTCCGCGGCCGGCATCCGATATCATGCCACAGAGGCAATGAGTTTTCTCATTTGCGAAGCAAGGTGGTACCACGGAGCAGCTCCGTCCTTCGGGATGGGGCTGCTTTGCTTTTTGGACACGGAGGTCGATCATGTTTTCCATCGATACCGCCGCGGACCGTCTGCTGACGCCCTGGTGCCTGATCGCGCTGCTCGGCGCGGCACTGGCGCTGCTGTCCGGCCCGCTGATGAGACGCTTCGGCAAAACGGACAGCGCGTCCGCGATGAAGCTGCGGCTGCTCGGCACGGCCATCCTGGCCCTCGGCGCGTTGCTGACCGTCTGCCTGACCCGCTGAGCGCAGCCGGCTGATGATCGTTATCAAGTAAGGAGGAATCATTCCCATGCAGGCAACCGAAATGGATACCAAATTCAATCCGCAGGCCATCGAGGCCGATATCTACAAGGCCTGGGAGGAGAGCGGCGCCTTTGTGGCGCACCGCGTGGAGGGCAAAAAGCCCTTTACCATCGTGATGCCCCCGCCCAACATCACCGGCCAGCTGCATCTGGGCCATTCCATGGACTGCGCCCTGCAGGACGCCGCCATCCGCTATCACCGCATGAAGGGCGATCCCACCCTGTGGCTGCCCGGCACCGACCACGCCGCCATCGCGACGGAGGTCAAGATCGTGGACGCCATGCGCAAGGAGGGCCTGACCAAGGAATCCATCGGCCGCGAAGCCTTCCTGAAGCGCGCCTGGGAGTGGAAGAAGGAATACGGCGGCCGCATCACCATGCAGCAGCGCCGTATGGGCATTTCCGCCGACTGGAGCCGCGAGCGCTTCACCATGGACGAGGGCTGCTCGAAGGCTGTGCGTGAGACCTTCTGCCGCCTGTATGAAAAAGGCCTGATCTACCGCGGCAACCGCCTGGTGAACTGGTGCCCCTGCTGCAACACCTCCCTGTCTGACGCCGAGGTGGAGTATGAGGAGAAGGACGGCCACTTCTGGCACCTGCTGTACACCGTGAAGGAAACCGGCGAGCAGCTGGAGCTGGCCACCACCCGTCCCGAGACCATGCTGGGCGATACCGCCGTGGCCATCAACGGCGCCGATCCGCGCTACGCCCATCTGCACGGCTGCCATGTGATCCTGCCGCTGATCGACAAGGAGATCCCGATCGTGTGCGATGAGCACGCCGATATGGAGAAGGGCACCGGCGTGGTGAAGATCACCCCCGCCCACGACCCGAACGACTACGAGGTCGGCCAGCGCCATCAGCTGGATATCGTGCGCGTGTTCACTTACGATGGCCATATGACCGGCGCCGCGGACAAGGCGGCCTCTGACGAGCTGTTCGCCGCCGGCAAGGCAACCGTGAACGAGCCCCATGTGCTGGATTGCGGCAAGTATGCCGGCATGACCACCGCCGAGGCCCGCAAGGCCATCGTGGCGGATCTGGAGGCCGGCGGCTACCTGAAGTCTGTGGAGCCCCTGAAGCATGAGGTGGGCACCTGCTACCGCTGCCATACCACCGTGGAGCCCATGGTATCCCGCCAGTGGTTCGTGAAGATGGAGCCCCTCGCCAAGCCCGCCATCGAGGCGGTGAAGAACGGCAGCACGAAGTTCGTGCCCGAGCGCTTCACCAAGAACTACATGAACTGGATGGAGAACATCCGCGACTGGTGCATCAGCCGTCATCTGTGGTGGGGCCACCGCATCCCTGCCTGGTACTGCGACGACTGCGGCGAGCTGATCGTTTCCCGCGAGGACGTCTGCAGCTGCCCGAAGTGCCAGAGCAAGCACGTTCGCCAGGACGAGGATGTGCTGGATACCTGGTTCTCCTCCGGCCTGTGGCCCTTCTCCACGCTGGGATGGCCGGACAACACCGAGGACCTGAAGTATTTCTATCCCACCACCATGCTGGTGACGGGCTATGACATCATCTTCTTCTGGGTGGCCCGCATGATCTTCTCCGGCATCGAGAACATGGGCGAAACGCCCTTCAGCACCGTGCTGATCCACGGCCTGGTGCGCGACGAGCTGGGCCGCAAATTCTCCAAGTCCCTGGGCAACGGCATCGACCCGATCGAGGTCATCGACCAGTACGGCGCGGACGCGCTGCGCCTGTGCCTGGTGATGGGCGTTTCCGCCGGCGCCGATACCCGCTACAGCGAGGAGAAGGTGACCTCCGCCCGCAACTTTGCCAACAAGATCTGGAACGCCAGCCGCTTCGTGCTGATGAACGTGGAAGAGCGCCGCGCCATCGACCCCGCGAAGCTGACCACCGCCGACAAGTGGATCCTCTCCCGCTATCAGGACGCCGTGCGCAACATCACGGCCCGCATGGAGGAGGGCGAGTTCGGCATGGCCGCCACCCGCATCTACAACTTCGCCTGGAGCGAGTTCTGCGACTGGTACATCGAGCTGTCGAAGTCCCGCCTGATGGGTGACGATGCCGAGGCGAAGGAGACCGCCCAGGCCGTGCTGCTGTATGTGCTGGAGGGCCTGCTGAAGCTGCTGCATCCCTTCATGCCGTACCTCACCGAGGCGGTGTACAAGTATCTGCCCGGCGCCGAGGGCTTCCTGATGCTGTCCTCCTGGCCGGAAACGGTCGATGACTTTGACTTCCCGGAGGAGGAGGCGAGGATGGCCGGCGTGATGGACATCATCACCACCATCCGCAACCTGCGCGCCGAGATGAACGTGCAGGCCTCGAAGCGCACCCGCCTGATGCTGCTGCCCGGCGAGGGCTGGCAGGAGACCCTGGCCGGCGCCGATATGTACTTCCGCAAGCTGGCCGGCGTGTCCTCCACCGAATTCATCGCCTCCCGCGACGCCGTGACCGAAAAGACGGTCTCCGCCGTGACCAACGCCGGCGAGCTGTTCATCCCGCTGGGGGATCTGGTGGACTTTGCCAAGGAGATCGCCCGCCTGCAGAAGGAGCTGGACAACATCACGAAGGAGATCGGCCGCGCCGAGGGCAAGCTGAATAACGCCGGCTTCGTGGCCAAGGCACCCGCCGCCCTGGTGGAGGCCGAGAAGGAAAAGCTGGCTGCCAACCGCGTGAAGGCCGCCTCCCTGGAGAGCCGCATCGCCGAGCTGAAGGAGAGCCTGTAAGCGGATGACGGAAGCGGAAGAGGCGCTGCGGATCATCGACGCCATCCACGGCTCGTATCACACGGGCACCAAGCATGGCCTGACGAATATCCGCGCGCTGATGAGTGAGCTTGATCCTGAAAATGATCTTTCCCGGGTGCCCGTCATTCATGTGGCGGGCACCAACGGGAAGGGCAGCACCTGCGCCATGCTGGAGAGCATCCTGCGCGCCGCGGGGCTGCGGACCGGCCTGTACACCTCGCCGTTCCTGCAGGCGTATCCCGAGCGCATCCGGATGAACGGACAGCCGATGACGGACGCGCTGCTGGTACGTTACGGGCGGCGTGTGCTGACGGCGAAGGAAAAGCTGGAGGCCCGGGGCCTGTGTCCCACGCCCTTTGAGCTGGGCACGGCGCTGGCGCTGACGGCCTTTGCCGGCGAGCGGGTCGACGCCGCCATCGTGGAGGTCGGCCTGGGGGGACGGCTCGATCCGACCAATATCGTCAGCCCGGCGCTGTGCGTCATCACGGCCATCGGACTGGACCACATGGAATTCCTGGGGAACACACTGCCGGAGATCGCGGCGGAGAAGGCCGGGATCATCAAGCCCGGCGTGCCGGTGATCTGCCAGCGGAATGCGCCTGAGGTGGAGGAGGTCTTCCGCCGCTCCGCGGAAAGCCGCAACGCGCCGCTGCTGCAGCTGACGGACAGCGCCGTGACGGCCTCCGCCTGCGACGCGCACGGCAGCACGGTGAGCCTGCGTCTGCGCTATGACTGGCCGGACCTGCGGGTGAGCCTGCCGGGGGAGCATCAGCTGCGCAACGCCTGCACGGCGGTGGCCGCCGCGGAGCAGCTGAAGCTGCTGGGGCTGCCGATCCCCGCCCGGGCCGTGTACGAGGGCCTCGTGTCCGTGCGCTGGCCCGCGCGGCTGGAATGGTGCGGCAGCGTGCTGATGGACGGCGCGCACAACGCCCAGGGTCTGGCGGCGCTGAACACCTTTGTGCAGCGCCATCTGAAGGACCGCCGCCGCGTGCTGCTCACCGGTATGCTGGCTGACAAGATCACGGACGAGACGCCGGATATCCTGGCGGCGCTGGCCGACCGGGCCGTGACCGTGACGCCGGATAATCCCAGGGCGCTGGACGGCGAAAGGCTGGCGGAGCTGCTGCGGGCACGGAATGTGAACGCGGAAAGCGCGGCCACGCTGGCGGACGCGATCGAAACCGCGAAGAAAGAGGCCGGGGCGGACGGCATCGTCATCGCCTGCGGCTCGCTGTATCTGATGGGCTCCCTGCGCACGGCGCTGGGGCTTGACTGGCACTGACCGACCGCTGTGACGAAAGGAAGCTGCCCCGATGCTGCTGAAGGACATGAAGGAGCTGACGCGGAGGATGGACCGCGCCACGCTGGAGAAGGCGCTGGCCGAATGCTACAAATGCGTTCCGAAGGCAAAGAAAGAAGAGCTGGATGAAACACTGAAGCGCTTCTCGATGGGCCTGACGGAGCCGGTGAAGCGGCCGAAGCAGGAGGAACAGCCGGACATGGCGCAGCTGACCGGACAGGTGGAACAGTTTGTGGAGTATGCCCGTATGGACTATTACTTCATGCCGAACCGGGTCGTGTCCAAGAGCGAGCGCGGCAAATGGCGCTTCGCGGTGATGCGCTGGGTCAAAGCGCTGACGGCGGTCCGTGAGGACAGCCCGGATTACGACGAGGCCAACCGTCTGCTCATCATTCTTTACAAAATCCTGTCCTATGCCTGCCACTATCAGACCTTCAGCACGGACGATCCCTTCAATTCCATCGGCCAGCCGCAGTACAGCTACTTTGATATGCTGGCAAAGCGGGTCTTTGTGCGGCCTGTCAGCGAGGAAAAGCTGCGTGAGATGCTGTCCCTGGCCATGGACGAGGATACTGACCCGCACACGCTGTACACCGAGCGGTACAGGTCCCTTTGCAGCGCGGCCCAATGCCAGGGGCAGCTGAACCGGCTGATGGAGCTTGGTATGGAACGCTTCAAGCAGCCGGCGAAAAAGGGGCAGAGCACAGTCCAACATCGAATTGCAAAACAGGAAGCGGCGCTGTTCGTGCTGATCGCGCAGCTGACGGACGGACAAACGGATTGCCGGTGGTATCTTGAGCACGTGCCGCAGGATCCGTAGATCGCGCTGTACATCGCCCTGTAGGAATGCGGGATCTCCGGGGTCCCGTTTGCCGACCGGCTGCGGATCTACCGCGGGGCACTGGAACGCGGCGTCAAGCCCAGGGACAGCCTGAGGAAAGAATACGAAGGAGCGCAGGAAGGATGACCTTTCACCACATCCCCGTACTGTACAATGAAGTGATGGACTGGATGTCCCCGGCGCCGGGCGGCGCGTACTGCGACGGTACCCTGGGCGGCGGCGGACACAGTGAGGGCATCCTGCGCCTGGCGGGGGAGGGCGCGTCCCTTTACGGCATCGACCGCGACCCCGAGGCCATCGCGGCGGCGTCCGAACGTCTGAAGGATTTTTCCGGCTTCCACGCGCTGCGGGGCAACTTCCATGACGGCAAAGCGCTGCTGGAGGCTGCCGGCGCGCCGCCGCTGGACGGTGTGCTGCTGGACCTCGGCGTTTCCTCCCATCAGCTGGATGAGGGCGCCCGCGGCTTCTCCTACCATGAGGACGCGCCGCTGGATATGCGCATGAATCCCGAGGAGGGCGTGACCGCCGCGGACCTGTGCAACACCTGCTCCGAGCAGGAACTGACCCGCATCATCCGCGAATACGGCGAGGAGAAGTGGGCGGCGCGCATCGCGGGGATCATTTGCGAGCACCGGGCGGAGAAGCCCTTTGAAACGACCTTCGATCTGGTGCACGCGGTGGACGCGGCCATCCCGAAGGCTGTGCGCCGGAAGGAGGAGGGCCACCCGGCCCGCAGGACCTTCCAGGCGCTGCGCATCGCCGTGAATGACGAGCTGGATCCGCTGGACCGGGCGCTGTGCGATTTCGTGGACTGCCTGAAGCCCGGCGGCCGCCTGCTGGTCATCACCTTCCATTCGCTGGAGGACCGGATCGTCAAGCGCTGCTTCCAGCGGCTGCAGAATCCCTGTACCTGCCCGCCGAAGGCCCCGGTGTGCGTCTGCGGCAAAAAGCCGCAGGTGCGGATCCTGGCCCGCGGCGCCGTACCGCCCTCCGCGCAGGAGCTGGAGGAGAATCCCAGAGCGCGCAGCGCCAAGCTGCGTGTGTGCGAAAAGCTGTAAGGAAGAGTGAGCATGCCGACGCTTTATGTTGTGGCGACCCCCATCGGCAACCTGCAGGACATGACGCCCAGGGCGGTCGAGACGCTGAAAAAGGTGCAGCTGATCGCGGCGGAGGACACCCGCGTCACGATGAAGCTGTGCCAGGTGTTCGATATCCACACGCCGCTGACCAGCTGTCACCGCCATAATGAGGACAGCAAAGGGGAGGCCATCGCCGAAAAAATGCTGGCGGAGGGCATCGATGTGGCCATCACCACGGATGCCGGTACGCCCTGCGTGTCCGATCCGGGCTACGCGTTGGTGCGCGCGGCGGCGGAGCGCGGCATCGGGGTGATCGCGATCCCCGGCTGCTGCGCGGCGGTCTCGGCGGTCTCCGTATCCGGCTTCGATACCCGGTAGTTTGCTTTCTACGGCTTTCTGCCCCGGGAAAAGAAGGAGCTGCGGGAAAAGCTGCTGGCCATCGCCGGGGGCCCGGCCGCGGCCATCGTGCACGAATCGCCCTTCCGCGTCATCGAGCTGGTGGAAACGATCCGCGATACGCTGCCCGGCGCGCGGCTGTCCGTTTCCTGCGACCTGACGAAGCTGCACGAGGTGACGCTCCGCGGCACGGCGGAGGAGATCCTGGCGGCGCTGAAGGCCAATCCCAAGGCGGAGAAGGGCGAGTACTGCATCGTGCTGGATCTGCATGAGGTGCATCTGCCGGAAAAGCCCGCGCCCGCGGCGGAGGTCTCGCTGGAGGCCCGGCTGGTGGAGCAGCTGCTGGACGGCCTGACCCTGCGCGACGCGCAGAACGAGCTGGTGCTGGCCGGCGAGAAGAAGAACGCCGTGAAGGCGGCGGCGCTGCGGCTGAAAAAGCTGCTGGCGCCGGAGGACGATGAATGACAGGAGGACACGCCGATGCGTGAGATCACGGCGGAGCAGATCACCGAAACGGTTCGGGAGCTGTGCATATCCGCAAACCGCAATCTGCCCGGGGATGTGGCGGAGAAGCTGAACAAAGCGCACGAAACGGAGCCCTGGGCCCCGGCGAAGGACCTGCTGGCGCTGCTGTGCGAGAACGAGCAGATCGCCCGCAGCACGCGGATGCCCATCTGCCAGGACACCGGCATGGCCATCGTGTTTGCCGAGGTGGGGCAGGAGGTCCACATCAGCGGCGATTTTGAGCAGGCCGTGCACGAGGGCGTCCGCCGCGGCTACACGGAGGGGCTGCTGCGCAAGAGCGTGGTGGCGGATCCGCTGCGCCGCGTCAACTCCGGCGACAACACGCCGGCCATCATCCACACGCGCCTGGTGCCCGGCGACAGCCTGAAGCTGACCGTGGCCCCCAAGGGCTTCGGCAGCGAGAACATGTCCCGGCTGAAGATGCTGGTGCCGGCCCAGGGGCTGCAGGGCGTGAAGGACTTCGTGGTGGAAACTGTGAAGCTGGCGGGCGCCAATCCCTGCCCGCCCATGATCCTGGGCATCGGTATCGGTGGCGACTTCGAGCGCGTGGCCGAGATGGCCAAGGAAGCGCTGATGGTGCCGCTGAACGAGCACAATGCCGATCCCTTCTACGCGCAGCTGGAGGACGAGCTGCTGGAGCTGGTCAACGCCACCGGTATCGGCCCGCAGGGGCTGGGCGGCCGCACCACCTGCCTCGGCCTGCATGTAAAGGCCATGGCGACCCATATCGCCGGTCTGCCGGTGGCCGTGAATGTTTCCTGCCATGTGACCCGCCATCAGACGGCGGTGCTGTAAAGGAGGAAGAGCGATGAGACAGATTACCGCTCCGCTGACGGAGGAGGTCGTTCGTTCCCTCCACGCCGGCGATCATGTACTGCTTTCCGGCACGGTGTATACGGCCCGTGACGCCGCGCATCTGCGGATGATGGAATGCCTTCAAAAGGGCGAGACGCTGCCCATCGACCCGGAGGGCAGCGTCATCTACTACGCCGGCCCTACGCCGACGCCGCCCGGCAGGCCTGTCGGCTCCATCGGCCCGACGACCTCCACGCGCATGGACGCCTCCACGCCCACGCTGCTGGCCCTCGGGCTGCGCGGCATGATCGGCAAGGGTCAGCGCGGCGAGGCCGTGATGCGGGCCATGAGGGAGCATCCCGCGGTGTACTTTGCCGCGGTGGGCGGCGCCGCGGCGCTGATGGCCTCCTGCGTGACCTCCTGCGAGGTCATTGCCTGGGACGACCTGGGCCCGGAATCCGTCAAGCGCCTGACGCTGAAGGATCTGCCTCTGGTGGTGGCCGCCGACTGCTACGGTCAGGAGGCGTTCTCCATGGGTCAGCGGGATTACCTGAACAGCATCGGATAACAGCGGAAAACAAAGTGGCGGCCGCTCCCGGCAATGGGGCGGCCGCTTTGCTGCGGTTCGGGGCATCAGTCAGTCAGCCATTCGGCCGTCAGCGCGTCGAAGCGCTGCGTGATCCAGTCCTTCAGATAGGCGGTGGCATCGGCAAAGGTGCGGCCGCTCGGGTTGTACACATCGGAGATCAGCTGCGTGTTCCACAGGGTGAAATTCATCTCCGCGGAATCGGCGATCTCACTGATGTAGCTGTCCAGGGACCGCAGCGCGCTGCCCTCCGGTGCCTCACGCCGGCCGAGCAGGATCTCCGCGGCGGGGATCAGCTCGGATTCAAACAGGGAGCGGGTAAGGGTGCGGAATTCGCTGTGGGTCAGCAGCCAATGGTACAGATGGCGCGTGTTGGAGGAGCGGGTGTACACATAATCGATCTTCAGCGCGTCGTGCATGCCGGAGGCCTTGTTGCCGTAGGTCAGGTCATAGTCCCAGCCGGGGCCGGCGTAGATCAGCCCGTCCACGGCGTCGGAATCCTTGTACATGAACTGGCTGGCGGCGCCGACATCGAAGTTGGCGCAGAACTCCTCCACGATCACCTTCCGCGCGAAGGACGGCATATCGATGTACTCGCTGTAGCTGCGGCCCGTATCGGGAGAGATGCCGTCCGCGTTCAGCACGGCGTTGTGGAAATCGTTCACGATACCGGCGATGTAGTCCGCGGCCTTTTCGCTGACCCAGGTCGGTTCCTTGATCAGCACGCACATATTGCCGTCCGTCATGAAGCCGGCGTTCTCCTCGTTGTTGGTGAAGTGCATCGGCTTTTCGATCTCCAGCAGATAGCCGCCTGTGATGTCCTCCGTTTCGACCGGGACATCATGCCAGCGGAGGATGGCGGCGGAATGGCGGCGGTCCATTTTCAGCCTGAAGCCGGAGAGTGGCAGCCCCTGCTCTGTCAGCAGCTCACGCTGCTCGTCCTCCATGTTGGTGATATCCAGCCGGGAGCTTTTCAACTGGATCTTTTCGGTCAGCAGATAGGTGCCGTTGTAGCTGCCGTTGAGATACACATCCACCTGGCGGCATTCCGGCGTACCGCGCAGGCCCAGCTCACGGCACAGGTCCAGGGTGATCTCATTGCGGATCAGCGAAACATCGTACCAGTTGGCGAGCAGCAGCCAGGTGGTGCCCGCGCCCATGCCGAAGAGATCGGCCTTTTCGCTCAGCTTGAACTGATAGGGCTTTTTCGGCGCGTGGCGGGTGGAATTGCCCCGCAGATGAAAGCTGTCCAGGGTGCCGGCGCAGACGGTGCCGCCGTCGCCGTCCAGGATGACCACGGAGGCCTCCTGCGTGATATCGTTGTTTTTGTTGGCGTTGATATACTTCAGCTCCGTCGCGTCGATGGTGAAGAACAGCGAAGGGATCTCCGAGCCGCGCATCACCCGCAGGCTGCCCATGCGGTAGCCGTTGGAGAAGGTGAGCTGCGCCGAGCCGCCGATCCACGCGGTGATATCCAGCGAGCCGCCGTCGGGGATCTGAAGCTCATCCCACTGCAGACTGCCGCAGCCGGTCAGGGTGACCGTCAGGCTTTCAACATCGCAGCTGCCGGGCAGAAACAGCACATAGCCGTTTTGGGAGGTCTTCACGGGAGAGACGGAAAGCGTCTGCCCGTCGGAGACCCAGCTGAAGGTCACGCCCGCGGTCTTTTCGGCGGAGGCGATGCCGGGGAGCAGCAGGCAGAATGTCAGCAGCGCGATGAGTACAGCGGAAACACGGTATTTCTTCATGCGCGCGTGCCCTCCGCATGGACGCTGTTCAGCCGTCTCGCGGCGACCAGGCCGATCCCCAGCATGCCGGCCACAGCCAGCACATAGATACACCAGCTGACGGCCTCCGGCAGCTCGAACAGCTTGCCGTCCAGCACAAACTGGATGACGACGATGACACCCACCGCCAGCAGATAAAGCGGCACCGGCAGCCACGCGGCCGCGGGGGAGAAGCCGCGGGACTTCCGCGCCTCGCGGCAGAGAAGCACCAGAACGATCAGGCCGAAAACGGCGCAGACGACCTGCTCCAGCCGCAGCATCCGCCAGCGCATATAATGGCCTGTGCGGAACTGCTCCAGCAGGATCTGGGGGATCAGCAGCAGGAACAGCGCCCGAGCGGCAACGGTGCCCGGCGCGGCATGGCGGGCGGACAGCAGCACGGGGATCACGGCCAGCGCGGCGCAGAGGGCCTCCAGCAGAAAGAGCGCCAGCAGCGGCTCCTCCCATTCGTTCAGCAGAATGAAGGGCGGACGGCACAGCAGCGTGCCCTCATCCAGATACGGGCCGGTGCCGACCTCGCCCAGCCAGCGCTGGGAAAAGCGGGCGAGCGCCATGGCGGCGCAAAGCCCCCAGGCGGAGCTGTCCAGCACAGGCAGCGCGGGCGTCCGCAGCAGCCGGGCCGCAAGCAGCGTGCCCAGCACCAGACCGGCCAGCCCCAGGGTGAAGCACCAGCGGAACAGCGAAAGCTCCTCCTGCGACTGCAGCAGCAGATAGCCGAAGCGGGCGAGCAGCAGCGCGCAGAGCCCCGGCAGCGGGAGCAGGAAAGCAAAGCGCTTCCCGGACTTCCGGAAAGCGGGGGCCAGCGCCACCGCGTGCAGCGCAAGGCCGGCCAGCACACAGCCCCAGGCGGCGGCGTCGGAATACAGCAGCGGCATCAGTCAGCCTCCCCGTCGGTCCAGGCGGACGCGAAATAGACGATGTCGCTGATATCGCGTGTGGAACGGTTGACATTGATCATCCGGTCGCCTGTGAACATCATGGCGCTGTTGCCGCCATCAAGGTTATAGGCGGTCTGCAGGCCCAGAGTGCCCAGCGTGTCGGCGAACTCGGCGAGGGTCATGCCCTTGCTGCCCTTGGCGGGGCCGCTGGAAACGACCACCGCGTAATGCAGCGGACCGACCTGGCAGAGCGCCACGCGGGCGCGTTCCTTGTCCGTGGCGATGAAGCTGTCCTCCTCGACCTCGCATACGGCGCCGTTTTCCACCAGCACCGGGCCGAAGCACAGGCCGTTGACGATGGCGCGGCCGTCGATGGTTTCGGGCACATCGCCCTCATTGGCCTTGCGGATCACATGGAAATCACCGGCTTCATCAATGAGCAGGATGTCCGTGCGGCCGATCAGATGCTCACTGTACAGCGTGCCCTGGCGCAGCACATAGCTGCCCTTTTTGTTGATCTCGATGGAGAAGAAATCGCCGTTCACGGCCAGCACGGCGTTGGCGCGGCGGGACAGATTCCTGCCCCGGATGGTGGCGGAGGAGGTGAAGCTGGAGGCCGGCATCGTGCGCAGCTGGGAGGCGTCGCCGATGACCACATCCGCCATCCACCAGACCGTTTCATGATCGAAGCCCGTGGTGATATGCATCTCGATGGTGGGGTCGATATAGGTATTCTCGTCGGTGTAGCAGTCCTCGTTCAGCGGCATGCCCACGGACAGAGCGATGGGCCGCGTATACGCCGCGGACGCGGCGCAGGGCGCGAGCAGGCTCAGCAGGAGCAGCAGGAG